>Ga0209724_1000886_pt1 | contig 28253 bp, 24 predicted proteins | sample grotaG_FD_184143 | JGI IMG/M metagenome (GOLD analysis project Ga0209724, IMG submission 184143) | Glacier valley bacterial and archeal communities from Borup Fiord, Nunavut, Canada, to study Microbial Dark Matter (Phase II) -... | ecosystem: Environmental > Aquatic > Freshwater > Ice > Glacier ...
GTATGGGCTCACCTTCTGCTTCAGATATAGATTTCCCGGAATCAATAAATCCTGCTATTCCGCACATAATCCTTTATTTTAATTTTCTTTCGAGGTAGGAGGAAATCGCATTGATTGATCCAAAATTTGCTGCATCCAATTCTGAATCAGCGACCTTAACATTAAAAGCTTCATCAAGAAATGAAATCAAATTAAGCAGACCCATCGAATCAAAGATTCCCTCATCAAAAAGAAGTGTTCGATCATTAACATTCTTTGGGTCACTGAAGGTAGTTTTGCATACAAACTCGCGTATTTGTTCTTTCATATCAATTAGTTAAATAAAATTGTTTTAAAATAAATCAAAATATTAATAGCCATTTGTTCCGGTAACCAGTAGTGTCACATTAACGAACTGAAAGCGTTTTGAAATTCACTGATCAATCTCATGCAAATCAATATTAGCCACCATGAGGGGAAATTTTTATTTGGACTACCCCTTTGAAATATTGAACTTATTGACTATCCTTCTGAATACGATAGTAACGTTTGCTTTGTTTCAGAATAGTCATATGAAAAACATAAAATATTTTAGTCAAAGGTTAGATTTTTATATTTGATTGATTATTTAAAAATTGTAACTACTGCGGTCTTTTTCTTATGCGATATTACCATAGGTATTGATACCCTTTTGAAAAAAGTAGCTCAATCTATCGGGGGTTAAGACAAAATGTCCTCCACAAAATTATAAGATCTCCGCTATGAAAACATAAATGTCCTCTGCACTTTTCCTTCTGTCTGCACCAAATTACAACTTGCATCTGCGAGATTGTTAATACACTTGCAAGATATAAACTTGCACCCGCGAGATTGTTAAATACACTCGCAAAATATAAACTTGCATTTGCGAGATTGTTAAATACACTCGCAAGATATAAACTTGCACCAGCGAGATTGTTAAATACACTCGCAAAATATAAACCTGCACTCTCTGTATTCCTGCCTTCGACCGACTCAACGCATTTTACTTAAGTAATGAGAGTTATAAAATGTCGTATAATGAATATATCAATCTAATATCCTGTCACCTCAGACAGAATTAATACTACCGCAGATTTAGCTTTGCTGATATTCGATTCTCAGATTTTCACGGATTGAAAACTCACAAAATGAGTCTATTAACCTTTTAAAATCTGTGTAATCAGTGGTGCTATCTTTATTTTGTGAAAGCAGTATTACGACAAATATTTATCGTTAACCATTGGTTGAAAAGTAAGGCATTATATCTTATCAATTATTTTTTTGGTTACAAGTCGAATAAAATTCATTTTCTTCTTTTCATTTGAGCATCAATAAATGTTAAATTATCAACGGAGTTAATTGTATGTGTGCTGTAAAGTTTCTTATCCCAATCGGGTAATATAGTGTTTATTACGACCTCTTTATACGTAAGCTCATTAATTTCAACGACTTGATTAATCGTTATAGCATACCCATAGTGTTTTGAACAATTTTGAGATGGCCGATAAAGATTTCCTTTATATTCGAATATTTTTCCTGCCGGTCTCGCGCTCTTTGTATCTGAAATAATAGGGTTTTGAGGATGATTTAACCAATTCTGAGTATTTAATTTTTCAGATGAAAAAAGGAACAGTTCATCATGAACAGAGGCTCCCGGGTTTTTTTGAACATTCGCAAAAAGCCAGTATCTACCATCTTTTTTAAGTATGGTTGTATCCACTGCTTTTATGTTATCAAATAGAATTGATTCCAATTCCCATTTCAATGGGAAATCAGTACATTTATATAATTCAATTGTCTTGTTCATTTTAGTTTCCGGGATCATGTAAATCTCATTCTCGTCCTCAAAAATAAACGGGTATGAAAGGTGATAATCCCGCTCCAAAACTTTTACAGGAGTTGATAATTTTCCATTTTCATCCATGATAATCAAAGAGATATGAGCATTAACTTTAGAATATATTAGCTCTTCAAAAAATATGTAGTACTTATTATTCTTTTTAATTATGTGTGGATCTGCCCAGAACCTGTCTTTAGGGGGAACTAATTTTTTAAATTCGAATAAGGAGGTTGAAATATTCGGGTCCTTATTTACATGATATAGCAGAATCCATTGATCATTGTACAATTTGCTTATGAGAAACTCCTTTATTTGAGATGCAATTTTGAGAGAGACTCTTACAATCGTCTCAATATTTGAGGGCGTTTTAAAGAGTTGGTTTGAATAGAATTGAGGGTGGCTGTTTTTTTCTTCAATTTGCTTAAAGAACTCTTCTTCCCCAATAGTGTTTAATTCCTGGATTTTTAAAGGAATAAATGAAAGCGCTTTCCAGTAGGAATTGTTTAAATTCAAATTAATACTAAATCCGCTTGTATGAGAATATGAACAATATAAAAGAGCGCTGTCATCCTTTTCATTCCGTATTATTTGCAATTCGACAACAGTCTCATCTTCATTTTTTACGACTTCCCAAAATTCAATTGAGCTACCCCGGGTTGTTTTACTATTACCATGATTATAGAACCAAACGCCAAATCTTGCTACATCGAAAATTTTACCACTAAGGTTATTGAAACCAAGCTTAATAAAGATATCAATTTTGTATTTTCTAATTTCCAATAAATCTTGATCGCTGATCTTATTTTGAAATTTAGTTTTTTCTGGTTGAACCTCCAGTATGTCTGCCGACAAGATTTCTCTGATATTTTTCAGTTCAAATGCATCAGGAATACATTTGAAAACGATTCTATCCAGTTTCCTAAATATTAAGTAAGCAATTTGTTTTCGATTTTTGAGAAACCACCTGATAAATCCTAGCGACTTATTATCCTCTGCTGATTTGTTGATAACTAATAATGTAATTTCAGCCCCCGAACTTTTATTTATTTCTTCCAACATTTTATATGACCAATTCGGAATGCAGAAATCATCAAGTAATAGTCCTATTTTAAGTTTTTCTATCATTTTTTTATTAACGGATAAATGTTAGTCTGATGCCTAAATAACAGCGAAAAACAAAGGTGCCAATTTTAATTTGTCTATGATGCTTTAAAATAGAATTCTATAAATCAAATATATATGCACAGCAATCCAATGGCTCGCTTAATTTTGTATTACGAGATTAGATAACCAAATATTTTTCAAGTATTTGCCATGCATTTTCGGAGGAATACTCCTTGCTTTTTTTGTAAGCCCCATGCTTCATTTTAAGTAATTGTGATCTGTCATTATAAAGACGATCAACATAAGAATAAAAATCATCTTCCTTATCCAAATCAAACAGGAATCCAGAATCTCCGTGATTTACAAACTCAGATGCGTATTTCCATCTTGATACAACCACAGGAACGCCTGAAATGTAAGCATCCATAATTGTTCCTGGAAAACCCTCTGTAAAAAACCGGGTAGGTAATACAACAACATCGTATTGTTCGAGTGTACTATATATTTGTTCTGGTTCTAAAATACATTTGTAAGATACAAAAGCGTATTTATCCAGTTCCTCCCTAAAATAATCTTCTTCATCTTTTTGAATTGGTCCATAGAAATCAATACTGATTGAGTGTTCTTTACCATATGTTTTTTGCACATAATCTGCCAAGCGAAAAACAATGTCTATACCTTTTTCTTTAAAAATTCTTGCCATAAAGGCAACTTTAAAACTATTGTTCTCAATTTTAAAAGAAGGGATAAAAGAATGTAATCTGAAATTTGGGAATGTGAGTACATTTTTAAATTTATATTTGGCGATTAAATTATTGGTCATTTGATTACTTTCTGTAAATATGCCTTTTATTTTAGAAAGCATCGCAACATGCATTTTTTTTGATTGAAGAAACACATCCATCCATCCACCAATGACTATGTAAATGATCTCAATTCTCTTTAATTTTGAAATGATGAAAAGGAGCGGAAAGATATATTTGAGATTGTTATGTGCCGGTAAATATATGAGCGTATTACATTTTAGTAACGATGAAAACATTTTAAAAAAAGAAAGTTTTGAATATTGAAATTGTTGGGTGTCAAAATAGGATAATGACCCTATTTCTTTTTCTTTTGACTTCAATAACTCGTAGACACTGATTGTCTTAACGGTTTGGCCGTCTAATTGATTAGTTGTATACCCAAAATATCCAAGCACAAGCACTTTATTTTTCATAATTTAAAATCAATAATTCGGTAAGGCATAATGATAAAGGCTGTTAATGAAATTGACATGAATGTTAATGTTTAAATGATGGTGGTTTTTTTGCAAAATAAATAATTAAATCTATTTTCTATGTTCTGAGTATTATGGTACCTTATAATATTGCATTTAGCTCCTCATGCAAATATATTCACATTAAATTATGGTTTGAAAAATCACTTTTAATCTTTGATATCCTTAAAAAGGTTTTAAAAATAATTTTCATATCAAGATAAAATGTCCGATGATAATAGTAATAAAGATTAATCCTGACCTTGTCCGGAAAAATAACATTGTCATTATATTCGTGCGGATTTTCGACTGTAGCCAATAATTTTTCCTCATGTGCATATTTGAGAGAGGCCGGTCCCGTAATACCTGGACGCAGTTCCAATATTTTTCTTTCTTCTCCTTTCAGCTGGTCCATATAACCAGATACATCAGGCCGAGGTCCAACAAAACTCATGTCACCAATAAATATATTCCATAGCTCAGGCAATTCATCTAATTTGTACCATCTAAGGAAGGCTCCTAGACGGGTAATTCTCTCTTCCCCAGCAATTGAGATTGATTTCCCATGATGTTTTACGACCATAGTTCTAAATTTGATAATTTCGAATAGTTTTCCATGTCTTCCTACTCGTTTCTGTTTGAAAAAAATTGGACCATTGGGCATCGTAATGCAAATACCCAAACTGATAGACAAAAGTAATGGAGACAGTATGAGTAAACCCAATAAGGAGGCTATGCGGTCAAATAAATATTTCATTTCTTAAAGTATATTCGTTTTACAGAAGCATTTATTGAATAATTTAAAAAGCAAAATAGGCTATATATTATACCTAAATGTTCAATATTTCGATATACTTTCCAAACATCTTTGGCTGCTTTCCATTTATTAGCTGTATTTGAATCTGATACTATTCTGTATTTTGCCAAACATTCATCCATCCCAAATGCATTATGCCCTTTCTTTAAAAGGCTAAGCCATAAAGCCATATCGTGGCTTGATTTAATGTTCGGCATTAAAAAATCACCAGTTTTACTTTTATCGATAATAACCGTTAAACAACCAATAATTGTATTCCTTAAATAACTATTATAGTTGATTTTCTTTGGGGCTTTAATGATTTTTTTTGCCGGTGAACCATCATCGTTTATAACCTCATATGACGTAAATGAAAACGAAATATTTTTGTCTTGCATAAATTTTACTTGCTTTTCTAACTTATATTGAAACCATTGGTCATCACTATCAAGAAAAGCAATATATCTGCCTGAAGCTATTTTGAGACCTGAATTTCTTGCTTGCGCGGCTCCAAGATTCGTTTCTAAAAAAATGGGAACAATTCTTTTATCTTTTTTGGAATATTCATTAATAATATCTTTGGAATTATCAGTTGAATAGTCATCAATAATAATCATCTCCCAATTTTGATATGTCTGATTTATGACACTTTCAATTGTATCAGCGATATATTTGGCTGAATTATGTGCTGGCGTTATAATTGATACTTTATTATTGTTCATGGTATTTGTATTTATGTCTGTTTATCAAATACTGCTTTCTTATTTGCATAATTTAAAAATGCGAAAGTATTTTTTGCCTCTTAAAAGAAAATAGATATTATCGATCAAAAATTTTAAGCAGTACCTCAGCAATACGATCATGATCTGCGGACTGTAGGTTAGAGCCACTTGGAAGACATAATCCATTCTCAAATAAATGTTGAGATATTTTCTCTCCGTAAAAAGGACAATTTGCAAATACTGGTTGTAGATGCATCGGTTTCCACAATGGTCGGCTTTCAATGTTCTCAGCGTCTAAAACTTCCCGGATATGTTCTCGTGTGATTCCACCTGTCTGCAAAGGATTAACTGTAATTACTGTCAACCATCGATTAGAGAAAAATCTACCGTCAGGTTCCTCCTGGAACGAAATTCCCCTTATTCCTTTCAGTAATTCTTTGTAAAAGAAAAAATTTGCACGTCTTTGAGATACACGCAAATCAAGGACTTCCATCTGTCCGCGACCTATACCTGCCACTATATTGCTTATCCGGTAGTTGTAGCCAATAGTTGAGTGTTGGTAATGAGGTGCCTCATCTCGCGCCTGGGTGGCCAAAAAGCGGGATCTGTCGATGAGCTCTTTTTGATCAGATATCAACGCCCCTCCACCGGAAGTAGTAATAATTTTATTGCCATTGAAAGAAAGTATTCCCATGGTACCGAATGTACCTAAGGCTTTCCCGTCATAATTGCTTCCCAATGCTTCTGCAGCATCTTCAATAACAGGAATTCCATATTTTTCAGATATATTCATAATTTCACCCATTTGGGCCGGCATTCCATAAAGGTGTACTACTATTATCGCTTTAGGCTTCACTCCTTTTGAAAGTCGATCAACAATGCATTTTTCAAGTAGTTTCGGACAAATATTCCAGGTATCAGGTTCACTATCAACTAAAATTGGGGTTGCGCCTTGATATACAATAGGGTTTACCGAAGCAGAGAAGGTAAAAGATGATACGATCACCTCATCTCCATGTTTAATATTTAACAAAATCAATGCAAGGTGAATCGCTGCAGTACCAGCACTTAACGCCGATACATATTTACTTCTGGTATATTTTGCTAGTGCTTTCTCGAATTCATCTACATTTTTCCCGAGAGGTGCTACCCAATTAGTATCAAATGCTTCATTTACATATTTTAGTTCAGTTCCACCCATGTGAGGGGATGAGAGCCATATTTTGGATTTATTCATTTATAAACGGTGTTTTATTTTGGTAATATACTGGGAAAGCAAGCAATAATTTAAATGATTGCAATTTTTGAATCAAACAAAACTTGGACTGAAGTATTGAACATTAATGAGAAGCCCCATTTTTTAGGGGAAATATTTTTCTTGCAGGATCTCCAAAATACGTGCCTTGCTCCTCTATATTATTTATGACAACACTGCCAATCCCAATAGTAATACCATTTCCCAATTTCACATTGGGGGCCAAACAGGATTGAGTGCCCATATAACAATTTGTGCCTATACTCGAGCCGCCACCAATATCTACATGCCCCATCAGTGAAGAAAATGAACCGATAATAGCATCATGTCCTACCTGACTTCCTAAATTTACGGTAACACATTCACCAAGAACTGTATTCGCAGAAATGATAGAATTCGGACATATAACACAACCCTCTCCAATTTTAGCATGCATCCCTATGATTGCAGTAGGGTCTATATAGGTTAGAAATTTGACTCTTCCACTCATTTTCTGAAACAATTTTTCCTTAATGTTGGGATTTGCAATTGCCATTAATACACAATCATTTTCAAGAAAAGGAAAATCAGTTGTTCCCATATATTTTATTTGATTCGCATTTTCTTCCAATGAAGGGTCATCATCAATGAATCCCTTGAATTTCCAGGGACAGTTTTCTTCTGGTATTCTTGATATCCAGGATTCTATTTCTCGTCCAAATCCGCCAGCTCCAATAATGAAAAGGCGATACTTAGTTTCTTTACTAATGGCATAAATATTCATAAAACGATTATGATTTATTGTTTGTTTTTCAAAATAGAAAATAACAAGTTCTTCGTTTTCGTAAAACCAAAATTACGAAAAGATAAAGAATGTATGATTTATTGTATAAGGGATTATTCACATTATTTGCAATTTACTTACAATAATACACTATCAGAAAAATCGTTGATAACAACACCTGCACCTAAGTTACTGAATTTTTATCAATTGAAGTCCCCTAAAAAGTAGGTTTCCTTATACCAATCCAAGTTAAATCATCCATAGTAACCTTGCAGCAGATATTTGCTACAAGGGAGATGCGAATTATGTTGTTAAAACGTCATAAACTTATATTTAAAGGCTACGATAATACTCATTAAACAGATTTGGAAACGGATTCTACCGTAACCAGCAATGCATTTAATAATTCCCGGGCCAGTTGTTTTCGGTCGAAATTATTTTCTGCAAGTTTTCGTGAATTCTTTCCCATTTCTAAAACACTGTCTTTATTAACATAGAGATAAATCAATGCTTCTGCAACTAATTTGGGATTATCAGGTTCCACTGCTATGCCGCAATTATAAGTTTTGATCATTTCTGCAAGCCAGCCTGGGTAGTTATTAAGTACGGGAAGCCCCATTGAAATGTAATCAAAAAACTTATTCGGAGAAGTGCCAAAATAAAAAGCTGGAACATTTGCCAAAAACATTAATCCAACATCTGAGGCCTGGAGTATTTTATTCAGTTCTTTTTTACGTACTGGATCAAGAAAAATACAGTTTGTTAACTTTTCCTTATGCTTTCTGTCAATTAGCTTTGCTTTCATACTACCATCTCCAATAAAAACCAGCTTAATCCTATCCGCATAATCTGTATCAAGTAAAAGAGCCGCTGCATTTAATGCATTATCTAATCCATTGGCAAGACCATGAACCCCTGTAAAAACCGCCACTAACTGATTTTCATCTACTCCTGGAATTATCGATTTAGAGGCATTACCAGGCTTGAATAAATCCAAATCGCATCCATTGGGGATCATATAAACAGGTTTTTCACTTTTTAATCTTTTCTTTATTCCTGCTAAGATTCCTGGAGAGAGAGCAATACATGCGTCAGCTTTATTATAAGAAACCGTTTCCAGAACAGACATCAACCATAACACAAATTTGTTCTTAATCACCCCCATCTCTCGTGGTAAGTCGGGCCAAAGATCACGAACTTCAAAAACAAAAGGTTTCTTTTTCCCAAATATTTTCATCACGATCCCAGGAATTCCAGCTGTTAAAGGGGTAGAAGTTGCAAAAACGATATCATAATCCTCCTTGAATATAAGTTTTACGCTTCTGAACGAATAATCAATAAAAATTTTTGTTCGTTGAAGAAAACTCAATTTATTTGAATAGTTCAGGTTGAATTCAATCAGATCGATCCCATCATAATTACCGCGTCTTAGTCCATTTTTAAATGGCGTTATAAAACTCGATTTCTGTTCTTCTGAATTAACATATACCATTGTTACCTGGTGTCCGTTTTCTACGAAATATTTGGCCATTTCGTACGAGCGAGTTCCGCCGGTACCTTCCGGCGTTTTGAAATATTGATGAAAATAGAGTATTCTCATGGTTTTAAATGGATTTCAGTAATAAAACTTTGAGGCTTTTCAATGGATATTTCAATTCTTTTTATCGGATGCATTTCCATATAATAATCGGAGGAATAGCTTTCAATTATTTCAAAAGAAGTACCATTTAAACATCTGATCTCGCCCCAGGATGTTTTTATTGTACTTCCCTTAGAAAATAAATACTCCGTTAAGAGGTTAAATCCTATTGTCGCAACTTTGAAATTACCGGATAATTGATCTTCTATAATCCAAATATTTCCTTTGTTTTTTACGATCCGTTTATGACTATTTCCTCGCCGGTCAGTATAGGCTCCCTGCCAACTCACATCTTCACCTAATTGATTTTTAACTGTCCCTATCTCATCCGCCTTTAACCAGTTCCCTAATAGAAATCGACTAATAGCAGGCATTTGTTCTTGATGATCAAATGAAACCGTATTGTGTGCGTTAACAGAGTTAAAATCCATCACTTTTTCGTTTTTTGGAGGATTATACGAATAGCTCCCTGAATCGTGAATGATATTTTTGCCCTTGTACCAAAGATCAAAATGAAATACATCATTATGTGAAGGTCTGAAATGGAAATGGGGGAAACGGATTAGGCCCCATGAATCAGATGCATGCATAATTATATATCCACCTGGAAAAAGTTTCGATATCTTATTTTTTATTATCCGTTCCCGTGTTTCCGAAAGTCTGCCAAACCAAAAAAGTGGTTCATCCCAGATACCTTCGCCAAATAGTTTTTTAGTTTTGTATATTCCGGCTGCTGTTTGGAGAGAAGGACGAAAATCTCTGTATTCACATGAATGCAGATTAAGAAATAATGCGCCGTCATTTGCCCCGAGATTTGGGCAATTCCCGGAAATATCATCTGTCATTTCAGACATCCATTCTATGATAGATTCAGTTTTTTTATAAAATACTTTGCTAAATGCCTCTATTTTCAGCTTTTGTCTCCAGAATTCTGCAAGTATTAATGTGTCGAGTAATACTCGGTGGTAAGTTACAGAGTGCTGAGAAAAACTGCCATCTTCTTCTACAAGCTTTTTTAATCTGTTTTCTAACCATTTACGACCATTCTTGGAAAATGTACTGGCTTTCGGATAATCAAAACCAGAAATTATTAACCAATGTCCACCAATAAATAATGCTGCAGCCTCACTTGTACCATGATTATTGTCCTGTGCAATTGCATACAAAATATTTGTATTAATTCTCTGTAGGTGAGCGTATATAAAATCACATAACGATTTTGAAGGATTAAATTCCTGATTAAGAATCAGACTGGCATTTATTAGATTAAAAACTCTGATAGATGCTTCTTGTCCACATTTCCAGTTTGGTCCAACATTTAATGGATTCTTGGCTTTCCAATCGTCAAGTAATAAATTTAAGACTTCAAGATAATCACTTTTTCCACTGACTGCGTAGGCTTTTGATAAAGTTACAACCCATTCAAATCTTGATAGCTCCCAAACATTTTTTATGTCTCCAACATTTGAAAAATCTGACAATTTGGTCCAGTGTGATTTTGAGTCTGAATATACTTTATTATTAAAATAGTTCCGAAACCAATCCGGTGAAATACCTGTTTTTATACAATGATTAGTATAAAAGTAAAATTCACCTTTTAAGATTCGGTTGGCAGACGTTAAAATCTTATTCTCCCATGAAGTTGGATAATCGTTACGCTGTTGGGACGGATGAAATAATTCTTCGTTTATGGTAAATATTTTTTCCGGAAAAAAGTATTTACGGATACCAGATTTTAGGGAAAGACGGTACCATATTACATATGTAACATTAATTATTCCCAATTTAAAGACGATCAGTAAGTATTGATAAAGCTTTTTCATTATTTTCGATCACGTGTAATAACTGTAGTTCAAAATAAAAAAGAAGTGAACTTTTAGTTTAAAAGTAAATGTGATTTTGTGTGTTGATATACATTAATACAATACTGACATCTGAATACGGTTCTTGAATTTGTGAATTGCATTAATAATAGGAACAACTTTCAGAAAAATAAGACAGCGCCAACGAAAATATTATTTATTAATACATATCTCATTGTTAATGAAGTAAATTTATTACGATATGCGTTTGAGTATTCAGATTATTCTTATTCCCTTTTTCAAGTATCAACTTTTCTGCCATTTTTGTCGCGGTCGTATAATTATCATGACACCACTTTATTTTTTCAGCAAATTGAATAATATTCCCCGGTTCATAGTAGGAAATTAAGTCTCTGCCTACAGCATTTACAGTTGGAATACTTGTCGCCACAATTGGAATCTTTGAAAAAACGTAGTCAAGCAATGCGTTAGGATAACCTTCAAACCTAGAAGTAAAAAGAGCCACATGATGTTGATTTATTACCTCCTGCATATTTTTGTGATCGAGCCATCCACGAATTTTTACACAATTATTTAAATGATATCTTTCAATATCCATTTGTAGTTTATTAACATAGCTACCGTCGCCATAGATATTAATCTCGAATGAAAAAATATCTTTTAGTGATTTTGCCAATTCAATGATATCATTAACTCCTTTGGCTTCCTCAATTCTGGATACAAATATTAATTTGAATGCTTCATTACTATTTGGAGGATATGTATTGAATAAAATATCATTGCTTTTTTCTATTGTAGAATCCATTACCCAATTTTCAATCACTTCTAACTTACTTACTGATACATTGTGGCTAATAAAAAAGTCTTTCCAAAAATCACTTTGACAAACTACAATATCTGATAGTTTCATAACCCATCTGATAAAAATTTTATATGCCCAATTTTCATAATCGCGAATGATGAATCCTGACACTGGGAAAATAACTATTTTTTTTTGAAGCACTCTTGCCAAGAGTATTGAAGGTAATTTATCCAAATAGGAATTTCCTGCACTTAAAAAAACGATTAGACTTTTTGCTTTTCTATTTAACGCGATTTTCCAAAGAAAAGTAATATTCCGAATAATCAATGATGGGAATCTTTTAAAAACCCCTGTTTCTTTAATACTTTTTAGGGTTGTATCTAATTTTATGATTTCAATACCTTTTGCTTCCAAAGCCGATTTTAGGGTGGTACTTGCAAAGTATACTCCACCAAATGCCCCTTCTTTAGGTAACCTAAATGATCCGATAAATATGACTTTTTTCATAATGTAAAATAGCTCAGATTATACTTGATCAGGTGAATTTTTGAGATTGAACGCCAGAATGAAAGCTGTCATTTCTCGAAATAAATAACGATGATGTTTAATTTTATTTGCAATAATTTCTGGAAAATTTGAAAAATGAGTTAAAAATACACTTTCGATTATTTTTCAATATTAACGGTCTTGTAATTTGCATTTACAAGTTTGCGAAATTTTTTGCGGTTTTTAATTTCTGGATGCCAAAATGGTGTAATACAATCCCAATATTTGAATAAAAATAATTTCAAATTTATGAATTTAGGTGTTCCATATGAAATTGAGAATCTTGGAATACATAATTTATTGTCATTTAAAGACAGGGTTTTTGGTTCAGTTGAAAAGCAAAGTTCTATTTTGTTTTCTTTCAGAATTTCAATCTCTCTCTTTCCAAAATCAATATCCGGTGTTCCATTTGGAAGCGCAAAAAATCGGATTTTCTTTCCAAGATGCGACTCTAATTGTCTGATTGATTCAGAAATCTCGAAAGCACTTGATTCGTCATTTTCATTAGATAAGATAGGATGATTTAAAGTATGAGCGCCTATTTCAACTAAATCGCTTTCTGCAATTTCGGATAGCTGGGTTAAGCTAATATTTCTGGGGGGGCTAGTAAATTCTTGTAATGACATTGTTTTATGAACAATTCCTAAAATATTATTTATAGGAAGGCATTTTAGTGTAAATTTTGCATCACTAATATTCTTAATGAAATTAGTGGGCATAGCTCTATTTTTTTCTATCTGCTTAATAAGAATTTCCTCATTTAAATATTCTAAGTCCTGGAACCAGAAATTTGAAGAATCTCTGCATATTGTAGGAGAAACAAACAATGTTGCAGGAACATTGTGTTTTTTTAGTATGGGGAAAATAATATTGTAAAATGATAGGTCTCCGTCATCAACTGTAATATGACATGTTTGGCTCAACTTTAGCTCTCCTTTGTAGAACTGGTTTAATTGATGAATATTAATCATTTGGAATTTCTTCTTAAGAACGATAATGGTTTTTTCAAACCAATCAATATTGTCTACAGCATGAAAAAAAAGTACTAAATTCATAGTTTTGTAATTATTAATTGGATTAGGGCTAAGTAATAATTTTAATTCTTTTTTTGAAATTTCACATTTGTGTTTCGGCATAGTTTATAGACCAAAACTTTACGAGAATAATGTTAAATATTGAGATACTATATTGTCTTTATTAAAATGAATTTCCGCAGATTTTCTGTTTTTATCCCCCATTTGTATCAATTCTTCATTTGTTAAACTTATAGCGTATCGAATGACATTCGCAATAGAAATTGGGTCATGTGGGTCACACAATAAATTCATATTGCCAGATAAAAAAATAGGCATATCAGAGACCGATGAACAAATAATGGTTTTGCTACATGCCATGCCTTCACATACAGCATTTGGAAACCCTTCATAAAAACTGAATAGCCCGACGACATCGGCATCCTGAGTAATTTTGATCATTTCTGTTGTTCCAGGAAACAGTGAAATCACATTTTCCAGATGGTATTTATTTATTTTTGAATATTCTTTTTGAATTTGATCCATCTTATCAATACCATACCATTCAACCTTCACTGCCTCTTTTTCAGAATTGCTTAAATCTGAAAGCGCTTCAATTAGTCCGTGCAGATTTTTGTAAGGATGATCACGTGCTGCAACTATTATTTTGAGTTTTCCCCCTTTTCGTGGAGTGTAATCTAAAGAGGGTTTCCATAAATTAAGATCAATTGTATTGTATATAACTTTACATTTCGATTTTGAAAGAAATGGATTAATTGTTCTCACTAATTGCATATTGGCATTTGAGTTAGCCACTACATAATCTGAAAAAATATGGAACCAACGGTATGCTTTTAGTTTAAATGATTTTACAATGTTAGGATTATTACTACGCTCTCCTATTATTAATTTCCATTTTCGAACTGGAAATCCTACAATTTCGCATATAAAACCGGAAGCTTCCAAAAAAGAGAGTACTGCATCAAATTTACCTTTTCGAATAAAAACTCTCATTTTCAATATGCGGATAAGGTATCTTGGTTCTACTATACATGTAATATTGATTCCTGACTGATCAAGCAGGTGATTAAAAAACGGAATGTCGTGATAGGTGAGGAATGAAACATCATGTCCTTTCTCCTTAAAACCCAAAGCTAATCCAATTAACTGTCGCTGTGCACCACCTTGGTTCAAACTATCAATTACACATAGTATTTTCATTCTTATAACTTAAAAAAATCTGTTAAAACTTTAGTATATCTAAAATAGGCGAAACTTGAGTGAGCCGTATTGTATGCATTTTTGGCAATTTTTTCGTGATCTGAACATTCTGCCGAAATTGCAGTAAGTAATTTATTATAAAATCCTTGGCGGTTATAACCATCAACCATATAGCAATTAAAACCATCACTAAAAAAATCTGAAGCAACTCCGGTATTTGTCATGAGAATTGGTGTTCCCGAAACGGCATATTCAGATAGCTTAGTTGAAAATCCATAATAGTTCTGTTTTTGATTATCACGTGGCAAGACCAGTAATGAAGCACTTCGTTGCATTTCAATTGCTTCCATATGTGAAACTATACCTAAATAGTGAACTTTAGAATCAATATTATGATTTTGAATAAATTCATCCAGTTTTTTCTTGTCGGCCGGTTGAATATTTCCACACAAATTAAAAGTCCAGTCAGAATGCACTTTATTCAATTCAACTAATGCAAATAAGAATTCGATAAGATTTTCTTTTTTTAAAAATACCCATCCAGTGAACAAAATTGCAAATCCATTTTTAGGTGGATTATATGTGAAATTTAAACCATCAAAATCGGATAAGATCGGAACGATAATCGTGTTCTTATTGTATTTTCGGGCGTAAACCTCAATATTTGAAGAAATGCAAACCAATCCATCGTAAAATGACCAGCAAAATTCATTGATTGTGAAACTAATATGTTTTACAAACCATCGTAAAATTGATGAAAACGAAGAAATGTTTACGAAACTAGCAGTTTTCCGAACTTCGTTTATTTCGCAAAATAACTTATGAGAGGTCAAGATTTTCAATACCAATGACAGGAAAAATTCAAATGACGAATTTGCCGAAGGATATAGCAATATAACAGTTTTGTCATTTAACTTTTTCAGCCACCGGTTTACCTTAATTGCAAATAAATAGTTGTCCCAAACGCGACGAAAGCCCTTGGATTCCGTTATATTTTTTTTTTCTGTTGAAGTATAAATTCCTTCGCCACATTGAATCATTTCCTCTTTCTCTATGAAGTTTAGAGAAGAAACTAAGTATACATTTACCATTTCACTTCTTGCAATGGCTTTTGCATAATTGTTCATTCTGCTAACTCCTGCTTCAGTTCCATAGAAAAGATTGAAATCGCTAAGAATGACGAGATTTTTAGTTCGCATGTTCAAATAGTACTTTATGCAATTCGGAATAGAAATCGTTTGATTTTGGAATTGCTTTTAAAAATTCATCGTTTTTTTCTAAAACCATTACAGCCTTTCTATAAAAATCGTCTATGTCGCGATCTGAAAAAAGGACACAACCGGCGGGGCGAGTAACACAATCACTTGTTAGGGCCACGCACGAGGCATCCAACGCTTCACGCACGGCTACTGAATCACCGTCAGTATTTGTTGGTCGTAAATAAATATTCGAAAGAGACCACAAACTTGAACAATCAGCAATTTCATTGAATTGAAAAAAAACATGTTTTTGTAAATGGTTGATTTCAATGAATTTATTGTATTGATCGATTATGGATTTATCTTTTCTGCCTGGGATGCAAACTACAAGACCAATGGAATTATAATTATTCTTCAATTTATTTATAAGAGCTAGAGACAAATCAATTCCGTAAAGATCTGTTTCTTTAAAAATATTGGTAGCACAAGCATAAACACTCAAAATGGGAGTTTTTCTTGCACAAAAATCAATTAGATTTACTGGTAATGCGGCTTTTCCATTATGTCTAAGATATGCTGGGATGATTGTTATGTTATCATTCCGAACCCCTTTACTGATTAGTTGATCTTTTATAACCGAATTAACAGCAATCCATCTGATTTTGGTATTTCTGAAAAGAGAATTAATAAAAATATAGGTAAGATCAAATGTTTTGGGTAAGGCTGGTATTCTCATTTGATCGTGAATAGTAATTACAATTTTTTTCCCCAGAATAAAATTTATAAACAGGATCATCCATGCGCCATCCAACGAGTTGTGAAAGTGAACAGTGGTAGATTTATTTTTCAATATGAAAATAATCAGGCTTCTAACATATTCTAATATAGTGTAACGCCAGGCTTTTTTTAGTGGTACTACATAGTCTCGAAACTGAAGTTTTCCAAGTAATTTTTGATTATACTGAAAGTAGTAAACTTTATCTAAAGTGCCTTCTTTCTCTAAAAGCTCTGCTTCCCTTTGGATGTGTATCGAGAGCCCTCCTAAAGGCGGAGGATAATCTCCCCAAATACTAATTTTCCTGTTGTTTTTCTTCATGTACGAAAATTGCATTTTGTTTATAAATTAATATTGCAAATAATAAAAATAACCATGGAAATTCATAATTAAATGGGGATAATGATAATGCACCTAATAATATAAAAAGAATCACCGCCTGCGCTAGAATATTTTTACTATTAAAATAAATGTAGATGATTAGTCCCAGGAATAGGGATAATCCGAAAAAACCAAAATCAAAAAATAGTTCCAAATAATTATTATGAGGTGATCTCATGGCATAAACAACCGAATATGCATACCATGAAGAGGTAGATCCAGTTCCAAAAAGTAATCCGAAGAAACTTCTTTGAGATAAAGCACTAAAAATACGATTCCAAATTTGTGTTCTGGATCCTGCTGTGCTCAAATTATTTTCCTGAAACCGGACAATAATGGTTTCAAAAAAGCCTAAATAATAAAATGCAAGCAGAACAAATATTATGCCGATCAGGTAATAGACAAATTTGAAAGAAAATAGATCTTTTTTAAATAAGTATAATACTGAGATAAAACATACAATTAATCCGCCTCTTGATCCAAGCAATAATACAATATAAAATTGAAATAATATAAAGCAAATTGTTATAAAGCGAATGTAATTGTTCTTAAAAACCGTCAACAAGTAAAAAGAAAGAAGGATTCCAAAATCAATAATTAATGACATATAATTAGGGTCAGTCCACTTTAATTTGCCTAAAGTGCCATATGTTATGTCAAGAAGTTCTTTTCGGAGAAAGAAGCCTTGAAATGATAAAAGAAAAGTTGAAAGTATAAATGATCCAAATAATAGGTCAATTGTCTTCGACGGTTTGACAAACCCTAACAGTAACGTAAAAATTATTGCAACATCCAGAAATACAGATTCCTCAAGGCCATTCATCCAAGTGACAACAAATGCATATAATAGAAATGATAATACGAATACCAATATAATGCTGTTTGCCTTCAAATTTAAAAAACAAAATTTGAAGTTTAAAACATAGGCTATGATTATTAAGTATATTATATAGTTTTTATCAGTGGGTAGAATGCCTAATAGGGTAACTGAAAAATAATCTATAATCAATAAAGAACTGATCAATGGCAGAAAAAAGTCAATTTTAAAGAAAGAGATGCCAAACAATAAAAAAAAGACAAGTCTTAACGGCAAAGGAACACTGCTTGATGTAGCTACAGTATATGCAACTGCAATACAAATCATAACAATGCATGAAATAACAAACAATACATCAGTCAGTGAATAATCTGATAAATATCCGGATTGAAATTCTTTGCGCAATTTTAGCATATTTTATTTTTGTGGCTGGTGCGTTGAGAAAATTCTGATTTATTAATAGGATTCTGAAAATAAAATTCGAAGTGTGATGATTAAAAGGTTTTTAATTAACTACCTTTTTATTTAATTACCCAGAAAAAATCTTTTTAAGCGTTCATCTTTTAGAATGCCTTTTTCCAACTGAAGTCCCATTAATGTAGGCAAAGAATTAATTTCAATTACCTTAAACCCATTATCGGTGATTACAATATCCAATCCAACATACTTCAAAAAGGATAAATGGTTCATAACTTCCAATACTTTATTTATCATTGGTCTCCAATTTGGAATAATAATATCTGTAATTTGTTTTTTACTATCAGGATGTTTGATTACTTTGGTTGACCTGTTCAACTGGCCATTTTCCTTGATACAACTAATATTTTTTATTTTGCCTGTCATGATGTCAATGCACGATGCTATCCCGCCTTCTCCTGCTCCAATGTTATCAACAAATTTTCCTTCTACCCCAAATCTATGGAAAGATATTGGAATAAAAAATTTGTTAGTGATACTATCTCTAACACAAATTATTCTGATCGTATTAACGCTGCTTTTATTTATCTCAGCAGCATATTTGTTTTGGACAACATATTCTGTTACTATGTAATTATTGAGAGATTTAATAAAAGATCCTAGTTCTGACTCCGTAATAATGTTATTGTTTAAAAAAAAACTATTATTCTTCCATTCCAACCGGTAAAATCCATCGCCAGAAGAAGAGGAACAAGGTTTTAATGCTAAGGAATTCATTTTCTTACAAAGATCTATTAAATCTTGCTCATTTAATATGTCAGGATTTAGATTAATCAATCTTCCGTAATCTATTAAATAATAATATTTTGGTACAATTTCAGGAGAATCCTTTAGCAAAAATGGAAGGAATAACTTATTGTCAATTATTTTAGAGAATTCTTTATTTATAGGATGGAGTTTCTCATAGGATTTATCGGAAAGATATTCCTGAATATTCTCATTTTGTATTCCACAGACTTTTATAGTTTCCAGATAAAATCCATGGTGGAATGCCCAAAACTGCTTTTTCAGATTTTCATTCCGGTTTTTTTTAATATTAGTTTTACTAAATTTAAGTAGCCATTCAAGGTGCAAAACTAATGTATTTAGGGTTTTAGTAATAATTAAGAAATTACTCATAATTGAACGATTTTAAGTCTTATTTTATCTGATCCCAAATACGTATTGGAAGTTCTTTAGTGATATGCCAAAATAGTGATAAATTGGATATATGATATTTAACTAAGAATGCTAATTTAATTCTGTATTCACAGTATAAAAAAGCTAACTTTTTTGTTGTCTGTTTTGAATGACTTAGTGAAACTTCCAAAACCCTGTATGAACTGGTAGTACTATTTAAATAGCCGATACTTGTCTGACCCGCTATAAACAGCCAAAGAGGGTAATCTCCTTGGGTATACCTTAAAATATTCTTAACAGGCAGATTGTTCGCATATTGGTCAATTAGACATTTTCTTGCAACAACTGTTACTGTCGCTATAAAATTGCTCTTTATCAATGCCTTTTGTACTCTACCTTCAGGTATAACTATGTTTGTTGAACTATGGTAGGAAGATATTTTTTCTGAACTGTTTTCATTTATTGTTAAGATATTGTAATCTGTATGTACCAGACCATAATCTAAATTGCCTTCTAAGAAATCGACTTGCTTTTGAAGTTTATAAGGATCCGTCCAAAAATCGTCGCCCTCACAAAATGCGATGTACTTTCCTTTACAATTTGGAAAAACAAAGGTCAGTAATATTCTTTTTACCCCTTTTGACCATTGATTTTCTTTTTGGTAAACTGGGAAAATTAAGTTTGGATACTTTGATTCATAGTCTTTGACTATTTCTTTTGTCTTATCCGTAGAAGCATCATCATGAATAATTATTTCAATCGGGAAAGTTGTTTTCTGCATCAAAAATCCTTCAATCGCATTTCGAATATATTTGGCGTGATTGTAAGTTGTACAAACTATTGAAACTAATGGGACCATGACACTTTCTTTATTAGATATTAATCATTTTAAACCTTCTTCTTGCTACAATTTTAAACGATATGTAATAAACGCAAACTGAAATAAAGCTTACGATCAGTGTAGATATGGCAGCACCCATTATATCTAGTTTTAAAATCATGAAATATTTTAAAGCAATTGCAATCGGCAGGATAATTATTCCATTATATAAATTCACTTTTATTTCACCGGCTCCAAAAATGGCAGAAGATAGAAATGCTGTCATGCTATTTTGAAGCCAACTCAGTATCATAATAAAAAGTAGTAATTCAATATTTCCAAACTTATTTCCATACACAACGCCTACTAGAAATGGAATGACAAGGAAGCCAACAATCGCGATTATAGTATAAGAAATGATCAGAATCTTCTTATATTTATCATATACCCCAATCCAGGAATCGTAGTTGTCTGAGTTTTCTGAAAAAATAGGAGTTAAAACTTGCCGTGCAGAATCCGAAATCATCAAAAAGAATGAAACAATTAATAAAGCAAAAGCATATCTGCCAATCTCAGAAGGTATATCTTTTGCAAGATAGTTAATAATTAACAAGTCAAAGTAGGCACTTGCCATATACACAATATTGGCAAAGAAAGAAACCAGTGAATAGTTTATATGCAAATTGTAAACATCGACTTTGTTTCCCTGTAAAATTGGCTCAATATTGGATTTCTTATTAATGATTAAAATTGATCTGTATTGCAATACATTGGTTACAATATTTCCTAGAACGTTTGCTATGATAAGACCATATAAACCATATAAATAGGTTAAAATAAATATCAGAATCAATGAGAATATTCGGGAATAAAAATTAATCGATGCTAATTTCTTAAACTCTTTTAATGCTTGTAAATAGGAGGTGTCTATCCCATTCAGAACCATCGGAATCGCTGATAGCAAAAATATAGCAAAAGGAAAACGCATCTTTATATTCTGAACCAATAATCCAAAATAATTAAAAATCAGAAATATAATAACTGATGCTATAGATAAAAACAGAGAGTATTGTAATGCTTTTTTATGGATCAGGATTTTCTCGTCAAAATTTCGCTTCTCAGAACATAACTTGAGGGTTGACGTATTAAATCCAAGCCCTCCCAACAATACGACATACATCAGGAACGATTGCATAATTCCAAATTGGCCTATCTCTTCAGTTGTCAGCCACCATGCAACAAATAATTGTGATGCAAAACCAAACAGTTTTAACAACATATTGACAGACAATACATGGTAAAATCCAAGATTGTAAAGGTCCTTAAACCAGTACCTTAGTTTGTGAATATTCATTTTTTTTTACAAACTATTATTTTAAAATAGTTTGATAAATTTGTTTTTAATAATTATATTAGTAATTCTTTCTAGGTCTGGCTCGCTTAATTCATGATGCATTGGCAAACAAATTACAGAATTAGCAACTTTAGTTGCTTCAGGCAAATTCTCTGGTTTGGCTGATGCTAAACCTCTGTATGTTGAAAAAGTACTTATTAGTGGATAAAAGTACCGTCTTCCCAGCACATTTTCATCTTTCATTTTCTGATACAAATCATCACGACTCATTCCATATAACTGTTCGTCAACAAAGATTGGAAAGTATGAATAGTTATGTCTTACACCTGAAACGTCTTCCATAAATGTTATTCCTGAAACATCTTTAAGTGCTTTCCTAAAATAAATAGCAACTTTACACCTTTGTTCAATTGCAGCATCTACATATTTAATACTTAACAAGCCGTAGGCAGCACGCACTTCATCCATCTTCGCATTAATCCCAGGAGCAACAACAGTTGTCTCTCCTGCAAATCCAAAGTTTTTAAGGTAATCAATCCTTTGTTTCATTTTCTGATCCTTACATATAATGGCTCCACCTTCAATTGTAGTATAGGTTTTTGTCGCATGAAAACTTAAGATACTTAAATCGCCATCATTTAAAACTGAAATACCATTTACTGTTACTCCAAAAGCGTGTGATGCATCGTAAATAACCCGTAAGCCATATATATCCGCTATTGCTTGTATTTTATCCATAGCACATGGATTCCCATAGACATGTACTGGCAAAATTGCTGTTGTTTTAGGTGTTATGGCAGCTTCTATTTTGTCAGGATCCAAATTAAATGTATGCGGATCAATATCGACAAATACCGGTTTGATACCGTTCCACCATAAGGAATGGGTAGTAGCAACAAAACTGTAAGGTGTTGTAATTACCTCACCAGAAATATGGAGTGCTTGTAAGGCTGTTATCAAGGCTAAAGTTCCATTCGAAAAAAGACATAAATGTTTCACCCCCAGATATTCACATAACGCATTTTCCAATTCTTTATGATAATATCCATTGTTTGTCAACCATTTACTTTTCCAGATTTTTTCTAAGTATGGAGTAAATTCTTCCAGTGGAGGGATTAAAGGAGATGTAACAGTAATTTGTTTTAAAGAATCCATCTATTATAATTTTATTATCATTTTACCAATAAAACTAATTCTTTTAATTCCACAGATCGAGAGAAATATGCAACAATATAGTAGTATACAACGCCAATAACCGACCCTATAAAAAGTCTCATTCCGTCCGATCCTAAAAATTGGATTACCCACCAAACAAATCCGCCCATTGAAAATGCATATGCCAAGATCGGTAGTAAATCGCCCATTTGCTTTAAGAAACCGACATTAATCAATTTGCCAGTATAATGGGTATTTACAATCAATGCCAAAAAAGATGAAAATATCATTCCAATACACATGGCTTTAATTCCCAAAGGAATAGTAATTAAAAGTGTAATGACCCCTAATGTTTTTTTGATGATTTCAAGTCGTAAAAATAGATCGGACCGGCCTTTAACTTGTAATAGATTCAAATTAATGGCATGAATCGGGTACCACATAGCCGCAAAGCACATGATTTGAAGTAATATAACGACACCTTCCCATTTTGACGTAAGGACTACTAAAACCAGAGGATGAGCTAAAGCGGCTAATCCAACCATTAGAGGAAACACTATGAAAGCAGACATCCTGAGATACTTTCTATAGACCGATTGCAGCCGTTGTTCATCCTGTTGTATACTACTTAGTATGGGAAAGGTAACACGTCCTATGATGCCCGTTACATTCGAAGATGGAAATTGGGCAAACTGGTCAGCGCGTGTAAAATAACCCAGATCTTGAACAGAAAATTTCTTGCCTATTACGATTGTGTAAATATTTTTATAAGTTGTATCAAGCAATCCAGCTAGCAAAAGCTTAGAGCCAAAAGAAAACATCTCTTTAAATGATTTATAGGAAAATATCCAGGAAGGAATCCAATGGGCGTAATACCATAAAAATATCATATTTATTGTGCTATTTACAACAGTTTGAGTAACCAGGGCCCAAACACCAAATCCTGTATATGCCATCCAAATACCTAATACTCCTGAAATAATCACAGATATAACGGACGCTTTTGCCTGCGATTTGAAGTCTACATTAATTGTAAATTTCGCTCGCTGAACTACCGTTAGCGAATTTATAAGTAGACTTATAGCTACAATCTTGGTTATATCTACCAGTTGTGGCGCCTTGTAAAAAATTGCAATTTCTGTAGATGCGAAAAATAATAGTAGGTAAAAACACACACCTACAATAATATTGAAATAAAATACTGTAGAGAAATCAATTTCTGTTCTGTCAGACTTTCTAATGAGCGCATTGGAAAAGCCACTGTCAATAAATGATTGAGAAATTGCAATAAAAATAGCTAACATACCTATTAACCCATAATCGGATGGCAGAAGCAAACGTGCCATAATTATCATTATTAAAAACTGAATTCCCTGTACTGAGAACCGTTCCACACTGCTCCATATTATAGCGGAAACTGTTTTTTCCTTTAGTGATTCCTTCATTAATATTTAACAAGTTACAACAAACATTCAATTCTTTCTGCTACTTCTTATGAAAATATATTAGCACCGGTATCGTTTAAATGTGTAATATCTTCAAAATACTCAGGATTTTTGGTAAATACATAATCATTTGTGAAATCCCAAAATTGACTTTGGTGTGCTTCAGCAATGTTCTTGATTCCCAAGGAATTCTTTATATAGTAGTCGTTTCTATCGATACGGGAACAAATAAATATGAGTACAATATTTTTCATTTTACAAGTTGCAGTAATATCCTTCAATGCATTGATTTTATTCGCATCAAGAATACCTTTAGCCTATCTGTTTATTCCCCGAAGGACCATTTTTAAATGCTATAAAGAGGTATACAAACTTTATGAATACTGTAGTGCTCTTACTACTTAAAAAAACAATAAAGTGAATAGAATTAAACAGCATATTTAACTAAAATATATGCCTGAAATTATTAAACCAGACATATTAAAAACTCATAATATCATAAATGGATTATAAAATTGAACACTGAAAAATTTTCAATTAATGGATTTGTTATTATTGATTTTTTTTCTTATGGTTTTATTACTTTCATATAGTAATTTGATAAAGAAACTATTGTGTTGTTGAGGTCATTCTCTGGTTGCCATTGCATATCATTATAAAAGAGAAGACTATTCATGCCAAAGTTCAAATTTGTTTCTTTAGCTTCTATTTCAATCTTCGATTGATTTCCTCCGTTGTAAACCATAGCAATTTGACTTACTTTATGGGCAATTTCCAACAATGATGTAATTTGTCCAGATCCTAAATTATATACAGGTTTCCAATCCTGGGAATTGCTTTTTAACATTTTTATAATAGCTTTTACTGCATCTCGAATATCCAGACGCTCAATTTGCTGTGTTCCCCCAACTATCTTGATAAGCTTTCCTTCAATTGCATTACTAACGAACTTATATAGAAAATCTGCTTCAGCAACTAATCCATTAGCCCCCCCGGATAAAGCGGCTAGCCTTAAGGATGAAAAGTGTAGTTGATTATTAATTGTCTTTAAAGAGCTTAAAAACAATTCTGTAGCGTATTTGGCTTGCGCATAAGGGATGGATGGAGCTACCGATGTATTTTCTGTCCGAAGTTGTCTTTCTTCAGTTGAATAAACACTTTGAGAGGAAATATTAATTATAGCTGGTATATGATGAGCATTTGCACGCGTGAAAAGTTCTATTGTAAATTTCAGACTATCAGCTATTTCTTCATTAGAATGATGTGGTCGGGCAAACCCGAGATGAAGTAATATATCAACATTACCAAGTTGAATTCTGCCGTATTCCAAATCACTTTTATCAAAGGTATTTTCTGTTTTTCCGTTGAATATGTCTTTTATTCTTACTTTATCTAAATCAAACAGCAACAGTTCATAATCGTCCTCTTGAATTAAATGTTTAATCAGATTCTGACCCAAATAGCCACAAGCTCCGGTTATTAGGATCGTCTTTTTCTTTTTGTTAATCTTTTGATTTAATTTTTCGGATAAGAATAAAACTTTGTTATTACGCTCAATTGGAATTGATTTATCCTCAGTCTGTCTAACTCCAAACCTGTTGTAGTTTAATCGTAACTTATTAGATCCTTTGTCTATTCCAAGCCACTCTTTCACACAGGCTTCAACCTCATTGAACCCCATTAATGCTCTCAATCCAGTTATTCCGGTAAAACGCGGGTTCATTTCAAAAAGCTTTAAACCCTGCTCAGTAAGTCTGCCCTGAATATTTAATGGTCCTTTTAACCCAAGTTTAATAAAAGTTGGGGTTAATAAATCAATAATGTGCCATATATACTCACTTTCAAATGGTACTATTTCAATGGGAACACCATTATTTAATTTATTATAGGAGAGCATACGTCCCATTAGTATACCATTCTGATTGTAAACTAATTGTATTGATATTTCAGATACTTGAGGGTTTATGTTCTTGCTGATTTGAGACATGTAAAAGATATAATTAGTATCCTCTTCTGTTGGAATAGCCAGTTCTTGCAAAATATGGTCTTGGGTAATTTTTCTTAAATCGTCAATGCTTTTAATAATCTCTATACCCTTTGAACCAAATCCACTGCGCGGTTTTGCGATAAATGGAAATTTTATTTTATTATTGTCAATATCAGTTTTGATAGTATTTTTATCATAACACTTAACGAAGACGTCTGAAATATTATTTAATTCATTACTCATCCGTTCCTTATCACGACAAATCGAAATCAATTTCTCATTGGAAAATATTGCCTTTATTCCTTCTTCCATTAATCTATCAGAATTTTGTGAACAGATAAAAGCATCATCATCATGTCCTGGTATAATCAAATCAATCTTATGCTCATGACATTTGGTGATTAAATTGTCAATGTATCCTTTATCGTATATGCCTAATGTATAGTCAGAAACGTCACAATCATAAGATCCATAGGCATAAGGATTGGTTCCTAATCCGATAGTTTTAATGGGTAATCGTGATAGCCTTAATGAGTTAATTATTGATTGTCCTATTCCACTTCCGATACATGTTATGCCAATATTGTAATTATTTTTCATTCTTTAATAAGGTCTAATTGGTATGATGATACTCTATATTTTGTTTAGATGAATGTTGGCGATTTAAAATATATTGGTAATCTATCAGTAAATGATGAATATTTCACGCAACTAATTAGTCCTTAACACATCTAACGGAGTATCCATCTCCCTTAAAACTATAATTTCGATCAATTGTGGAATGGTTATAGATAATGGATCTAATCCACCCTGTTGTATTATCATTTGGTGTCGAAGTCCAGAAATTGCCATGCCAATTAATTAATAAAAATTTACCGGCATTGGAACGAAATCCTGCTGGGACAACAGAAAAATGAATATCATCTGTACCATTCCCATTTTCGAGCCATCCACTTGATGTTTTTAATTTCGACCCTTCATTAGTTCCTCTAAAACCTATGCGGTCAACTTCGTCTTGACTCATACCAAGTTTAATTTCAAGTTGTTTCCATTCCAGATCGGAAGCTACATGCCAACCAGTTGGCACTGCTTGGATGGCGGCCTCTTGTGTATAAAGAACTCCATACTTAATTCCGTTGCGCTCATCGTCACCATAATACCACGATCCACTTCCTGTCTTAAAGGATAGATTTTCCGTCATCCACTCTTGATTGTCTATTTTTATGGTATTATATGTTTTACCATCGCGTGAATCGGTAAATGTGGAGTGTTCCCAAGTTGGGAGTGGAATAGTTTCTGCGTCTTTTTTACAACTAAAAGTTAGAGTTATTAATGCGCTCAGCAGAAATGTTCTGAATACTTTGTGATGATTTTTCATTTTTATTAATTTTTTAATTGAGAAGAAAATTATAATTGATTATGTTTGTTTTGTTTATTATTTTTTCACCAATCTGATTTTACTAAAATTATTTATGAACTTATTTATTAATCTTTAGTCTAATTAAACTCAGTATATATTTAATCAACATTAATAACCTAATTGAAAACAAATTTGAATACGTAAAATAGCTCTTTAATGTTTCAAAATCATAACTGGAAAACATAATCAATATTTGTCAAGCAATTATTTTACGATCCGAATACAAATGAGAGGAAGAAATTTTGATGGTTTTTATTTTTTCGGGCGTAAGAAATTGATATTTATTATTATTTGATACAGCTTCGCCATTGTCAGTCACATAGCTGAATTTTTTCGATTATTTAAGACTTTAATTGTGAAACCTTAGATTAAATAAATATACCTATCGTTTCACCTTTAAATTATTAACCTAATTTAAACAACTCTATTAACGATAAACCGCGCCAGATAGTTTCAAAAAATATTGTTGAAATACATAAAATTTAAATACTTTACTTCTTTTCTGTTGGAAAACAGTTGCTT
>Ga0209724_1000887_pt1 | contig 28226 bp, 15 predicted proteins | sample grotaG_FD_184143 | JGI IMG/M metagenome (GOLD analysis project Ga0209724, IMG submission 184143) | Glacier valley bacterial and archeal communities from Borup Fiord, Nunavut, Canada, to study Microbial Dark Matter (Phase II) -... | ecosystem: Environmental > Aquatic > Freshwater > Ice > Glacier ...
ATCATAAAACAATAAAATAACAGCAAAACGTTTAATAATTTAGCGAAATCGCTGTCACTTAAAAATTTCACCTATGATACGAACTATTTTTACGATTTCTTACCTTCTGTTTGTGGCACTTTTCGCCTCCCTTCACGCTCAGGAGGTATGGAGCCTTCAAAAGTGCATCGACTATGCGCAGGATAACAATATCAAGATAAAACAGGGGGTAATCACCACTGAATATCAACAGAATCAGTTGAAACAGGCAAAGTTTTCACGTTTACCCAATCTCAATGGACAATTTTCTCAGGGTTTTAGCTTTGGTCGCAATTTAACTTATCCTGGAAACACCTATGAGGATGTCAATACTTCGCAAACCGACTTTGGTATAAGCACGAGTGTTCCCATTTTTCAGGGTTGGTATATTACCAATAACATATCGAAACTCGATTTGGATTTTCAGGCCAGTGTAGCAGATCTGGCAAAGGCCAAGAGTGATATTTCTGTAAATATTGCTTCAACTTATCTTGAGATTCTTTTTGCCAAAGATCTGGTTAAAGTATCGGAAGATCAACTGTTAGTTACCAATCTTCAGATTAAACAAATAACTGAAAAGGTTGACGCTGGTAGTCTTGCCCGGGGAAGTCTACTCGAGATTGAGGCACAGGCAGCAGGTGAAGAGTTAAACCTTGTCAATGCTCAAAATCAGTTAAAGATTGCCAGGCTCAGGTTGACTCAGTTGCTTGAACTCCCCTCAAACGATGCTTTTGATGTAGAGGTTCCAATACTTCCTGAAATTGCAGCTGAGGCATCAATCGTTACGTCAGTTGAGGTGTATAAATCGGCGCTTCTAACCCGTCCTGAGATTAAGGGTGCTGACTTGCGCTATCAAAGCTCGCAATTCCAATTGAAAATGGCAAAGGGTGCCCTTTTCCCAACTGTTAGTTTTTATGCCAGTTTTAACGATATATATAATAGTCAAAATCCAATTACATTCTCTGATCAGATTAAGAATAACCAGCGGAAAAGTATAGGTGCACAGATGAATATCCCAATCTTTACACGGTTTCAGAACAAACTGCAGATTGATAATGCAAGACTTCAGGTTTTAAATACTGAATTGGAACTTGAAAATACAAAGAAATTACTCCGTTCTGATATCGAAACCGCCCAGACTTCTGCCATTGCAGCTTTGAACCGGTTTAATTCGAATCAGAAAGCGGTTTCATCGATGAAGGAAGCTTTCCGTTATTCGGAAGAAAAATTTGGGGTCGGCCTTGTGAATGCGGTTGAGTACAATACTGCAAAAACAAAACTGGCTAAATCGGAATCCGATCTTCTTCAGGCAAAATATGAGTTTATTTTCCGTACAAAGATCCTCGATTTCTACCGTGGTCTTCCATTGACACTTTAATTTTTGTTTTTATAAATAGCGAAAGGGCTGCGGATTTATTCGCAGCTTTTTTTTGTATTCAAACCCCGACGTTTTACAAAAAACTCTGGGGTTTGAAATGTGTCAAATCATATCTTTGGATTTCTTATAACAGCTTTTTTGTATCTTTGGTGTATAGTAAAGTAGTTATGAAAGCAAATTCATTTATTGAAGGGTTTTGGGACGTAACCCCTAAAATCCAAAAGATATCATTTCCGATTAGGGGTAAGATTAATGTTCAATTAGAAGATGGGCGAAGTATTGTAGTTCCAATTTCTAAATTTCCAAGCATTAAGAAATTAACTCCTTCACAACGGCTAAAATGGTACTTATTCGGTAATGGTTTTTCATTTGATGATTGTAATGAGGTTTATCATATAGAGCAGATCTTAGGTAATTTTAAAATATATCAGCACGAGGCATAAAAGGATCGGTTGTGCAATGTGGATTAAAGCACCCGCTTCGCCAGTAATTTAGTGGCAAAGGTTGCAAAAGTCACCACTGTAATTGAGCTGATCGGCATCAGGATGGCAGCCACTACAGGCGACAGGTTCCCTGTCAGGGCAATAGATAAGCCAATAAGGTTGTATAGAAAAGAGATCCCAAAACTCATTTTTACAATCCCGAGCGATTTGCGTGCGAAACTGATAAAGGCTGTCAGCCGGTGAAACTGCTCCGCTTCAATAATCGCATCGCCTGCCGGTGAAAAATGGTAAATATCGTCGGCAATCGAAAGTGCAACATCACTTTGCATAAATGCCCCTGCATCGTTGAGTCCGTCGCCTGTCATCATCACGTTTTTCCCGTTATCACGAAGTTGGGTTATAAACTCCATCTTGTTTTGCGGCTGTTGATTGAAGAAGATCTTTCCTTCACCGAAATAGGGGAGCAGATGCTCCTTTTCAGCGTCATTATCACCCGACAACAGGTACAAATCGAATTGTTTTCCGAGCTGATGAATGACCTTGTCAAATCCGGGACGGTATTGATTGCTGATTTTATAATGTCCTCTGATGACCTGGTTGATTGAAATATAAATGCCCGAATCTTTTACGTTCGTTTCATCAGTAGCTCCGCAAACAAACGCCTGCGAACCCAGCTTAACGGGTATTCCATCGACCGTGGCAAAGATTCCTTTGCCCGACATCTCGACAAAGCCGTGCGTTACCAAAGGCTGGATATTTCCAAAATGCCGGTCCAGGGCCTGGCTTAACGGGTGCGTCGATTGCTGAACGAGCGACTTTACAGCCTGTATCTCCCAATCGGTCAAGGTGCTGCCCGTAAACCGGACATTGTTTTCATCGGGTTTGGTAAGGGTGCCGGTTTTGTCGAAAACAACCGTGTCAATTTTAGCGAGTTTCTCAATCACGCGGATGTTCTTCAAATACATCCCCTTGGCTCCCAAAATGCGCATCGCGGTACCCAATGTAAATGGAAGTGACATTGCTAAAGCACAAGGGCATGCCACGATAAGCACTGATGTGAGGACGAGAATGGCCGTATGAAAATCCCCCAGTATCAGCCATCCTAAAAATCCTGAAAGGGCAATGATAATAATGGTTACCGTGAAGTAGATACTGATTGAATCGATCAGGCTCGTAAGTGACCGGCGGTTATCCTGTTTGGGTTCCTTCTGGTTCCAGAGTTGGGTGAGATGACTTTGCTTCACTTCGCGTTCCACCTTCATCGTGATTGCACCATTGATTTGAATACCTCCTGCATAAACAAAATCACCGGGTTCCTTTTTAACCGGAACCGATTCACCTGTCACAAAGCTGTAATCAATCAACGCAGTGCCGTCAACTAATATTCCGTCAGCTGGTATGAGTTCTTTACTCCTGATCAAAAGGATATCGCCAACTGTGATCTCCTCTAATAATGTACTCATCTGAGTTCCATTTTCGATCTTTGTGACCGCAACGGGGAAATATGATTTATAGTCCCTGTCGAAGGAAAGCGACTGGTAAGTTTTACTTTGATACCATTTGCCGATCAGCAGGAAAAACAGGAATCCCGAGAGGGTATCGGAATAGCCCGGTCCACTGGAGGTAAGCACTTCAAAACTGGTCACGAAGAACAACGCGAGGATTCCCAGTGCAATTGGCAGGTCGATGTTGACGATCCCTTTCTTCAGGTTCTTCCAGGCCGAAATGATATAATCGCTGCCACTGTAAAAAACGAGGGGAACAGTCAGGATAAAACTGATGTAGTAGAGGAAAGTTCCGAGTGAGTCGCCCAGCGGTTTACCGTTGAAATACTCGGGCAGACTGTACAACATCACATTCCCGAACACAAATCCGGCAACACCTATCTTGTACATTAAGGTCCGGTCAATCGAATGAATGTCTTTTTTCTCCAGCGTTTTGAGCGAGATATCGGGGATATAGTGAATTGATACAAGCAATTCGACCAATTGTCGTAAGGTAATCTCTGTCGTATCGAAACTGACAGCCACTTCTTTCCGGATAAAATCAACAGACGATTGCTTAATGCCGTGGTTCAGCCGGGTTAAGTGTTCAAGCAGCCAAATGCACGAAGCGCAATGGATGGATGGGATGTAAAAGGTGATCCGGGCCAGGTTCCCTTCCAAAAACTCGTACATCTTTAGCTTCACCTCCTCTTTATCGAGGAAAGCATATTTGCCCTCATGAGCCGGGTCCTCAATTTTGACCCCGGGCGTATCCTGGATGGTATAGTATTGGTAAAGTTTATTTTCGTTGAGCAGCTGATATACCTGTTTACAGCCGGAGCAGCAAAATTTTAGCTGATTGTAAATAACCGGACTTTTACCGCAATCGGCACCACAATGTACACAGGCATTCTCTGGCATCAAAAATCAATTACAAATTATTTACTTACAAGTGAATCAGGCTGACAACATGCGTGTTTAACTGCATTTACGGCTTTTTCCGGTTTAGACATATTCATATGAATGGCAGGTGTCATCTTTTCTGCAGGAGGGCTTAAGAACGCAATTCCCAGGCTCAATCCCCGTAAAATAAAGAGGGCTCCAATTAAGACGACAATATAAGGAACTATTTTATTCATTTTATTCCTTGCGGCAATGGTGAATAAATTTCCGATCCACGAAATAAGCAGCATCATAGGGAGGGTTCCTAATCCAAAAAGTACCATAAATGCAATCCCTAAATAGACATTTCCGGTTCCAATCGCACCTGCAATGGCCAGGTAAACCAGTCCGCAAGGCAATAATCCGTTCAGCAAACCGATCAGGAACAACCCTCTGTACGAACGTGTCCGGAACAACTGCTGGATGGCCCGACGCAAGGGTGCGGTGAAGAATTCAAAGTTACCGGGAATTCGGTTCCTGAAAATATAAGGGAGCGTCACCGATACAATCATGAAAGACCCCATCAGGATGGAAATCAGTTGCTGAAATCCCAACAGGTGAAAGCCTTGCCCGATCAGCCCGAAGATGGCGCCCATTGCTCCGTAAGTAACGGTTCGTCCGAGGTTATAAAGCAGTCCGCCGGTTGTTTTCTGCCAGAAGTTATTGCCCCTCAACGGCAGGCTTAGCGCAATTGGGCCGCACATGCCTACACAGTGAAAACTACCCATTAAGCCCAGGATGAAAGCGGAGATTAAGATTCCCATTTCTACTCGATAAAAAATTCTTTTTCAACCTGGTAGCTTTCCTGGTTGTAGTACCACTGAAATTTCACTTTGTAACGGCCACCGGAGAGGAACTCTTTTTTGATGATTAATGAGTCGGTATTGAGAAAACCCTGGTAGTTAAAGTCTAACTTTTTATCGGAAGGACGGTAGAAATAGACTTGCATCGTGTCGGTCATCTGATTTATTGCAGGTGCGAATCGGACAACCACGTTTTTATTTTGATTGAGTACCCAAATACTGTCATTATAAACAGCCGATCGGCCCGTAACCTCCATCTGTCGTGAATAATCGGCTCCCTTCTCGTAATAATCGGTGGTCACCAGGTCGTTGCTTTTGCTTAACGAAAAAACGACAAACCCAATGCCCAGCATCACAAAGAGCGTCAGAAATAAGAATATGCTGTTTCCCCAATTTAATTTCATAAAGCTGTTATTAAATATTCATTCATTAATTATGCGACTGTGCCATCATTTATCCGGCCCCAGAAAATTTGTAGAATATACTTCAAGGAGTGTCTCCCCTTCGAAGATTCCCAGCTCAACCAGCGTACTTTTGCCTGTCAATGCCTGATGATTCAGGCTTATGATTAACACACTTTCAAGTTTTTCCTGGCTTTTCAAGGTTGTCTGCCCAGTTGTCAATTGCAGCTTGCCTGACTTCGGCGTTATTAGTTTTATTTGTAAATTCTTATCCGATTGTGTCTTGTTAATAATCTTTACAAGAAAAAGGTTCGAATAATTGGCAGAATCGACCTGCTGAAAGATGGTACCTGGAACACGAAGTATTGTAGCTTCAATTGGTTTACGGTTCATCACCATCACCGATAAAACGATGAGCAATACGACCAAAACAGCAGAATAAGCATAAGTCCTGCCATTCCAGATTGATCGTTTGCCGCTTTCAATTCCCTGGAACGAATCAAAACGTATCAGGTTTGCCGGTTTGTTGATCCGTTTCATCACGATGTTGCATTCATCGATGCAGGCCGTGCAATTGATGCATTCGAGCTGGCTGCCATCTTTAATGTCGATGCCTGTCGGGCAAACAGCTACACATTGGTGGCAATTGATACAGTCTCCCGTACTTTTGGGGCCGCGCGGTTCACCTCTTTTATAATCGTAGATAACCGAAATCGACCGGGAATCGAGCAATACACCTTGCATTCTTCCATAAGGGCAAATCATCGTGCATACCTGTTCTCTGAAAAACGCGTAAATCCAGTAATAAAAAAGTGATATGCCCAGCATGAAAGTAAAGCCCAGCCAATTCTCACGAATCGGTGCGGTAATGATTTCAAGAAGTCGTTCCGGTCCTATAAACCAATTAAGAAATACATTGGCGATCAGGATAGAGGTGATCAAAAAGGTAATGTGTTTTGCTATTTTTAAAAGCGTTATCCCGGGAGAAACCACTTTGTGATGACGGCCATTTCCCTCAAAAAGGTATTCGATTCTTCGGAAAACCATTTCCAAAAATATCGTTTGAGGGCAAACCCAGCCACACCAAAGCCTGCCATATATTACTGTGAATAATACAATAAAGATTACGGTAATGACCATTATCAATGCCAGAAGATAGGAATCCTGCGCCCAAATGATCTGTCCGAAGATTGAGAACTTCCGGTTGGCAATATCAAAAAGCATCAACGGGTTTCCGTTAATTTTCAGAAATGGCGCCAAAACCAAAAATGCAATTGCAAACCAGGCAACGATCGTTCGGCGCGTGTACCATTTTCCTTTGGGCTGCTTTGCATAGATCCATTTCTGCTGACCGCTTTCATCAATATTGACCGGGCGATCGCGAAAAGTGGAGGGGGTTTCTAATTCCATGACATCAAATTAGGTTGACCGGAAACTGCCGGTTATGGTTTGCATTCTATTCCTTGAGGCGCTTTTGCATTTTCCGGATTACTGCCTACCAATCCTTGCAAAACATACAATGAAACAGTTTTAATCTGTTCCGGTGTCATCATCGTTTTAAAAGGTGTCATCCCTTTTTCAGGTTTTCCTTCAGTTACCATCGTGATCAGGTTTTCCTCTGAGCATCCATTAATCCAGTAATTATCAGTTAAGTTAGGTCCAATATTGTTCCCCTCGCCTTTCATCCCGTGACAGGCGATGCAACCTTTTTGTGTGTAAAGTTTGGCACCTTCTGTTAAAATTTCCTCTTTGGTCATTACTACCCCGCCACCGGATGTATTTTGAACCTGCTTTTTCTCTGTTTCAACAGAAGCCATTTTATTCTTGTATTCAGTTGTCTGATCATTGCCATTGCCGGGATAACCAAAGTAATGGATTGCGTAGAACAACGAAAAACCATAGGTCAATAAAAATACAAATATGATCCAGTTGGGTGCCGGGTTGCTTAACTCCTTAATTCCATCTGAATCAGTTCCATCATGAACTTTTTCATCTTCTGTATTATTGATTTCTTCTGTCATAACAAAATAGGTTATCTTTATTAAATCTCGTTTGATTCCAACTCGTCGTTTTCCAGGATGGAGGCTTTAAACTTCATCAAATCTTTCCTGGGAATTTTTATTGTACGGTAAAGTATCACAATAAACAGGGTCATAAATATCAGCAAACCCACAATGTAATAGTATTGAATTCCATCAACGCCATTGAGTACTCCGCTTACAAAACTCATTATTTCAGCTTTTTAATGATCGACTATTTTTTTTGATTTGCCGGTGAAATATCCCTGCCCATTTTATGCAAATACGCTATCATTGCAATCATTTCCTTATCCGGAGTAATAACTACGCCAGAGACTTTTAGCTCATCCACAATTTTCTGAGCCTGTGAATTGTAATCAGCCACTGCTTTTTGATCGTAATCTTTAGCATACGGAACACCCAGCATTTGCATCACCCTGATTTTAGTCGGTATCTGACTTAGATCCACAACATTCTTCGCCAACCATGGATAGGCGGGCATAATGGATTGCGGATTAATTTCGAGAGGCTTCGTAAAATGGTTATAATGCCAGATTGCGGTTTTGAAAGTAGAACTCCCCACATAACCTGCACGTGCGAGGTCGGGACCCGTTCGGCGCGAACCCCACTGGAAAGGATGGTCGTACACAAACTCCCCGATTTTTGAATACTCGCCATAACGGTCGGTTTCGTACCTAAGCGGCCGAACCTGTTGCGAGTGACAATTATAACAACCATTGGCAATATAAATATCACGACCGGCCAATTCAAGTGGTGTGTACGGAGTAACTGCTGCAATCTTAGGAATATTCGATTGAATCTTGAGCATTGGGATGATCTCAACCGCTCCGCCAATCGCAAGTGCAATAAATACGAGTACGGAAAAAGCAACCCCTTTTCTTTCAATCAGGCGGTGGAATGTTTCACCGTATTTTCGTGCAGACGAGTCCGTCAGAACAGGGGCTTCAGTTGCTTCATCCGCGACAATGCTTCCGGCTTTTACCGTCTTCATGATATTATAGAAGAACATTAAATAACCTGTCAAAAATAGCAAGCCACCAACAATCCGGAATTTATACATCGGAAGAATCTGGGTGGTGGTTTCGAGGAAGTTAGGATATGCCAGCAATCCATCTTTCGTGTATTCGCGTAACATCAACCATTGGGTAATACCTGCCCAGTAAAGCGGAATAGCAAACATCAGTATGCCAAGCGTTGCAATCCAGAAATGGGTATTTGCCAGTTTTTTGGAATATAACGGCGTTCTGAAAAGTTTAGGTACCAGCCAGTAAAACATACCAAATATGAGTCCGCCGTTCCAGCCCATCCCGGCAATATGAGTATGCGCAATTGTCCAGTCGGTGAAATGACTGATCGCATTGACGCTTTTTAACGACATCATGGGACCCTCGAAGGTTGACATTCCATAGGCTGTTAATGCGACAACAATAAATTTGAGATCTGCATTGTCACGAACCTTGTCCCACGCTCCGCGAAGTGTCAATAAACCATTAATCATTCCACCCCATGATGGTGCGATCAGCATGATTGAGAAGGTTACACCCAAAGCCTGCACCCAGTCAGGTAAAGCCTGGTATAGTAAATGGTGAGGCCCGGCCCACATATAAAGGAATATCAATGTCCAGAAATGGACGATCGAAAGTTGGTAGGAGTAGACAGGACGGTTGGCAGATTTTGGCAGATAATAATACATTAATCCAAGCCATGGCGTCGTTAAGAAGAATGCTACAGCATTATGGCCGTACCACCATTGTACGACTGCATCCTGGGCACCTGCATAAACGGGATAACTTTTTAGAAATGAAACAGGAATTTCAATGCTGTTTACGATGTGCAAAATGGCAACACCCAGAAAAGTAGCGAGGTACCACCAAACCGAAACATAAATATGCTTTACCCTGCGTTTTAAAATAGTGCCGATCATATTCCAGCCAAAGGTTACCCAAACGACAGCGATCATAAGATCAATGGGCCACTCAAGTTCTGCGTATTCTTTACCTGTTGTAAAACCCGACAGCAATGTCAATGCTGCACAAAGGATGATAAACTGCCATCCCCAGAAATGGATCTTGCTTAATACATCATTGAACAGTCTGGCCTTTAATATCCGCTGCAAGGAGTAGTAAATACCTGCAAACATGGCATTTCCGATAAATGCAAAAATAACTGCATTGGTATGGAGCGGACGGGTCCGGCCAAAAGTTGTATATTCGATACCCAGGTTAAATGCAGGAAACGCTAATTGCAAAGCGATCAATAAACCAACTACGAGGGCAACTGCGCCCCAGATCATCGTGGCAATTATAAAATACTTGACTGTTTTGTTGTCGTAATTGAATTGCTGAATTTCCATATATCTTCTGTTTGTTTAGCTTACTACACTTTAGGTTTATCTTTATCTTCAATCGTTGGTTCTAAATCATCATCAAACAAAATTCTTACAGATGGGGTGAATGTGTCATCATACTGCCCGCTCTTAACAGCCCATATAAACAGGACAAGGAACACGAAGGCTACCAAAAAACTTACCCCAATAAGTAAAAACATAATGTTCATCTTCCTTGTTTTTAGGATGCTAAGTTATAATTTCAAGTCAAATTCCAATTCAGCCAGTTTAATGTGACAATTGGTTGTTGTTTGTTATCAACTATAAGCTACAACAGAGCAGGATATTTGTTCAGTATTCAGCCGTAAGTAATCATATTTAGAGAAATTCCAAATAAAGATTCAGGGAAGATTGACTGCATTTTGAGTGGTATTGGTGCTCTAAAACTGGTTTATGTAAACAAAACGGGCGAATTTTCGTTTCCTGTGAAAGCATTGTATCAGTAGTGATCATCAAATGATTTATGCCTTAAAAATTTTATCAGATAATAGTAATGGAGAATACATTTTACAATTTTTCAGCAAAAACCCTTCAGGGAAAAGTAAAAAGCATGGCCGATTATAAAGGCAAAGTCGTTGTGATTGTGAATACCGCGAGCAAATGTGGGTTTACACCTCAGTATGCAGGCCTGGAGGAATTGAACAGAAAGTATAGCGAAAATGGGTTGGTCATTTTGGGATTCCCCTGCAACCAGTTTGGCAGTCAGGAGCCGGGAAGTTCAAAAGAGATTTCGGAGGGGTGCCTTCTAAATTATGGTGTCAGTTTTCAGATGTTCGAAAAGATCGAAGTGAATGGATCAGGGGCACATCCAATATATGCTTTTCTTAAAAAGAAACTACCTGGATTTTTGGGAGGTAGAATAAAATGGAACTTTACAAAATTTGTAATCGACCGCTCCGGAAAGCCCGTTAAGCGTTTTGCACCAACCACGAAGCCTGAAAAGATGGAAGAATACTTGTTGAAACTACTTTAAAGTAGGTGAAAATCGGAGTAAGATTATCCTAATCCTTCTTCTTTCAGTATTGCGCTAATTTCCTTTTTTGATATGGAAGATTGTTCACTTTTATCGTATATGGTTAGGAGAGTTACATTTTTGAGGTTTTCCGCTACCAAAATTTCGAGGTAAATTACCCGAAAACCACCGCTTTTACCTTTATTTTTAGATTTTACATGTAGCCGGTATTTGAATATTCCACCGCCTAAATCGGTAGCATCAATTTCAGATAGATTGTCGGTAAATGCTTTTAAATCATCTTCAAGTGACTTGAACTTTTTCTTATACCGCTTATATTTAGTTTAGAATATATGGGTGAAATAGATCGATATATTCATTTGAAAAGTTCGGTAATAGGTTTTACCTTCCCGGTTTTCATCTCTTTAATGGCAGTTTTAACCTCACTGTAAGTTTCGGCTTTTTGTATTTCTACCGATCCCTCTTTTTCCATCTCATTAATAAGTTCAATAAGATGTTTCCCTTTATTACTACGTGTATTAATTTTAATTGTCAAAGTTTCCATCTCAATCTTATTTTTCACAAATATATAAAACCAATTTGCTTTTGATTCTCAAGATAGATGTTATATACTTAAAATATCCACAATTATATTTTCATAATTCTGAAGCAGTTCGTTTACTTTTTTCCTGAGGTCCTTTTCGTTTACTTTTTCTTTGGTCTCAATTCTTTGGCTATCGGTCAGCCGTGTGTCAGTTTCTTTTATCTTTGTAATATGCGATCAATCATAAAACTAAAGATATGTACGGAAAAATAAAGGAACACCTTCAAAATGAGTTAACAAACATTAAGAATGCAGGTCTTTACAAGGGTGAACGAATCATCGTTTCATCGCAGGATGCAGTAATAAAACTGGATTCGGGGAAAGAAGTGCTCAACTTCTGCGCGAACAATTACCTGGGACTTTCGAATCACCCCGAATTAATCGCAGCTGCCAAATCGTCCCTCGATTCTTATGGATACGGAATGTCGTCGGTACGGTTTATTTGCGGTACGACCGATTTACACAAAGTCCTTGAAAAAAAGATTGCCGAATTCTTTGGAACCGAAGATACGATATTGTACGCAGCCTGCTTCGATGCAAATGGTGGCGTTTTCGAGCCTTTGTTTTCGGAAGAGGATGCAATTATATCCGATTCGTTAAACCACGCTTCCATCATCGACGGTGTACGTTTGTGTAAAGCTGCCCGTTACAGGTATAACAATGCTGATATGGCTGATCTTGAGCAGCAATTAATTAAAGCGAAAGATGCAAGATTCCGGATTGTGGTTACCGATGGTGTATTTTCGATGGATGGAAATGTTGCCCCGTTGGATGAAATTGTCCGGTTGGCAAAAAAATACGACGCACTTGTAATGATTGATGAGTGTCATTCGGCGGGTGTTGTTGGTGATACTGGTCGTGGCGTAACCGAAAAGTTTAATGTACGCGGTGAGGTTGATATTATCACAGGAACGCTTGGTAAAGCTTTTGGCGGTGCTGTTGGCGGATTTACGACCGGAAGAAAAGAGATCATCGAATTGTTGCGTCAGCGTTCGCGTCCTTATTTGTTCTCCAACTCTATACCGCCTGCAGTAGTCGGGGCAGGAATCAGGGTATTCGAAATGATGACAGAATCGACTGAACTTCAGGATCGCTTGCACAAGAATACTGAATACTTCGTTGCGAAAATCAGGGAAGCGGGATTCGATATCAAACCTACCAAATCTGCAATTTGTGCGGTCATGTTATATGATGCCAAGCTGTCGCAGGAGTTCGCAACCCGATTGCTTGCCGAAGGAATATATGTGATCGGATTTTATTATCCGGTTGTACCACAGGGCCAGGCCCGAATCAGGGTTCAACTATCGGCCGCTCATCGCAGGGAACACCTTGATAAGGCCGTGACAGCTTTTACGAAAATTGGAAAAGAGTTAGGGGTTTTGAAATAGAAATACAATTAAAGAATAGATAATTTAGGAAGGTCAGGGGGAAGCGTATTACGTCTTCCTCCTGACCTTTTATATTTTAGGTTGTTGCCTATACCTTTTCCTGTGTCTAATAACCAATATAGACGAATCCTTTCACTGATCGGTTTGTTCCACCTAATTTTAATACATAGTAATAAACGCCTGTCGGTACGAGTTGCAATTCGGTTAACGTACTCTTTATGGTTGTACCGCCCCAATCATTCAAGTAATCAATGCTTTCGTAGACAAGTTGTCCTGACCGTGTAAAGACATACAACTGCGATTTGAGATAATTCTCAAGCCCGCGGAATACAAGGTGATCATTGACGCCATCACCATTTGGAGAAAATCCTTCAGGAATGGTTAATCCGCTGTCGTAGATGTCGATGGTCACAGTAGCCGAAGCGCATAAATTTACTTCATCACATACTTCATAAACAAACTGATCGCGTCCGGAGTGCCGTTCGGTTGGACTGTAGGTAATTGTTCCATCTGTGTTTACCTTTGTTCCACCTCGCGTAGGCTGCTGCGTAACATGCACTGTTCCAGGGATAAGTTTAACTGTCGACATATCATTATCCAATACCCTGATAGTTGTATCAAGCGACCATGATGTTCGGGCATAATCCGGATTGGCCATGATTTGATGAATTTCCAACGGAAATTTAAAGCTTTTTACTGACTTGCATCCGTGTGTATCGGTGATTTCAAGCGAATAAATACCTGGTGCCATTAAGTTTACAGTAGGCTGGTTATTGGGCCCTACTATTTTTCCGGCAGATGAAAACCACCTGTAATTTAGTGCGATTCCGGTCGAGACTGTTCCATCAACAATCATCGTTCCGTCTTTTTCTAATTTCCCTGTTGAGAAGATTTCGGCAACCGGTAGTCGGTCAACCTTGATCGTAATCGTGTCACTGCTCGTATCCCCTATCCGGTTTGTAACCTGCAATTTGACTCTGAAATCGGCAGGGAGTGACGCCATGAAATCGGGTGAAAGCAGGAATTCTGTGGTCATCCCTAACTGCCGGGTTAATGCACCACCTTTGTCAATTATTGTCCATTCGTATTTAATAAGATCACCGATTGATTTCGACGCATCAAGCTTAACTTGTTCGCAGGCACCTGTTTGCGTTATTCCCGCGATAACTGCCTCGATTTCAATTGGTATGACCTTTAGCATTCCAATTTTAAGATTCATGCAGCCAGTAGGTCCAAAAGCGGTTACAGAGAAGAAGTAGATTCCACGTTTTTTCCAGATTATCGGAACCACCGCACCCTGATTTCCGGCAACGAATTCGGCATTGATTACTGATGCTTCAGTTGTAAGTGTTTGATCAATAAAAATCTTCCAGAAATAGGATGTTCCCGGTTCTTTTAAAACTGCAAGGTTGCTTACTTTCCCTTCTAAAACAACAGGTATCTCCTGTGCGAAGGCTGAAGCCCACACAGAAAGAACCAGCACAAGTGCCAGACAGAAAAACCTGTATATTTTTAAAAGAGTCATAGCGATAATTTCAATTATCAACGTGTTAACATCGCCAACATATTCGAAAATTCTGGACAGATATTACAAATCTGAGTGTCCTGATATTTAATATAACTTACTGTTTGGAAGGGCATTCCGCCATGAAAAGCTGCTATTTTGCGGGTGTCAGTGATTTGCCCCCGCTCAATTGTAGCTGGACACTGTCGTTTTTGGTCCTGAGCTCCTGGATCTGAAATTATTTGTAACCGGCTGTTATTGTATGCTTTCTGCACCCTTTTTTGATGGGTGAATTCAGAGCATACGGTCGCAATGAAGGTCGCAAAACCCTTACAAACCGCTTAAAACCGTTCGCTTTAAAACATAAAAACCTGACATACGCTGTTTTTAGCAGGTAAGCCAGATCTCACGACAGTGTCCGAACATACTACAAGATGCTTTTCTTGAACAATGTGTTCCGACAGGCGGATCAACCCTTCTATTTTTTAAGATAGGAGAGAATCCGCCCGGCGGTCCACGTCGGTTATTTGGGAGGGCAATTAAACTTTTCATTTGTCTCTAATTTTTTGTGACCCAAATAGGGTTAAAGTTATATTGCAATGTTGTTCTCGATCCATCAGTGATGGACGCGACTCCACCGGAGCCGAAATTAGGGGGTCTTTGCAATCCGACAGGTCTGGCAAGATGTTCAGACTTTCGGTTTGCATAGCATCCGTTTTGACTACTTACGCATGATCCTTTTCTTGAATCAAATGATTCAATTTCAGTTCTATGTGTTCACGTTCAGGAAACCAATTCTAAACAAACTACGGAGTTACAAAAACGCCAGTTGCTGGTACAGATGTAATCGTTGGACGTTTTGTTAATGTTTGCGTTGCTTTATCTTCAAAATCGTCTTGTGTATTGCAAGCTGTATTAATTACATCTTTTTGACCAGCCACGTTTGTACCGTTCACTGCAAGTGCAATTGCTGAATCGATTAAGTGTTCGTCGGTTCCATTGGCGATCGTGAGTCTTACATAAATTGAAACACCCGCAGAGGTATTTGTAACTGATGGATCAATTGTTATTGGTGCAGCTGGACTATATGCTCCGGCAGCTAAAGTTGTTGCAATTGGAGTGGCAAAAGTTGAGGCAACAGCAATTTCAAGTGAAGTCACTGTCTGACCGGCTGCAAGACCAGTAAGCTGGAATGAAGGGGTATAACCATCGGTAAAATTTGCTGCAACTACTTCAAAGTAAAGAGTATTGGTTCCATAATCGGTTACAATAGCTCCTGCAACATATTTAGCGCTCGCAATATCAGCTACGCAAACTGCAATTGGATCGGTATAAAGAGGTGTTGGAACCTTTGCCTGGTCCATATTCTTTATGTCCACCGTAAATCCATTGATAGGTAGAATTGGATAAACTTTTAAGTTATTTGCACAATTCGTTCCCGTTGCATCATTCTGCACAACAACAAATGTGGGAAGAGCTACTGTTGTTCCTGCCAATGTTGCACTTGACCATGTAATATTTACATTGTCAGCATTGGTGGCTCCACCGGCAATGCCATAATTGGCACTTGTGGCTAACAGCTCAGTTCCTACAGTAAGTTTCGTACTTGAATTATTGGTAATGACTCCTGCAGTGGTCTTTATGAAGTCTACATCTTTTGTAGCCCACCATTGGAAATCACCTCCTGTTGGATTTACTAAAACCGAATAGTTGTAAGGTACCCCTGCTAATGGGTGAGTTGGATCATTTGTGCATCCGGTTAATGGCAATGGCGCCGATCCGGGTAACATTTGACCAAAAGCTGATGTAGCGGCATATACCGCCATGATCAGAAATAAAATTTGCTTTTTCATGATGATAAATTGTAATTGTGATGAAATTTGTTTTTGTTTTTTGATGAATTATTTTTTCTGTTGCTTCTGCGACCTTCATCGGCAGCAGGTTTAAAGTCCGGACCCGGGCAACATCCCGATTCCGGATTAAATTAGCGTCCAGGCAAAGCGTATCCCTTATTCTGAATCAAGGAGATGTTTGGTAAACCCGATACTGGTCGAATTGGGATTAATATTTTATACGCTTCAGATAAAGCTTTGCAGATCCGCTGCTGGTTTTTGCTTTTCGCGTGTGTCATCCTGTTTAATAGTGTTTTCATCTTTTTTATTTTATAATTTCTTTAATTGACTTTGGTAATATTTGGCCGGGGTTTGATCGTTATAATTTGTGTTTGCGGCACAGAAATATTGCCTATGCAATCCACTATCCAATAAGTTATTGTGTGCGTAATATTCGTGAATGTCAGTCCATCACCTAAAAAATGAATGTCGCCTCCAAAGGTCGATGGCTGACCAGTTTGATAGGGTGACGGAAGAGCTGGTATGCGGGAACCATCATTCATATCAATTTTCCACCTGATTTCTACAACACAGGATAATGGGCAATTGTCATTAAAGGACATAGGATCAAGATCAAGTGTACTGTTCCCCGAAACAAAGGTGTAATACTCGGGTCTGTCGGGGTTAATATCCATATTTACAGCGTTGTAGATGGCTGTGTTAATAATTTCCACACATTCGCTTAAAGGCGGTGGCAGTATAAACGTGGGTGGTTCATTGTCGGATACAGTAATGGTTTGGGAACAGGTAGCTGTTCCTGTAATATTGGTGGCTTGCCAATTGATGGTTGTAATTCCGGAATTAAAAGGATAAATCCCTATTGCGCCTATCCCTGAGCCAGTTGTACTTCCACTCATTACCCAGGTGTAAGTGATCGGTTCAAAACCGGAAATTTTGGTTGGGAATCCAGGGTCGAACGTAGCACTGCAAACACCCACATTGGTATTTTGGTAAATATTAGGAGGACAAGTTATTTGGAGGTTGTGACCGGCTGTTACGGTAAAATGACAGGTACTCATATTTCCGCATCCGTCGATAGAGGTCCAGGTAACGGTGGTAACACCCTCAATGAAAGTTGCGCCGCTTAAAGAATTGAATGGTCCTGAAATTGTAGCTCCTGTGAGAGAAGCAGTGAGCGTGACGCCGCTGCAGTTATCCGAAGATGCCGCATCCCATGAAATATCGGGATGGATATAGACTCCTGCGGAGTTGACCAAAACGTATTGATTGCTGGTAACGACACAAGTAATAACTGGTGGAATAACATCCTGAACAAAAATGGTTTGTTGGCAGGTACTGAAATTTCCGCAGCCGTCGGTAGCTGTCCAGGTGCGGAGAATCTGATAAGTCCCAGCACACAATATTACAGGGGTAAGGTCCGAATGAGTGATGGAAACTGAAGAATCGCAGTTGTCCGTTGCTGTGGCAACCCCGGTAATTGAATGATTTGATGGATCCTCATCACAACTAATTACGGCAGTCGGTGGAGCAATAATGTCCGGAGCAGTATTGTCTTCAATGTAAATCGTCTGTGTAAACACGGTACTTACGTTTCCACAATCGTCGATTGCTGTAAAGGTATTGGTATAAGTCCCCGTTTGAGGGCACGTTGCGGATGGCACGAAAACTCCGGTTATTTTGGTGGTGACAGGCGTTAAGTCGCAGTAATCAGTTGCAATCGGTAAAAGCGCTTGTGCAGTTGCAATTCCTGTTACATTACTGCATTCAAAGTATTCATTTAGGGCACCTGCCGGCGTAGTCCAGGTTGGAGAAGTCGTATCTTCAACGGTAATCGTCTGGGTATAAAGAGAACTTGTATTTCCACATCCATCGGTGAAGTTCCAGGTGCGGATGCGAACATAGGCATTTGGACAGGTTGCATTTGGGGTTGTAACATCGCTTATCAAATGGATGGTCGAAACTAAAGTGCAGTTATCCAAGGCTGCAGGTACCATTGCGAGTGAATTGGCAAGTCCGGCTGTATTGTTGCATTGCAACCGGGCATCGAGTGCTCCTGCAATTGTTGTTATTACCGGAGCGGTATTATCGATAACTGTAATTGTCTGTACGAAGCTGGTACTGGTGTTGCCGCAAGCATCGGTGAAATTCCAGGTGCGGACACGTACAAAGGCATTCGTACAATTTATGTCAGCAGTGGAAACATCGCTCACCAGATGGATGGTCGGTATGGCCGTGCAATTGTCCGTTGCAGTGGGTACCAAGGCAAGTGCTCCGGCTATTCCAGATGTATTGCTGCATTGGAGCGTAGCATTCAGTGAATTGGCCGCAGTAGTTATTACCGGAGCAGTAATGTCGTTTACAGTGAATGACTTGGTTGCAGATGAAGTATTATTGCAGGCATCTGTTGCTGTAAAGGTGACGATGATGGGTTGACTGCAACTATTGACAGGGACTGTATATGTTGCCGTTACATTTGCAGTTCCGTCGCAATTATCTGTTGCACTTGCTGTGGCAGTCCAGGCGGCCACCAAAGCTGCGTCAAAGCATTCCAATGTAAGGTTTGTAGGCGGTAACGTGATGACCGGAGCAATATTGTCGTTTATAGTTACAACCTGTGTCTTTAACGATTTGTTACTGCATAAATCTGTTGCCGACCAGGTGCGTGTTAAGGTATATTTATTCGGACAACTACCATTGGTACGTACCTCTCCCAGATAGAGGATTGCAATTTCTGATGGAGCAGCACAATTATCTATTGCTGTTACAGTTGGTAAGTCTGGTACTGCGCAATCCGTGGTGACGAATTCAGGTGTTATGGTTAAAACCGGAGCATCGAAATCACCTACTTTAACTGTTTGAGTTGCCGATGTTGAATTCCCGGATGGGTCAACAGCCGTCCAGGTGCGGATTAGATTATAATTGATTGAACAGGCTCCCGGGATTTTTTGCTCTGTGAAATTAATGTTTGCACTGCAATTATCAGTGGCATAAGGTATTTGCGTCGGATTAAACAGCGTTACCGCGCGTATATCATCAATAAGGTTTCCGTAAGTGGGATCACCGGAGGAAGTTGAAATGGCCCTGAATAAGAAAATGGTGGATATTTGTCCCGGAGGGATAGGTACATTTACTGTGTTTGGTGTCCATGCATTCTGATTGGTGGTGGAAGCAGTATAAATCAACGTTAAATGGGCGAGATCAGGACCCGTGTAAACACCCATGACATCAGGACCAGTATATGGAGGAGTATTTACTGGTGGTACCCTTTTCTTGTGTTGAAAACTAACCTGAACAGTTGTAGTAGGTACCGTACAAAACTGCTGATAAAAATCTCCGACCTCATTAGAATTTAATTCTGCATGATAATTTCCCGAATAGGAAAGTGCTCCACCACATGGGGCGCAACCTGAGCGCTGAATTTCCATCTGTCCTTTAGGAGCTGTGGTATACCAACCCCGAACACCTTGATTTCCTGGAACACTTGTCACATAATCCCAAGTGGTTATCGTTGGATTATCTTCAAAGTCTGCATTTTTAAAAGCCTGGATGCAATCCGTACAGGTAAATGAAACATCATCCGGCATATCGTGAATTACGGGTGGCTCAACGTCAACCAGATTGGCAACAGTGACTGAAGCCTGTCCGGTACATGTAAATCCGGGATAGGAGTATGTAGCTGTATATGTGGTGGTAGCCACCTGGGTAACGTTTGTAGGATTTGCAATTACAGACGTAAACCCTGAAGGATTTGACGTCCAACTGATTGTAGGGGCAACCGTTCCGGTAACCGATACATTATCAATCGCCCAGTACCTGGCTCTTGCCTTTGAAGAATAATAGAATCGTACATATAGAGTGGGATTTCCTATATAAGTATTAAGAGGGATTGTCGGATTAGTAAATAATGTTGTGGAGCCAACTTGAGTACTGGTATAGGTAGCGACTGTAGTCCAGTTTGTTCCGTTAGTTGAAACCTGTACTTTGGCTGAATCATTTGCAATTCCACCTACAAATCTGAAATAATGCCAGAAGTTCAATGACAAGGTTGTGTATCCTCTTGTATCCATTAAAGGTGACTGGAGGGTTGTCGAAGTAATTGTCCCATTTTGAGTGCGACTATCTGATAAATAAAACTGGGTGGCATCATTTGAGCTAATTAAGTTTCCCGGGTTGTAAGGACTTGAACGAGGTTGCCATGCAGCAGCTGGCCTTGTTACTACGGGCATTGAAGCATTCCCTAAAAGCCAGGTATTTGGCCCGTTGAATGTCTCAGACAAAAGCGAAATCGTCTGGGTTGCAACTGTTGTAGAGGAGAAAAGGTTGAAGGTTGTACCAGAACAGATTGGAGTTGCAGATGCACTTGCAGTTACAGGCGGAGCTGGCACAACCCAGACCTGGATTGAAGCAGTTGTTGTACAACCGTTGGCACTCAAAGTGTATACATAGGTTGCCAAAACTGAGCTTAAAGTTGTATTAAGCAGCGCTTCATTGATATCTCCCGTACCGGAAGATGCCGGATTACTGATTCCTGCTACTGTAGCCCGGTTCCAGTTAACGGTTGTTTCTAAAACAGAACTGGTTGGAGAATACGAAAAAGGATGACTGCTGCAAACGTTCGGTGGATTAATCAGGCTCGTGAGTGTAGGCAAAGGGTTCACACTTACAACCACACTGTTCGTATTTACACAATTGTTTACATCGGTTCCGGTAACGGTATATGTTGTAGTGACAGATGGGGAAGCAGTAACCGTTGCACCGGTCGTTGCTGATAGTCCGTCTTCCGGGCTCCAAACATAACTGGAAGTGCCACTTGCAGTCAGAGAAGTACTGGCTCCCTCGCAAATGGAAGCCGAAGCAGGCGTAATCGTTATTACTGGCAAAGGATTTACTGTGATAGTAACAGTTGCTGTATTCGTACAACTGCTTGCATTTGTGCCTGTTACAGTGTAGATTGTTGTAATGATGGGGCTGGCAGTAACTGTTGTTCCGGTTGTGGCAGACAATCCGGTAGCTGGGCTCCAACTATAGGTGACAGCTCCACTGGCGATGAGGATTACATTGCCCCCATTGCAAATAGTCGCACTTGCAGGCGAAACCGATACATTGGGTTTAGGAAGTACGGTAACAAGTACTGTGGTCGAGTTTATGCACCCATTGATATCTGTCCCCGTTACTGTATAAGTTGTTGTTGTGGTTGGACTTGCAATAACAGTTGTTCCTGTTGTGGCTGACAATCCGGTAGCTGGATTCCAGCTATAAGTTGAAGCACCGCTGGCTGTCAATGTAACACTTGTACCATTGCAAATGATAGGTGCGGCAGGAGTAACTGTTATAACTGTTATTGGATTTACTTTAACTGCCACATTTTGTGTATTGGTGCATCCGTTTGCAGTTAAGGTGTAAAAGTAGGACACACTGATCGGATTAGTCGTGGTATTTATCAGCGATTCATTCGGGTTATTATTTCCCGATGCGGATGGATTGCTGATCCCTGCAACTACAGCACGGTTCCAGGCAAATGTCGTTCCTGCTGTGGCACTTGTTGGTGAATAACTGAAGGATGAATTGGTACATATAGCTGGTGGTGCAGGTGAACTTGTTAAAGTTGGTATTGGATTCACCGTAACCATTACAAACTGAACATTCTGACATGGGCTTGCCCGTAAGGTGAATGCGTAAATTACCACTATCGGACTGGCAGTGGTATTAATAAGCGTTTCACTTACTACACCTGAAAGTCCCGCTCCTGACGGATTACTAATTCCCGAAACAGTTGCACGAGTCCATTGATAAGTTGTTCCGGCGGTAGCGCTCGTTGCAGTGTAGCTGAAAACAGTATTGCTGCAAATTGCCGCAGGCATCAGCATACTTGTTAATTCCAGAGTTGGTTTTACAGTTGCATTAACCGTTATGGAGTTTATGCATCCGCCTAAGGTTAAGGTATAAACATAGGGAACAACCACATCCGAAGCCGTTGTATTTATTAAAGTTTCAATGATGTTACCAGATCCTGATCCTGCCGGATTGCTTATTCCGGCAATCACGCTCCTTGTCCATGTCATTGTTGTTCCTAAAATAGAACTTACGGGAGTATATCTGAATGGACTATTGTTGCAAACTGCAGATGGAGAAACCGAACTTAGAAGTACTGGTGCGGGTAAAACAGAGACTCTTACATCCTGATTTTTTGAGCATCCATTCGCATTTAAAGTAAAAGAGTACTTAACCTCAATTGCTGCATCGGTTAAATTAATCAAGGTCTCATTTGGATTATCACTTCCTGATGCCGCAAGATTACTGATTCCTGCAACTGCTGCACGGTTCCAGTTAAAAGTTGTTCCCGAAGTCAGACTGGTTGGTGTATAACTGAAGATGCCACCACTACAAATGGTTGTGAGTGCAAGCGAACTTGATAGTACTGGGGTCGGATTGACCGTTATCGTGAATGTTTTCGGTGGACCGTCGCATGTTTTACTTCCATAGTTAAAACTCGGAATTACTACTATAGTCGCTACTACGGGAGCTGTTCCGGTATTTGTTGCAATAAAAGGAGCGATGTTGCCTGTTCCATTTGCAACCAAACCTATTGAAGTTTCGCTATTTGTCCAATTGTAAATAGTGATACCGTTCGAATTGATGGTGCTGAAATTGACTGCGGCGTTTGCCTGATTGCAGACCACCGGACTTGTCGGCGGGTTTACCTTAGCCGTTGGGTTAACTGTAATTGTGAAGTTCATTGTCGTACCATCGCAGGTTACAGCTCCATTGGCAAAATGAGGGGTTACCGCGATTGTTGCTGTTAACGGAGCGATTCCTGAATTTGTTGCAGTGAAGGGTGCGATATTGCCTGTACCGCTGGCTGCTAAGCCAATATCTGTTTGGTTATTTGTCCAGGTGTAAGTAGTAACTCCTACCGTATTGTTGGTGCTGAAAATAATCGCTGTAGTGCTTGTTTCATTGCAGACCACCTGTAAATCTGTCAGATTAACCTGAGCTGACGGGTTGACCGTAATAACGACTGACACCGGAGTTCCTGCACAACCGCTCGCAGTTGGGGTAACTATATAAGTTGCCGTTCCGATCGTAGTTCCTGTTGCCGTGAGTATCTGGGCAATTGTTGCACCATTACCTGCAGAAGCTCCAGACACTCCTGCCTTGACCACCGTCCATGCAAATGTCGTTCCCGTAACATTACCAGTCAAAACAATTGAAGGTGCGGTAGCTGAACAAACAGTTTGCGATGAGGGTGTTGCCACGGCATTTGGCGTTGGATTGACCAGTACCGTTGCGGTGATTGGTGTTCCCGGACAAACATTTGCTGTTGGTGTAATTGTAAAAGTAACAGTGACCGGCGCAGTGGTTGAATTGGTGAGTGTTCCGCTGATGTTCCCGGTTCCGGCTGCTGCAATTCCGGTAACAGAAACTGTATTATTTCTTGTCCAGTTATAAGTTGTTCCCGAAACACTACCGCTCAATACGATATTTGTGATGGCCACAGCTGAACAAACGGTTTGCGAAGAGGGTGTTGCCACAGCATTTGGTGTTGGATTGACCAGTACCGTTGCTGTGACAGGTGTTCCGGGACAACCATTTGCCGTTGGTGTAATTGTGAAAGTCACCGTGACAGGTGCAGTGGTTGTATTGGTGAGTGTTCCGCTGATATTTCCGGTTCCGGCTGCTGCAATTCCGGTAACAGAAACTGTATTATTTCTTGTCCAGTTATAAGTTGTTCCCGTCACACTACCGCTCAATACGATATTTGTGATAGCCACAGCTGAACAAACAGTTTGCGATGAGGGTGTTGCCACGGCATTTGGCGTTGGATTGACCAGTACCGTTGCGGTGATTGGTGTTCCCGGACAAACATTTGCTGTTGGTGTAATTGTAAAAGTAACAGTGACCGGCGCAGTGGTTGAATTGGTGAGTGTTCCGCTGATGTTCCCGGTTCCGGCTGCTGCAATTCCTGTAACAGTTACTGTATTATTTCTTGTCCAGCTATAAGTTGTTCCCGACACATTCCCGCTCGCTACGATATTTGTGATGGCAGCAACGGAACAAATGGTTTGAGAAGAGGGTGTTGCCACGGCATTTGGCGTTGGATTGACCAGTACCGTTGCGGTGGCAGGTGTTCCCGGACAACCATTTGCCGTTGGGGTAGTTGTAAAAGTAACAGTGACCGGCGCAGTGGTTGTATTGGTGAGTGTTCCGCTGATATTTCCGGTTCCGGCTGCTGCAATTCCTGTAACAGTTACTGTATTATTTCTTGTCCAGCTATAAGTTGTTCCCGAAACACTACCGCTCAATACGATATTTGTGATGGCCACAGCTGAACAAACGGTTTGCGAAGAGGGTGTTGCCACAGCATTTGGCGTTGGATTGACCAGTACCGTTGCTGTGACAGATGTTCCGGAGCAACCATTCGCCGTTGGTGTAATTGTGAAAGTCACCGTGACAGGCGCAGTGGTTGTATTGGTGAGTGTTCCGCTGATGTTCCCGGTTCCGGCTGCTGCAATTCCGGTAACAGAAACTGTATTATCTCTTGTCCAGTTATAAGTTGTTACCGAAACACTACCGCTCAATACGATATTTGTGATAGCCACAGCTGAACAAACGGTTTGCGAAGAGGGTGTTGCCACGGCATTTGGCGTTGGATTGACCAGTACCGTTGCGGTGGCAGGTGTTCCCGGACAACCATTTGCCGTTGGGGTAGTTGTAAAAGTAACAGTGACCGGCGCGCTTGTTGTATTGGTAAGTGTTCCGCTGATGTTCCCGGTTCCGGCTGCTGCAATTCCGGTAACAGAAACTGTATTATTTCTTGTCCAGTTATAAGTTGTTACCGAAACACTACCGCTCAATACGATATTTGTGATAGCCACAGCTGAACAAACGGTTTGCGAAGAGGGTGTTGCCACAGCATTTGGCGTTGGATTAACCAGTACCGTTGCGGTGATTGGTGTTCCTGGACAACCATTTGCCGTTGGTGTAATTGTGAAAGTCACCGTGACAGGTGCAATGGTTGTATTGGTGAGTGTTCCGCTGATGTTCCCGGTTCCGGCTGCTGCAATTCCGGTAGCAGAAACTGTATTATTTCTTGTCCAGTTATAAGTTGTACCCGTCACACTACCGCTCAATACGATATTTGTGATGGCCGTTGCGGAACAAATGGTTTGGGAAGACGGTGTTGCCACAGCATTTGGCGTTGGATTGACCAGTACCGTTGCTGTGACAGGTGTTCCCGGACAACCATTTGCTGTAGGAGTAATAGTGAAAGTAACAGTGACAGGCGCGCTTGTTGTATTGGTAAGTGTACCGCTGATATTCCCGCTTCCGGCAGCTGCAATTCCGGTAACAGAAACTGTATTATCTCTTGTCCAGTTATAAGTTGTTCCCGAAACACTACCGCTCAATACGATATTTGTGATGGCCACAGCTGAACAAACGGTTTGCGAAGAGGGTGTTGCCACAGCATTTGGCGTTGGATTGACCAGTACCGTTGCTGTGACAGATGTTCCGGAGCAACCATTCGCCGTTGGTGTAATTGTGAAAGTCACCGTGACAGGCGCAGTGGTTGTATTGGTGAGTGTTCCGCTGATGTTCCCGGTTCCGGCTGCTGCAATTCCGGTAACAGAAACTGTATTATCTCTTGTCCAGTTATAAGTTGTTACCGAAACACTACCGCTCAATACGATATTTGTGATAGCCACAGCTGAACAAACGGTTTGCGAAGAGGGTGTTGCCACAGCATTTGGTGTTGGATTGACCAGTACCGTTGCTGTGACAGGTGTTCCGGAGCAACCATTCGCCGTTGGTGTAATTGTGAAAGTCACCGTGACAGGCGCAGTGGTTGTATTGGTGAGTGTTCCGCTGATGTTCCCGGTTCCGGCTGCTGCAATTCCGGTAACAGAAACTGTATTATTTCTTGTCCAGTTATAAGTTGTTCCCGAAACACTACCGCTCAATACGATATTTGTGATGGCCACAGCTGAACAAACGGTTTGCGAAGAGGGTGTTGCCACAGCATTTGGTGTTGGATTGACCAGTACCGTTGCTGTGACAGGTGTTCCGGGACAACCATTTGCCGTTGGGGTAATTGTGAAAGTCACCGTGACAGGCGCAGTGGTTGTATTGGTGAGTGTTCCGCTGATATTCCCGGTTCCGGCGGCTGCAATTCCGGTAGCAGAAACTGTATTATTTCTTGTCCAGTTATAAGTTGTACCCGTCACACTACCGCTCAATACGATATTTGTGATAGCCACAGCTGAACAAACGGTTTGCGAAGAGGGCGTTGCCACAGCATTTGGTGTTGGATTGACCAGTACCGTTGCTGTGACCGGAGTTCCCGGACAACCATTTGCTGTAGGAGTAATAGTGAAAGTAACAGTGACCGGCGCGCTTGTTGTATTGGTAAGTGTACCGCTGATATTCCCGCTTCCGGCGGCTGCAATTCCGGTAACAGAAACTGTATTATCTCTTGTCCAGTTATAAGTTGTTCCCGATACATTCCCGCTCAGTACGATATTTGTGCTGGCCGTTGCGGAACAAATGCTTTGGGAAGACGGTGTTGCCAGAGCATTTGGCGTTGGATTGACTAGTACCGTTGCTGTGACCGGAGTTCCCGGACAACCATTTGCTGTAGGAGTAATAGTGAAAGTAACAGTGACAGGCGCGCTTGTTGTATTGGTAAGTGTACCGCTGATATTCCCGCTTCCGGCGGCTGCAATTCCGGTAACAGAAACTGTATTATCTCTTGTCCAGTTATAAGTTGTTCCCGATACATTCCCGCTCAGTACGATATTTGTGCTGGCCGTTGCGGAACAAATGGTTTGGGAAGACGGTGTTGCCAGAGCATTTGGCGTTGGATTGACCAGTACCGTTGCTGTGACAGGTGTTCCCGGACAACTGTTTGCCGTCGGTGTAATTGTGAAAGTAACAGTGACAGGCGCATTGGTTGTATTGATGAGTGTACCGCTGATATTCCCGCTTCCGGCTGCTGCAATTCCGGTAACAGAAACTGTATTATCTCTTGTCCAGCTATAAGTTGTTACCGACACATTTCCGCTCAATACGATATTTGTGATGGCCGTTGCGGAACAAATGGTTTGGGAAGAAGGTGTTACCAAAGCATTTGGCGTTGGATTGACGGTGATATTGTAAGTCACAGCTATGCCGGTACATCCGTTTGCTCTCGGAGTAATGGTAATTGTTGCTGATCCAGCAGTTGGAATAAATATCGGAATGGAGGTCACTCCAATTTGGTTGGCTAATCCAACGGACGCACCGCCCGAAATATCAAAAGAAACTCCGGACGGTGTGCCTGATAAAGAAATGGCTGTTGTTGCGACTCCGTTGCAATAAGTTTGATTGCCGGGTGAAGTGACTGTTGGATTTTGGTTGAAAGTCACATCCATTTCATCAAAGGAAGCAGTACACGGCGCATTGGAGATCGTCCATCGCAAAGTATAAGTCGTTCCTGCTGTTCCGGTAAATGTTGATGTTGTGCTGGTTGGGGTGGTAACTGTTCCGCCTGCTCCTGAAGTAATTGTCCATGCACCTATACCAACAGTTGGTGTGTTGGCAGCCAGTGTTACTGTTGTTAGTCCGCAGGTTGCTGCTCCGGTCTGATCCGGACCGGCATTGGCAATTGTAGAATTTTGATTGAAAGTCACATCCATTTCATCAAAGGAAGCAGTACACGGAGCATTGGAAATCGTCCATCGCAAAGTATAAGTCGTTCCTGCTGTTCCGGTAAATGTTGATGTTGTGCTGGTTGGGGTGGTAACTGTTCCACCAGTTCCTGAAGTAATTGTCCATGCACCTATACCAACAGTTGGTGTGTTGGCAGCCAGTGTTACTGTTGTTAGTCCGCAGGTTGCTGCTCCGGTTTGGTCCGGACCAGCATTGGCAACTGTTGGATTTTGGTTGAAAGTCACATCCATTTCATCAAAGGAAGCAGTACACGGCGCATTGGAGATCGTCCATCGCAAAGTATAAGTCGTTCCTGCTGTTCCGGTAAATGTTGATGTTGTGCTGG
>Ga0209724_1000891_pt1 | contig 28157 bp, 23 predicted proteins | sample grotaG_FD_184143 | JGI IMG/M metagenome (GOLD analysis project Ga0209724, IMG submission 184143) | Glacier valley bacterial and archeal communities from Borup Fiord, Nunavut, Canada, to study Microbial Dark Matter (Phase II) -... | ecosystem: Environmental > Aquatic > Freshwater > Ice > Glacier ...
CGGTCGACATATTTGTATGGAAAGTAGTAAATCAGATCGCCGATGGTAAATACCTTCAGCTCCTGATTGAGTATTACAGACTTTCGTGGTCCGACACCCGTAAGAAATTTAATATCCTGTGATAGTATTCCCGACATAAAGCAAACTTACATGAAAAAAGCATTTTTACAAACTGCTCACCGCTGTTTGATGATTCTTTGTTAGATTTGCGCGACAAACCATAAAAAATGAAGTTTCGAATTATTCGCAGGATCATCTATTTGAAAAGAGCACGTCATCGTCGCGGGCACGGCATTCACTCTCCATTTTTGTTTCGTCTGATCACAGAGGTGGTCGAGAATAGAAGGAAGTTTCCGGAATATAAGATTTTTAAGGATTTGAAGGAGAATGCAATGAATATACTGGAAGATTCTTCTGAGCCATCATTGGCAGCTGTTTATCATCAGTTTAACTTACCTCCTGCGAATCCCCACCGGCTTTACCGAAAAGTGGAATTGCCGCTCCGGTACGCAAAAGTAGTGTTCAGGCTTTTACGCGAATTTAAACCATTGTCGGTCATGAATTATGGTCCAACAATGGGAGCTAACCTGGCGCTAATGGCAATGGCAAATAAAGACAGTCTGGTGTATCAATACATAAATGACGCTGCATACGAACAGATTAGCAATAACCTGCTCAAATATCTGACGATCCCGAATGTCCGTTTTTTCAATGAAAGTTCAGTCCCTACTGATGACCCACCGTTTTTAGTAATTAACTATCCATACAACCCTGCCGTATCGCATGAAATGGTTCGGAAACGTCTTGATTTACACGGCGATGATGATGTAATGATTATCCGTGGAATTCATGAATCGAAAGCAATGGAAGCGATCTGGCAAGAAATGATTGACAGTGAAAGTGTCAGAATTTCACTCGATCTGTTTGAAGTTGGAATTGTTTTGTTTCGAAAGGGATTGCAGAAAGAGAACTTTATCTTCAAATTTTAGCACCTCATCAAAAAAAAGAATCATAAACTATATCAATAGTCGTAGTGATTGTTTTTCTTGTATATTTACATATTCTTACCCGACTGTTAAATTGTCGGGTTTTATCATTTTAAATCCTACACAAATCGGTAATTTATTATTTCTGCCTGTTATGTTAATGCGTTAATCCTTTTGCTATGAAGAGAAAAAGAGTATTTATTATTTTGGGTATTGGAATTGTGCTTTTATCATTTACTTATTTCAATTGGAATGAAAAGTCAGATATCGATGTCATTACCTGCAAGGTAGTCAAGGGGCTCATCGAAATAAAGGTGCATACTTCCGGACAGCTTGAAGCCGAAAAGTCTGAGAATATTGTTGTACCATCTGAATTAGCCAGTAGGAATGTCGGGATATACGAAATCAAAATTGCCGATCTGATTGAGGAAGGTACAGTCGTTGATTCGGGACAGTTTATCGCAACCCTCGATCATAAAGTTATCGAAGAGGTATTAACGAAAGCGAGGGAGGATATGGAACTTTCGCTGGTCGCTCTCCAGGATGCCAAAATGGATTCGAGTCTTACGCTGAGTAATTTTCGCGATCAATTAATTAATTCCACCTCCGATGTGGAAGAGAAAAAGATAATTGTTGCTGAGTCAGTTTATGAATCGCCGTCGGTGGTTAAGAAGGCAAAAATGGATCTTGAAAAGGTTGAAAGGAAATTGGAACAGGATAAAAAGGGATTTGAACTGAAGCAAAGACAGTCAAAATCGAAGGTGGATCGGGCGGATTTGGACTTGAATCAAAAGAATCAAAAAATTGATGAGTTGTTAAAATTGTCCGATGCACTTACAATCAAGGCCCCTAAACAGGGTATGGTCATCTACGCAAAAGACAGGATGGGCAGCAAAATCCAGGTTGGAACCAGTGTTAGTTCCTGGAACCCGATCATAGCAACCCTTCCGGATATGACAAAATTGATTTCAAAAACCTATGTGAACGAAATTGATATTTCGAAACTAAAGAATGGTCAGAAGGTAACCCTGAGTATTGACGCCTTTCCTGAAAAAGAACTTAAAGGAGAAGTATTTGCGGTAGCTAATATCGGACAGCCCATGCCGAAGAGCGATGCCAAAGTTTTTGAAGTAAAGATCAGGGTTTTCGGATTCGATCCGCAGCTTAAACCGGCAATGACAACCAGCAATACCATTGTAACCGGCATATATAGTGACCAGTTAATAATTCCAACAGAGGCTGTTTATGCCAATGATTCGGTTAAATATGTTTATTTGAAAAAGAAAGAAATTGTCCGGCAAATTGTTGATCTTGGAAGTGAAAACGAAAATTACATCATTGTAAACAAAGGATTGGCAGAAGGGGATGTGTTGGCATTTAATGAACCTGAAAAACTGGAAGATATTAAAACGGTGGGTTGGGAGATTTACAAAGCGCAAAAGATTAAACTCGAGAACGAGAAAAGAAAATCATTGGAATCTGTCAAAAAGGAACAATTAGTTTCTAAAACAAGCACTGAAGCTGTTGGTAATGCAAGTCTTGATGCTAAATAACTGAATAAATGAGACAGATGGAATAGTCATGACCTGAATATTTTCATTCATTGCAATTCCATAGGGCCACTAAAAACTAATTATTAACACATGAACTTAAAAGCCTATTACAAACGATATTCTTACAATGTTTTAATTGCGATAGAAGCGATTTTTGCAAATAAGATAAAGTCATTATTGACCGCTTTAGGAATAATTTTTGGAGTTGCAGCTGTCATCAGTATGCTTGCGATCGGAAATGGAGCAGAGCAGGAAATTCTTGAACAGATTAAAATGGTAGGGGTCAATAATATTATTATTACCCCGATTTTGCCATCTAATCAGGCTGCAACAAATGATCAAAAGAGTGCGGCAGCGACCGATGCCAATCAGCAGCAGTCGGCAAGTAAAACAAAATTTTCAAAAGGATTAACCCTTTCGGATGCGGAATCCATAAAGGATATTATTCCCACTGTAAAAGATGTTTGTCCTGTAATTACGTTCAATTATTCAGCCATTCTGAACGATAAGAGCAGTCCGATTAAGTTGGAAGGGACAACGAATACCTATTTCAGTTTGTTTGATATCAGGCTTGAATCGGGTACATTATTCAATATGCAGCACCTGATCAATGGATATCCGGTTTGTATCATTGGAAATAATGTGAAGAACGTCTTTTTCAATCAGGAAGACCCTGTCGGTAAATTTATTAAATGCGGACAGATATGGTTGAAAATAATAGGCGTAATTGAGAAACGTAGTTTTGTCGGGACAGGCGGAGGGACAATGGCAGTCAGTGGCACTGATAATAAAATCATTATTCCGGTTAAAACCATGTTGTTAAGGTACAGGAACAAGTCATTAATTCGAGCTGATCAGGTAGAGGCAGCAGGAAAAGAGGAAAATACAAGTTCGACGATTGAAGACAAAAATCAACTTGATCAGATCATTGTTCAGGTCGCTGAAACGCAAACGCTGACTTCGACTGCAAAAATAATAGGGAAGATGCTACTTCGAAAACACAACGATATGGCCGATTTTGATGTAAGTATTCCTGAATTGTTATTGAAACAACAGCAAAAGACTAAAAATATTTTTAACATCGTACTTGGAGCCATTGCCGGAATTTCGCTGATTGTTGGAGGTATCGGGATCATGAACATCATGCTCGCCTCGGTACTTGAACGGGTAAGGGAAATCGGGACCCGGCAGGCGATTGGAGCATCGCGTAAGGATATTGTATTTCAATTTCTTGCAGAATCAACTTTGATCAGTGTTTCCGGTGGTCTTATAGGAATTATCCTGGGAATTGCCTTGTCCAAAATAATTCAGTCGATGTTCGATATAAAAACAATCATCTCTTTGTTTTCGATCATTGTCTCATTTGGTGTATCTGTCTTTATCGGAATAATTTTCGGTTATCTTCCTGCTAAGAGAGCTGCTGAAAAAGATCCAGTTGAATCATTACGTCAATAAAACTAAACTTATGGTCCGTTATTTAATCCTTTTAACTTTATCAGCCTTTTGTATTTCACTTTCAGCACAGGAGAAGGTCATAAAACTTAGCTTGCAGGATGTAATCGGCATTGCATCCAGGCAATCAATCGATGCCTTCAGACAAAAGAACATGTTCCTTTCGAGTTACTGGGCGTTTAAATATTACAAGGCAGATAAACGTCCATTTCTGGGCATTGATTCAAATCCCTTTTCTTACAGTAACTCTATTCGTCAGGATTATGTGCCCGATTCACAAACCTGGACTTATGGGCAACAGAAAAATTTTACTTCCGATGCCTCCTTAAAAATGTCTCAAAATGTTGGACTAACCGGTGGACGCTTTTCGGTAAGTTCTGATTTAGGGATGTCAAAGAATTTTATTGGTGATAAAACGACCTTTTATTCTGCTAACCAGTTAAGTGTTGGGTACAGTCAAACAGTAAATGGTTATAATGGCTTGCGCTGGAAAGCAAAAATTGAGCCTTTAAAGTTTGACAGGGCGAAAAAGGATTTGATTCAATCGATGGAAGATATCGGCGTCAAAGCGACGGGTAAATTTTTCCAGATGATTGATGCACAGATTGAAGTCAATATTTCAATCACTAATTTGGCCAATGCTGATACGCTTTATCAATTAGGTAAAGGGAGATACCAGGTTGGAACGGTTACACAGGATGAATTGCTGAATATGGAACTGACACAGATGAATGCGAAGCTGGCTGTCACCAAGGCGAATCAGGGCATTGTTAGGGCGCGATCTGATTTGAATTCATTCCTGGCGCTGGAGAAAGGCACCGTAGTTGAATGTATTCTCCCTTCCACTGTTTCATCTCAATTGCAGATTGACGTCGACGAGGCAATTCAGAAAGCGATGGAAAATAATCCGGATGTCCTTTCGCAGGCGCAACGACTTCTTGAGGCTGACCGAAACGTGGCCCAAACCAAGGCTGAAAATGGATTGAGTGTAAACATCAATGCCTCTGCAGGTTTAAACCAGAAATCACAGATTCTTAGTGAAGCATACCAAAATCCCAATCAATTTCAGAATTTAGCCATTGCAAGTTTATCGATTCCAATCCTGGATTGGGGTAAAAGGAAAGGTGCTGTTTTAATGTCAAAATCTGACAGGGAGGTGGTTCGCAACAGCATCAATCAGGAACGGATCGATTTTCAACAGGCGGTATTAATGAATGTGATGGAATTTAACCTGCAGTCGGAACAAGTATTGAATTCGGCAAGGGCCGATACGATTGCAAAAATGGGGTATGATGTCACGATGCGACGTTTTAAAATCGGGAAATTGGATGTCACCAAACTTAATTTAGCAAGAAACGATGTTGAAACTGCCCGCAGGGCTTTCATCAGTTCGCTGAGGAAATATTGGACAAATTATTTTACAATAAGGCAGTTGACTTTATTTGATTTTGAAAATCGTAATGATCTGACTATTGATTTTGATAAAATCCCTACAGAATGAAACTAATTGAATTTTTGAGGAAGAAAAATAGGTTGATTCTTATCGCATTAACCTCTGTCCTGATAATAGCGGGAATCATTTATTTAAGATTAAAGCGATCTTCGAATATTTATGTAATTAAGAAGGAAAATTTTGAAGCCATTATTTCAGCCAAAGGCGAAATACAGAGCGAAAAAGCAGTCCTGATTAATTTCCCTGATATTCTAAGTGAAAGAATGCTTGGTATTTATCAGTCTCAAATAAAGGATTTGGTACCCGAAGGAACAGTTGTTAAAAAGGGCGATTATGTAGCATTATTGGACGAAGGAAGAATAAAACAACTCACCCAACAAAACATGGAAGCGCTTCAAAAAGTGAGTGCCTCATTTAATGACTCCAAACTCGATTCTGCCGTAACGCTAAGCACAAACAGAGATGATCTGGAACAGCTTGAATTCGATCTTCGGTACAAGAAAATAGATGTTGAACAGGCTGTTTATGATTCGCCAGCCAACCAGCGCAAAGCGCAAATTGCCTATGATCGGACTGCCAGGCTCATTGATTCCAAAAGGCGCAGTTATAAAATGCGGCAAAATGAGTTAAAGATAAAATGCGGATGGGAAGAGAGGAAGTTTAATGAGCTTAAAACTAAAAGCGAAAAATATCAGCAGGCTTTAATTGCTACCCGTATACTTGCCCCGGGCGATGGTATGATTATTTTTGCCCGCAATTGGGATGGACATAAGACCAAAATTGGAGATTACGTCGATCTTTGGGATCCTGCCATTGCAACATTGCCCGATTTGAGCAGTTTAGTTTCTGAAACCTATGTCGAGGAAATCTATATTTCAAAAATTCATGTTGGCGATAGTGTAAGAGTGCATATTGACGCCATAAAAAACAAAGAAATTTTGGCCGAAATATCGAATATCTCTAATATTGGTCAGGAGATGCCCGGATTCGACTCAAATGTTTTTAAAGTGTTTATCCGGTTAACCGGTGATCTTTCGAGATTTAAACCATCTATGACAACCAACAATGACATTATTATCGAAAAAATTGAAAAGGTATTGGTCATTCCTCTGACCTGTTTGTTTACTGAGAATGGAAGTCAGTTTGTTTATATGAAAGAATCGGGAGAAAATATCAAAAGAAATGTGAAGACAGGTGAGCGAAATGATAAAATGATTCTCATAAAGAGCGGAATTAAGGAAGGTGATAAAATACTGCTTAATAAACCCGAAAACGGGGATAGCTAAACCTTCACCTAAATTTTTATCTCACAGTGATTTTCAGGATCAATTTATGTAAGTTTGTAATTGAAAAATCTAAAGGATGGAAAAACTAATCATACTGCAGAATATTGTTAAGAATTATCAGGTAGGGACCCAGGCTGTTTTAGCGTTGCGTTCCGTCTCACTCGATATTTATAAGGGTGAATATGTTGCAATTATGGGCGCGTCCGGCTCAGGAAAATCGACACTGATGAATATCATCGGATGCCTCGATACACCTACTTCCGGAAATTACCACCTTAATGATAAGGATGTTAGTAGTTTGGATGATGACAGGCTTGCTGAAATCAGAAATACCGAGATCGGATTTGTCTTCCAGACTTTCAACCTTTTACCACGTTATACAGCGCTCGAAAATGTGATGCTGCCTTTGATATATGCCGGGGTTGGCAAGACAAAAAGAATTGAACTTGCAACTGAAAAATTAACGAGTGTTGGATTAACCGACCGGATGGAACATCGTCCAAACGAGTTGTCGGGTGGTCAACGTCAGCGCGTTGCTGTTGCACGGGCGCTGATTAATACGCCTTCAATTCTCCTCGCTGATGAACCTACGGGGAATCTTGATTCGAAAACGTCGGAAGAGATTATGAAGCTTTTTGCTGCGATCCATGCCGCAGGAAATACGATTATTCTGGTCACGCACGAAGAGGAGATTGCCTTGCATGCTCACCGAATCATAAAGCTTAAGGATGGACAGGTTGAGACTGACCATAAAAACGAAACCCCAATTTATTAACCAGTAATTTTTTTGATGATGCGTGTTTATACCCGTACTGGCGATGATGGTACTACCGGACTGATCGGTGGCACCCGAGTTAAGAAATATGATTTGCGACTCGAAGCTTATGGTACTGTTGATGAATTAAATTCATGGATTGGACTGATTCGTTCACAGGAAATTAATCCGGATGATATTCATGATTTGATTGAAATCCAAAATAAATTGTTTGTTATTGGTGCCCTTCTGGCAACCGACACCACGAAAGTTGAAAATCCGGTTCAGTTAACTTGTTGTGCGGAAGATATTTTGTTCCTCGAACAACGGATGGATCTGATCCTGGACAATCTTCCTCCATTGACCAATTTTCTGCTCCCGGGCGGAAGCAATGCTGTGTCGTATTGCCACCTTGCACGGACAGTTTGCCGGCGTGCAGAGCGTCGTGCTTACCAGCTTTCGGCTGAAACGGTTGTTTCGGCAGAAGTGCTAAAATACCTGAATCGCTTGTCTGATTACCTGTATGTTTTGTCGCGGAAAGTGGCCGCGGATAGCGGGATTGAAGAAATTCCATGGAAATCATGAAAAAAGTCATTTTGGACTTTTATTTCTGAGAAATAAGTATTAAAATCGCGCTCTGAGCAAAAATCATTAATCTCAAAGAAATAATATGTACTGGACATTAGAATTGGCTTCAAAACTGGAAGATGCACCCTGGCCTGCATCAAAAGATGAATTGATCGATTTCGCCATTCGATCGGGAGCGCCGCTCGAAGTAATCGAAAATCTGCAAGAGATGGAAGATGAAGGCGAAATTTATGAATCGATTGAGGACATTTGGCCCGATTATCCAAGCAAGGATGACTTCTTTTTTAATGAAGATGAGTATTAAGGGTCAATAGTGAATTTTGCAGTTGAGGTCAATAGTTGGAAACGACTGGTTGCGTAAGGTTAAAGGATAATAGTTAATTTGAAGTGTGTCCGCACTTTCTTCAACCTCATTGTTCCACCTTATGGAAATCCATGTCAATTCCCTCTATAAAATTTTGTTACAGAACCAACTTTTTAACTAATGCAGGTATCTTCGATGAGCCTGCATTTTTTTTGCGCTTCTCATCGATTGGATAAAGGTCGTATTGGTCGACCGGCTTTTCACTTTCCCTCCAACGAAATCCATCCAGTTGGATATCCTCGGCTTTGAGTTCTTTTATAGGAATTGTTTTTCCTTCTGGTTTAGGGTAAAACCTGATACTATCAATCTTATTCTCGGTGAGATGAAGCCTGATTTTACTGCTAATCAAACGATTCATTCCCGAGTATTTATTCTTGTCTTTCAGATAGTAAAGTGTTTGAGCATTCCCGTTCACATCTGCAATCCGAAGTTTATTTTCAAAAATCTGACCGATAATATTCTTGCCCGAAATCTGGTTGAACTTCACCGAATCCTCCACCATTACAATAAATGCGTTGTTATCCAGACGGGCAATGCCTGGATCTGGATTTTTGGCTGTATATTGAATTTTCTCGGCAGTCATCTGGTTCCGGTCCGACCAAAGGGTTGGATCGTAGAACATAAGCATGGTTGAATCTTTCATCCGGTATCCCAGCGAGTCGCATTGTCCCTGTAAGTCTGGCTTGTGAAACCTGACTTTCCGGTAAGCCATAAAATATTTGTCGTCTTTCCGGTTTACATCCGAGGTGTCAGGCTTGGTCTGAAGCGTATCTGCATGCATGTACATCGTATCTTTTTTCCCGTATTGAATAAACATGGCCGAATCGGTAACGAAGGCCATTTTCGTATTTTCGTTGTAAACGCCAATTTTCCCTTTTATGACAACTTTATTTGTCGTATCGGTTAGCGTTACGCTGTGTTTTCCACGGCCATTTCCGGTAGCCCTGTCATAGAAAAGCGTATCCGCTTCGAGCACCTGCGATTTGTTCGTGATCTTCGATGCCTTGTATAGTTCCGCAACATTTTGCTTTGTATCGTACCACCCATTTTCAGAGTAGAGAACGCCGTCTTTTTTAGTCCCTGTAATTGTAGTTGGTCCAACAATAAAAGCTCTTTCTGTCTTGCTGTTGTATTTCAAGGTATCAGCCCGCAGCACGAAGTCTTTATTCGTCAATACCACTGAATCTTTGAAGAACAACAGGTCTTCATTCGAATAATACCTTCCGATCATACTTGTTAATACATTCGCTGTATCAACAATTTTTCCACCAGTATTATAGTACCCAATATTTGTATTAAGATCAAATTCAAGTGCCTCTGTTGTTAGGGTGATTGATTTGTCAACCAGTTTTACTTTGCTGACAAAGCGGGCTAATTTTGTATCCCCATTATAGAACATTTTATCCCCATACAAATGCAAGGTATCACCTTGAATAATATGTACATTACCAAAAGTGTCGAAGTTTTTACTATCCGTATACTGGTATGCACTGTCGCAAAACATAAGGGCTCCATCCCTACGGAAACTTACGTTCCCGAGTAACCGGTTTGCATTCGCTATTATTGATTCATCGTGAACAATTAAATCAGCATTGTCAATATCAACGCGTTGCTTCTTTTTTTTGTCCTGTGGTTGAACTGCCTGAATAAATACAGAAACAATCACAACAAGAAAGACTAAAGGAAAATAAGCGGACTTTTTTTGATGGCTCATACTACTGCTTGAGAATCGTTCAATAAACGTTGAAAGGATTCAGCTATTTTATAAATTCAGAATCGTTTTATTTTTTCCAGGATTTCAGTTTGAAGTTGCAATTGGCATATGCATCATCAACATGGATGTAGGTTTTTTCCTGTTGTTTGGCGATCCATTTCCTGTAAGTCTCCTCCTTCTTCTTGGCAAGAAACATTTCACTCAGACTTTGATAATCCTCCTGCATACTTGCCTTGTGTGCCGTGGTTTTATTGATCAGTTTGACAACTTTATAGACTTGCCTCTGCTTGTCGTCAATGGTCATAAACGGTTTGGAGGTTTCGCCAATATTCATAACTGTGATTATTTTGCTCACGTCGGGATCGAGTTCTGCAACTTCGAATTTCGAAGAACCAGTACGCTGCGAAGTCACTAATCCGCCATTGTTACGTGTGCTTTTGTCAGATGAATAGAGAAAGGCAGCCTGTTCCCAGGTAATTTTTTCTTTGCGGACAAAATCAGCAATGCTGTCAATCCGGTTTTTAGCTTTTTCAAGTTCCAGCGGGTCGACCTTTGGCATGAGCAGAATATGGCGGCATTTTAGTTTTTCCCCTTTACGGTCGATTAACTGTATAATATGATAGCCGAATTCGCTTTTTACTACTTTCGATATTTGGTTGGGTTTGAGGTTAAATGCCTCGGTTGCAAAAGCAGGATCGAGCATTGCCCGGCCCACGTAATCCATTTCACCACCGTTTCGGGCCGATCCCGGATCTTCGGAATACATAATGGCAAGCGTGGCAAAATTATCGCCGTTTTCAACACGTTTTTTGAAATCGCGTAATTTCGCTTTTACTTCAAGATCTTCTTTTTCTGTGATAGCAGGAAGTATTGTAATCTGTGCGTATTCCAATTGTGAACCAATTTCAGGAACATCCTTCGCAGGCAATTGTCTGAAGAACTGTCTTACTTCGGCAGGAGTTACAGTAACCTTTGAAATGATCTTCGCCTGCATCTGTTCAGTTTTGAGCTGCTCCTTGATTGTTTCGCTCATTTCAGCTTTTAGCTGATTGATTGATTTACTGAAATATTTTTCGACCTCTTTTTCCGAACCGATGTTTTCGATGAAATAATTCATCCTCCGGTCCATTTGCTGATTAATTTGATTGTCACTTACAATGATCATCGTATCAAGATCTGCCTCAGCGAGCAGCAATTTTTGTTCAAGCAGTAGTTCAAGTATTTCGCATTTCGCATCACCTTGTGTTGTTATTCCCTGTGCCTGGTTTTGAATAGCTGTTGTTTCAACATCCGATTTGAGAATCGGGTTGCTTCCAACAACTGCTACAATCTGATCGATGACTTTATCCTGAGCATTTGAGATCTGTTGTGCAGAAATGATCGTCCCCAGCACAAGGACACTTTTTATTACGTTTTTGAGCATGTTTTGTATCTAATTATCAGTCTGTAATTTTAAATAGATTCTCTTTTTTTCCTTTTTGATAAATATTTTTTTGAAGTTCATCAATGAGCTCCATTTTCCGGTTGTTCAGGATTAAATTGGCGATGCCGTCTTTTACAAATTCGAAAGGTGCTTTATCCCCTTTCAACCTGTAATCTTTAATGGCTGCAAGATAATACTTGTTGCCTTCGTAAGTTTCGATGAAACCTTTTCGTTTAAGTGCATCATCCGGACTTGTTAAATTAACCGGCATTCTTGACCTTATCAGGCTGAAATCAATCCACTGTTCGTTGAAATAGTCAAACTTTGTGGCGTACTGGAAACTGTATTTTTCAAGTTCAGTGCGCGACTTGTCGTCCAATGATTTCATCCACCTTTTAAGCTGATCGACCTTTGCCACGTTTTTGGGCACTTCAATATAAATTGCTTTTACGATATGCTGCTCAAGAATAAATCTTTCGGGATGCAAGTCATAAAACTGGCGAATATCTGAAGCGGTAAGTATAGTATCAAGCTTCTGGTTGATCAATTGTTGCTGGTATCTGTGAATAATAAGAGAAGTTCTGTATTCATCCAATTCACGTTGAACATCTTTCTGATCGTCCGAAAGATTTTCTTCAGCCATCAGGAGCATCAACTCTTGTTTGACCCAACGTTGAATGTAATCTTTTGACTGATTTACACTGTCCGCTTTGGTAGTGCCTCCCCGAAGTGCTAAGGCAAGTTCAACTCGAAGCAACAATTTGTCTCCGACTTTGGCGACAACACCATCTCCCTGTGATGATCTGGAGAAATAGGAACATCCAGATAAAATACTAAATATCAATATAATAAGATAGAAATCTCTTTTCATTTAAAATTAAATCGTTTTCTCACCCAACAGAATATACCAGATCATCTTTCCCATAGATGCAATTTGAAGCCCCATGGTTGTCACAGGCGTCAAATTTACCTTAAATTCCTGAGAAAAGGATGATCCTTTTACAATTCAAGTTTTTCAGTCGCGGCTATAATTTGGAGATTCACTTGTGATGGTCACATCGTGCGGATGACCTTCAACAATTCCGGCATTGGTGATGCGAACAAATTTGGCATCATGCAATTTTTCGATGTTATGTGCGCCACAATAGCCCATTCCTGCCCGTAATCCACCAACTATTTGATAAATAACTTCGTATAGCGTTCCTTTGTAAGGAACTCTACCCATGATTCCTTCCGGGACAAATTTTTTGATGTCGTCTTCGATATCCTGAAAATAGCGGTCTTTCGAACCCTGGTGCATCGCTTCAACGGAACCCATTCCGCGGTACGATTTGAATTTACGACCCTGAAAAATAATGGTCTCTCCCGGTGATTCTTCAACCCCGGCAAAAAGCGAACCGGCCATTACACTTTGGGCTCCTGCCGCCAAGGCCTTTACGATATCGCCCGAATAGCGTAAACCACCATCCGCAATAATTGGTATCCCACTGTTTTTAAGCGCTTTTGATACGTTGTAAATGGCTGATAGCTGCGGTATTCCTACACCTGCAATAATCCGTGTGGTGCAGATCGATCCGGGACCAATGCCCACTTTTACAGCATCGGCACCAGCAAATACAAGTTCGGATGCTGCTTCAGCTGTTGCAATATTTCCTACAATAAAATCTTTTTCGGGATATTTATACTTGGCTGATTTCAGCAGTTCGAGTACTCCTTTGGTGTGACCATGGGCTGTATCGATCACGATGGCATCAACCTGGGCCAGAACCAATGCATCGATCCGTTCCATTGCATCAGCGGTTATGCCAACGGCAGCGGCAACCCTCAGCCGCCCTTGTCCGTCTTTACAGGCCAATGGTTTATCTTTGGCTTTGGTGATATCTTTGAATGTGACCAAACCCACCAGTTTGTTGTTCTTATCAACTACAGGAAGTTTTTCGATTTTGTAATTTTTGAAAATCTCTGTCGCTTTTTCGAGGCTGGTGCTTGCATCAGTTGTAATCAGGTTCTTCGAAGTCATCACCTCGGCAATAGGTCGCGTCAAATTTTTCTCGAACCGCAGATCACGGTTCGTAACAATTCCTACAAGATGGCGCTCGTTGTCGATCACAGGTATACCTCCGATTTTGTAAGTATCCATGAGTTTTAGGGCATCGGCAACATTTTTCTCCTTCGAAATCGTGATCGGATCAATAATCATTCCGGTTTCCGATCTTTTAACGATGGTGACCTGCTTTGCCTGCTCCTCAATCGACATATTCTTGTGAATCACCCCAATTCCACCCTCGCGTGCAATGGCAATCGCCATCTTTGCTTCCGTGACGGTATCCATTGCTGCTGAAACGATGGGTGTATTCAGACGAATATTTCGCGAAAACATCGACGACAAGTTAACATCACGTGGAAGAACATCGGAGTAGGCGGGTATTAAAAGCACATCATCGAAGGTGAGACCTTCGATGATAACTTTATCTTTGATAAATGACATGGCAATTGAATTTTGAGTGAGACTTCGATAGGCAAATATAACGAAATGAAGCGAAATTTGGTGGCTGAATTATGAGGAGATTGTTGGCACAAATGAGACTTTCTGTTGTCCCCTGATTTTTCGTTCCCTATAATCTTAAAAAGGCGTTCTAATTAGGACAATATCTAAATCTGGAAGGTTTGCTCATCTTTCTGTTAAGTTTGCTCGCAGTTCTGTGATGTTTGCAGAACGTTCTGTTCGCTTCACCTGAAACACTGTCATGTTTACCTGTCGCTCTGTCATGTTTGTGCGGCGTTCTATCAGATTAGTGCTTAGTACTGTAAGGTTTGTACTTCGTTCTATCAGATTAGTGCTTAGTACTGTAAGGTTTGTACTTCGTTCTATTAAGTTTGCAACCTGCTCTGTAATGTTAGTGTGGTGTTTTAACTTCTTTGTCTTCAGTTCATGATTGCATACAAAGGGATTATTTATAGAACCATTATGTATACTATGTTCCGTGAAGCATGTTCGGTTATCCTTAACGAATAGATTTTTGGAGCTTCTTCTTCTGATTTGACCATCGTTGTTTTGCTTCTGTTAAACTTGCTGTCGGAGAGTTTTCGGCATATTCCACCCATTTTTTAAAATCTTCATTAAGTGTTTTCGTGGATTTGCACAGCAAATTTAGCGATTTAAAATAACTTTACCGTGCCTATTTTTAACAGCTAAAAGGCAAAGCGCATTCTATGGATCGGATTCACGAGATATTAAAACAATACTGGGGTTACGATGAATTTCGTCCGTTACAGGAGGAGATTATACTTTCTGTGGCTGATCAAAAGGACACGCTTGGCCTGATGCCGACGGGTGGTGGGAAATCGATCACTTTCCAGGTTTATTCGCTGTCTGTGGATGGTATTTGTCTGGTTGTTACGCCATTAATTGCATTGATCAAAGATCAGGTCGAGAACCTACGGTCAAAAGGTATTAAAGTATTGGCAATTTATTCCGGAATGTCGGGCCGCGAAATTGATATTGCATTGAACAATGCCATTTACGGCGATTACAAGTTTTTATATGTTTCGCCGGAGCGACTTGGTTCTGAACACTTCCAGGAGTTTTTGGTCAGGATGAAACTCAACCTGATCACCGTCGACGAAGCGCACTGTATTTCGCAATGGGGTTACGATTTCCGTCCTTCCTACCTTACAATTTCCGATCTGCGGAAAACCTTTCCTGAGACGCCCATTCTGGCTTTAACAGCCACTGCCACTCAAAAAGTGGTTGAGGATATCCAGGATAAATTGCTGTTTCGGGAGAAAAATGTGCTTCAAAAGAGTTTCCGACGCGATAATCTTATCTACCTGGTCCGGGACAAAGAAGATAAAATGGGCTATCTGACCGATACCATTCAGAAATCAAAAGGCACCGGTATTGTGTATGTCCGAAGTCGTAAAAAAACCCGTGAGATTGCACAAATGCTTCAGCAACAGAAAATAGCAGCCGATTTTTATCATGCAGGACTTGCACCCGATTTACGAAGTCAAAAGCAGGACAAATGGATGAGCGGCGAAATCCGGGTCATTGTTGCCACCAATGCCTTTGGAATGGGAATTGACAAACCCGACGTACGATTTGTGATTCATCTCGATTTACCCGATTCGCTGGAAGCCTATTTTCAGGAGGCGGGCAGGGGAGGGCGCGACGGTAAAAAGTCGGTGGCAGTCCTTCTTTATAATAATACAGACAAGCGCCGGCTTCATAAAATGGTTACCGACAGCTTTCCTGCAATTGAAGTCATTCGTTCCGTTTATAATTCCGTTTGCAATTTTCTGATGATTGCAATAGGAAGTGGAAAAGCGGGAATTTTCAGTTTCAGGATTGAAGATTTTTCAAAGCGATTTGGATTTCAGATTACGGCCGTATATCATAGTCTGAAGCTTTTAGAACGTCAGGGATATGTTTCATATATTGAAAATGTTGACAATTATTCACGCGTTATGTTTACAGTCCGGCGTGACGATCTTTATAAAATACAATTGCGAAATGCGGAGCTTGATTCATTTATTAAATTGATTCTTCGGTCATACACAGGCGTGTTTACCGATTTTGTGAATATAGATGAAGCGCTTCTTGCCCGGCGTTCGAATTTGACGGGCGAACTTATCTATCAGCATTTAAAAACGTTGGCGCAAAATAAAATAATCGATTACATTCCTCAAAAGAAAACGCCTGTCCTTGTTTTCGAAACCGAAAGACTTGACACGAACCGAATTCATATCAGTGCGGACAATTACCAGCTTCGCAAAGTGAAATATCAGCTGCAGGTTGATTCCGTAATTGATTATGCAGTAAATGACAACAAGTGCCGAAGCGTTGCTTTGCTTGAGTATTTCGGGCAATATGGATCTGAACCCTGCGGATCGTGTGATATTTGCAGGGGCGATCATGAATCGGGAATCAAATTCACAGATTTCAGCCGGATCTCTGGTAAGATTTCCGAGATTTTGAGTACTGAAAGTCATTCGATTGATCAAATCGTAAAACAGATCAATGAACCGGAGCCTGTTGTTATTAAAGTTTCGCGGTGGCTGCTTGACAACGGAATGCTTACGGCAGCCTCAAACGGGTTGTTAACAAACGTTTCAAAGGCTCAATAATGGGCCGAATAACCTCCACTATCGGGATTTTGATTACCTTTGCAAGGAAATCTTCAAAACAAAAGGATTTTTAATGAGTAAAGAGCCATTTTCAGAGGTGGTCTATTCGAAGAATGTAATCGAATTTGCCACAGTTGCCAATGAATACTGTTCATTCATTGAAGCTGTTGATCAGTTTCAGCGAAAGGACTTTGTTACAAGGGTACAAAAATTGTTTCCGTTGCTTTATCTGAAAGCAGTTTTGCTTCCTGAACCTGATATTGAGATGTCGGATGATGTACCAGAGAAATTTGTAAGTGAGGAAGATTACAATTTTATTCTGCATAAACTCGAAGTGAAATTCGGGCAGTTTGATGCTTATCACGAGGTTTTCGATCCTTTGATGCAGTACAGCGAAGTGGCAATCGAAGCAAGTATTTCGGAGAATATCACTGATGTTTATCAGGATCTGAAAGATTTTATTTTATCCTACCGGATCGGAACACTCGAAGTGATGAATGATGCACTTTGGGAATGCCGTACAAATTTTGAGCAGTATTGGGGTCAGCGTTTGGTCAATGGTCTCCGGGCCATTCACAATCTGGTATATGGAACTTCAGATCTTGAAGAAACAGAAAAAGAGTCGGATAAAGCGGACATTAGATAATGGTAATTCACGCCGTTTAGAATTAGATAGAATTAAATTATGAGTCAGGAGTTTAAACAATGAAGAAATGTATTTCCAACGACGAGTTAGCAGAATTACCGCTTTCTTCATTTGAAGGTATTATTCATGTAATCGAACAAGCGGAAGATGTTGATTCGGCTTGCGAATATCTTAGTCGTCAAACTATTATTGGATTTGATACCGAAACTCGTCCTGCATTTAAAAAAGGCCAGATCTATCCGGTTTCCTTACTTCAACTTTCAACATCCGATCAGGCTTTTCTTTTCAGAATCAATAAAATAGGTTTGCCAATTGGTCTTATCAAGATTCTGGCTTCTCCTAAAATTTTGAAAATGGGGGTTGCAATCCGCGATGACATTAAAATATTACAACGAATCGTCCCTTTCAAGCCGGGAGGATTTATTGAACTACAGGATCTTGTAAAAAGTTACGGAATCGAGAATTTTAGCCTTAAGAAATTATCTGCGATCATTTTAGGTTTCCGGATTTCGAAATCTGCCCGGCTTTCAAATTGGGATGCTCCCGAATTGACGGAGCAACAATTGATTTATGGCGCTACCGATGCATGGGTTTCCTGCGAAATATATAAGCAATTATTGATAACACCCATTGAGCCGGTGTTATGTGTTCCCGAAATAGCAGAAGGCACTTCGGAAAATTAAAATATTCCCGAAGTTCTGCAAGAATTTTAATTTAGTATGTCGAATTTTAGTAAAGTTGTTTTAAAAAAAGGGAAGGAAGAGTCTATTCTCCGGTTTCATCCCTGGGTCTTTTCAGGAGCGATCGATCGCATCGAAGGAAGTGTTGAAGAGGGAGATATAGTAACGGTTCACGCCAGTGATGACCGTTTTTTGGGAGTCGGCCATAGTTCAATTGGTTCTATCGCAGTGAGAATTTTCACGTTTAAGGATGTTGTTCCTGACCTGACTTTTTGGTGCGATAAAATGCAATCGGCTTTTAATCTGCGTCAAAGAATAGGTTTAACTTCACGTAAGGGAACCAATGTTTTCCGACTGGTACATGGTGAAGGTGATGGAATGCCCGGATTGATTGTCGATTTTTACAATGGAACTGCTGTTTTACAGGCGCATACGGTTGGAATGTGGTTGATACGTAATTTATTAGCCGAAGCAATGAAGATTGTTCTTGGCGACTTACTCACTGCGGTTTATGATAAAAGTGCCAAAACCCTTCCTTTTAAAGCATCCATCGATTCAGTTGACGGCTATTTATTAGGTGAACTTACAAACCGCGAGGTTATGGAAGATGGCAACCGTTTTATTGTTGATTGGGAAGAGGGCCAGAAAACCGGATTTTTTGTCGATCAGCGTGAGAACCGAAAACTGTTAAGCGAATATTCCTTTGGCAAAGATATTTTGAACATGTTTTGTTATACAGGCGGTTTTTCGTTTTCTGCGATGCAGGGAGGTGCTAAACTGGTTCATTCTGTCGATTCTTCAGTCAAAGCGATTGAACTCACTAACCAGAATGTTGAACTTAATTTTCCAGGCGATACCCGGCATGAAGCTTTTGCAGCAGATGCTTTCGATTTCATGAAGGATATCAACAATAAATACGATCTGATTGTACTTGATCCACCTGCTTTTGCAAAACATCGTAGTGCACTGAATCAGGCACTTCAGGGATATAAAAAATTAAATGCAAGGGCAATTCAGCAGATTCGTCCCGGCGGTGTTTTGTTTACTTTCTCCTGTTCGCAGGTAGTAACACGAACAAATTTCCGCGAAGCTGTGTTTTCGGCTGCCGCAATTTCGAAGCGAAATGTTCGCATTTTGCATCAGTTATCGCAGCCTGGAGATCATCCGATTAGTATATATCACCCAGAAGGTGAATATCTGAAAGGCTTGGTCTTATACATTGAATAAAAAGTGATTACAATTTAAAGAGATAAAAACTTGAAATTTAAAGAGTTTGATTTTGTTCCAGAAATCATGGAAGGTCTTGAATCCATGGGTTTCGAGGAATGTACCCCTGTTCAGGAATTGGCAATGCCGGTCATCTGGAAAGGAAATGACCTGATTGCATGTGCACAGACTGGCACTGGAAAAACAGCCGCTTATCTGTTGCCTGTTTTGAACCGGATCACCCGGACAAAGAGCCAGGGTATTAATACATTGATTATTGCCCCAACGCGGGAATTGGTTTTGCAGATCGATCAGCAGATAGAAGGGTTCTCCTATTTCTGCGGAGCGACATCGCTTGCAGTTTATGGTGGGGGAGAAGGTGCTGCATTTGACCAGCAAAAAGCAGCGCTGATTCAGGGTGCCGATATCATTGTGGCAACACCTGGTAGGTTACTGTCGCACATCAACCTTAAATATTCCGATTTTAGTACAATCAAGCATCTGATTCTTGATGAGGCTGACCGTATGTTGGATATGGGCTTTTTCGATGATATCATGCGTATTGTACGTGAACTTCCTGCAGCAAGGCAGACATTGATGTTTTCGGCCACGATGCCTTCAAAAATCAGGAAATTAGCCGAAGGCATTTTGCGCAATCCTGAAAGTGTAAATATTGCGATTTCGAAACCGGCAGAAAATATAATTCAGGCGGCCTATATGGTTTACGAAAATCAGAAAGTCGCACTTGTAAAATCTTTGCTTAAAGGGAAGACTGATTACAAGAGTGTTCTGATTTTCACTTCACGAAAGATCAATGTGAATGGTCTTGTTCGCGAATTGCGGAGGATGGGTTTCTCTGCCGACGGAATGTTGTCGGATCTTGAACAGAAAGAACGCGAAGAGGTGATGCTTCGGTTTAAGAATCGTGAAACACAGATTCTTGTAGCGACCGATATTGTAGCACGTGGAATTGATATCGACGGAATTGATCTCGTAATGAATTACGATGTTCCGCGCGATCCGGAAGATTACGTGCATCGCATCGGACGTACTGCCCGTGCCCAGAGTTCGGGAGTTGCCATTACATTGATCTCTGATCTTGATCAGCATAACTTCAAGAAAATAGAGGAACTCATTGAACGCGATATTATTAAAATCCCGCTTCCTCTCGGTTTTGCCGAGGGTCCGCTTTACAATCCTGTAGCCGGAAGACAATTCGGTCGCCGACCCGCTGGTAATAGACTCACTAATAATCCACGATCTGGTTCCATCGCTAAGAAAAAGGACTTTCGTCACCGCGACCGTGGTACCCATCAGGGACATCAGGCCGAATAGGATCAGGCAACTTTTATTAGAGCCCGCAGATTGCGCAGATTATCGCAGATAAAGAATTTTCCTGTCGTAATCAGAGCCATCTGCGGGATTTATTTTTGTATAGAAATAATCAATGGTGATCTTATTTATGCTTGCATCCAAAACATCGAATGGAAATGTGGTGATCACTTTTAACAGGTAGCATTCCCAAAATTGTTTCAATTCTCCATTGTCCATGTTTTTTTTCCGGTTTCAAATTTCTGTAGTATTGTACTAGCGAATTATAACGTATTTACTACTTTTATTGCGAAATAACCTTGCTTTCAAGGTGTCAATACTCAAACTAATTACTGACTATATGAACTCACAGTGGAAATTATTCATCTCGTTTTTACTTTGTCTGGGTTTTTGCCTGACAAACTCCGATTCGCATGGTCAGATTAATCCGTCAAAGGATTATCCTATTCAGCCTGTTAGTTTTACGGATGTAAAAGTTACGGATCATTTCTGGGCACCGCGTATCGAACTGAATCAAAAAGTTACGATACCTATCGCTTTGGATCAGTGTTACAAGACAGGTAGGGTCGAGAATTTTAAGATTGCAGCTAAACTGACAAAAGGAAAGTTTCAGTCGGAGTTTCCATTCGACGATTCTGATATTTATAAAATCATTGAAGGTGCGAGCTATTCGCTTCAGACAAAACCTGATGCGCGGTTGGAAAAACGGATCGATTCACTGATTTATTACATTGGATTGGCGCAGGAACCGGATGGTTATCTTTATACCAACCGAACCATCGATTCGCTACATATGCACCCCTGGGTAGGGAAAAAACGGTGGGAAAAAGATTCTGAACTTAGTCATGAATTGTATAATCTGGGCCATCTCTACGAAGCGGCCTATGCCCACTTTCTGGCAACCGGCAAACGAACGTTGCTTGATTTGGCGATAAAAAGTGCAAACCTTGTGGATCACGATTTTGGACCTGGTAAATTGGCTTATTATCCCGGGCATCAGGTGATTGAAATGGGACTTTCGAAACTATACCGGGTAACCGGAGATGAAAGGTATTTGAAACTTGCGAAGTTTTTTCTTGATTGCCGTAATGGTGGAAATGAATACAACCAGGCACATATACCAGTTATTGAGCAGGATAAGATTGTGGGACACGCAGTACGTGCAACCTATATGTATGCAGGAATGGCTGATGTTTCGGCACTTACAGGTGACTATTCTTATAAAAATGCAATCGATAAAATCTGGAATGATCTTGTTAGTACCAAATACTACATTACCGGAGGAATTGGTTCGGGCGGAAGCAACGAAGGTTTCAGTGACCCTTATTTATTACCCAATATGTCTGCCTATTGCGAAACCTGCGCTTCTATCAGCAACGTGATGTGGAACCAGCGCATGTTTTTACTCGAAGGAGACTCCAAATTTTACGATGTGCTGGAGCGCACACTTTATAATGGTCTGCTATCCGGTATTTCGCTGAGTGCCGACCGGTTTTTCTATCCGAATCCGCTTGAATCTAAAGGACAGCATACCCGAAGTGCATGGTTTGGTTGTGCCTGTTGCCCGAGTAATATTTGCCGGTTTATCCCTTCAGTTCCTGGATATGTTTATGCGCACAAAGGGCTTGATTTGTATGTGAATCTCTTTATGAATAACTCAGCAACGGTTGATCTGGATGGTGAACGCCTTAATATTGAACAAACTACCGATTATCCATGGAGTGGAAAAATCGTTTTGAAAGTTCAGCCACCTAAATCTAAGGTTTTTAAGATGATGATCCGGATTCCTGGATGGGCAAATAACCAGGTGGTTCCTTCTGATTTGTATCGCTTTAAATCAACTGAACAGTCAAAGGTTCTTATCAAAGTTAATGGTCAAAATTTCAAATACGATGTTAAGAATGGTTATGCGGTAATCTCGAGAGAATGGAAAAAAGATGACCAGTTACAAATCGATTTACCGATGCCGGTAAGGGAAATTGTAGCCCATGAGGCAGTTAAAGATGATATGGGCAAAATAGCCTTGCAACGTGGACCATTGGTTTATTGCGCTGAATGGCCCGATAACAAAAATGGGCATATTTTGAATCTCTCCCTGAACAGTAAAAACGCGTATGCTACAGAATTTCTTCCCGGTCTTTTAAATGGCGTGACAGTCATCAAAACAACGGTTAATGGTTCGACGCAGCCAGAGAACAAGACAGATCCTAAGCAACCTTTTACGGCGATTCCTTATTATGCATGGGCGAACCGTGGTGCGGGTGAAATGATGGTTTGGATACCCCAAAAGAAGGACTAATTAAGGGTGAGAAGGGGAGAAAAAATGAATTGAAAAACGATATAAACTAATCAGCTATGTTTCAAAAAGGTCTATTTTATTCGGTGATGCTTTGTCTGTTATTGATCGCTCATAATATCCAGGCGCAGAAGGTCAGTGAAATTACAGTCAAAGTCAATCAACGTGTTAATGCAGTTCCCGCTTCGATGTGGGGAATTTTCTTCGAGGACATTAACTTCGCTGCTGATGGTGGTATTTATGCCGAACTGGTGAAGAACCGCTCCTTTAGTTTTAATGATCCGTTGATGGGTTGGAAATGGATTAGCAAGGATGAAGGTAAAGGCGACGGTCGGCTCTATAATTCCGGCGATGTATTGCGACCTAATAAAAGGTATGTCCGGATACAATCAACCAACGATAACGGCTCTTACGGGCTTTCAAATGAAGGTTTCCGCGGTATAGGAGTAAAAAAGGACGCTGGATACCGGCTTACAGTGACTGCCCGAACGGTTGACCAAAATTTGGCGGCAAATGTGGTAGTCGAACTGGTCGATTCAACCGGGAAAGTGCTCGCCGAAAATCAATTGTCCGGTCTTTCAAAAGATTGGAAAAAATATGAAGTAATTCTGAAACCCGTAAAAACGGAAGCCAATGCTCTTCTGAATGTGTTTGTAAAGGGAAAAGGTTTGGTGGAAATTGAAACCGTTTCTTTGTTTCCGGTTGACACCTGGAAAGGACGGAAAAATGGGCTGCGAAATGATTTGGTTCAATTATTGGCGGATATGAAACCCGGATTTGTTCGTTTCCCCGGTGGATGTATCGTAGAAGGACGTGAATTGGCAACGCGCTATCAATGGAAAAAGACAGTGGGCGATCTCACAGAACGCGAGTTGATTGTGAATCGCTGGAATACGGAGTTTAAAAATCGTTCAACACCCGATTATTTTCAATCATTCGGACTCGGTTTCTATGAATATTTCTTGCTGGCAGAAGATATCGGAGCCGAGCCACTTCCCATTCTTAATTGCGGCATGGCTTGCCAGTACAACACAAGTGAATTGGTGGATATGAAAGACATTGATCCTTATATTCAGGATGCACTCGATCTGATTGAGTTTGCCAACGGTTCAGTTACAACCCAATGGGGTAAATTAAGGGCTTCGATGGGTCATCCCGAACCTTTTAATCTGAAGATGATGGGTGTTGGAAATGAGCAGTGGGGTACCCAATACATCGAGCGTTTCAAAAAGTTTAACAGTGCGTTAAAAGAAAAACATCCTGAAATAAAATTAATTACAAGTGCAGGTCCGGGTCCTGAAGGTGATCGGTTCACCTATCTCTGGGATGAGCTCGTAAAACTGAAGGCGGATTTTGTCGATGAACATTACTACCAGTCGCCTTCGTGGTTTTTGAAGAATGCCAGTCGTTATGATGCTTACCCCCGGAAAGGACCGAAAGTTTTTGCCGGAGAATATGCTGCCCATTCAAAGGGACAAGCTGATCCGACTTCCCGGAATAACTGGGAAAGTGCGCTTGCAGAAGCTGCTTTTATGACTGGCCTTGAACGGAACTGTAACGTGGTTCAAATGTGTTCGTATGCACCATTGTTGGCGCATAAAGATGCCTGGCAGTGGAATCCGGACTTGATCTGGTTCGATAACCTGAATACGGTAGCTACACCTAACTACTTTGTTCAGAAATTATTTGGAACGAACAAGGGAAGTTATACGGTTTCGGTTCTAAAAGATAAGGAAGTAATTGCAGGGAAGGATAGTGTTTATGCTTCGGCTACCATAGATGAAGTATCCAAAGAGCTGATTTTGAAATTGGTGAATATTTCCCGAAAGTCTGTTCCATTGAAATTCTCTTTTGCCGGTGGATCTGTCAAAAGTCAGAATGCCAATATGGAAGTACTTAAAAATAAAGATTTGACTGCATGGAATAGTTTTTCAAATCCTTTAAATGTAGGAATCGAGTTGCAGAAAGTGAAAGTTTCGGGTCGGTCGCTGATGCTGAGTCTTGATGGAAACTCAGTGAATGTATTAAGGATTAAACTTTAATAGTAAGAGAACTTCAAGGTTTCAAAACCTTGAAGTTCTTACCAAGTGTAAATGATGTCTTTTTTACTCAGTTGCAATAAATATTTCGACTTCCGAGTTTTCAGGGTCTTGTGATTTCTTTCCATAGACTTCAAAGTCTGCCGTGTATTTTCGGTTTAACTCTTTGTCTTTCACCCAGATTTCCTGCCAGGTATTGAAAACGGATAACGGGCGTGTCCCTTTTGCTTTAATCTCCAGATAATTACCACCATCAAATGCTCTTCCTTCAAGCCCGGCTGGCAGGTTGTCGATCGAACTTACACGGTATCCAAGAATGGTGGTATAGTCAGATGTATAATCCGATTTGTAGTCAGTATAAACAGAATAGATATCTTCGTCGATTTTATTGGGGATCAAAGACGAAATATTTTCGGAGTAGAACCGCTGCCACAACTCCATGATGTCTTTTGCTGATTTTCCGTTTTGGTTGGTGGTTTGTACCGCAATACCGACAATTTTAAAACTTTCTAAGTTGATTTTTTGGCTCTTCATAGTTATATCATTTTTTTCAAAAATACGAAAGATTACTACATCGCCACAAAAATCACATCGTTTTATCTGTGGAAAGTCTGGTTTTAAATAATGGCTTATAAATTCGTTATGAATTACAGTTAGTTGAATATCTTTCCAACCCTTGGAATCTGCCGGATCAGCCACGATACAAGCAAGGAGGTCACTACAGCGAGGAAAGCAATGATAAAGAATTTTGGAAGTATTCCCGGATGAAGATCTTTGGTGAGAATTGAAAGACCAATTAATACCTGAGCCTGAAAGACGTAAATGCCAAAGGTATTTTCAGAAAGGAATTTCATCGTTTTACTTTGATGGTTCCACTTTGCTTTCGCTATTCCCAATAAGGCAATATACAGCCATTTTTTCCCTTCCTGCAAGGTGATCTTCTCTGTAATATTGATTCGCTGTGCCTGGGTACCTAAGTAAAAGAATACAATATATGCTGCAAAATAGCAAAACTGGAAGTTGTAGTAGGATGTTCCGATAGGTGCGATAAGGCGGAAGCCAAATGCGAGCAAGGTGATCAAAACAATGATTGCCATAATTTTGAGATTGGAAACCCCAACGTTTGATTTCGCCGTAGGAAGGTATTTATGCACAACCGCATAAAGTACAGTGAAAATTAAAAGGGCGAATGCAAACCGCAGAACCGGTCCGAGCCAGAAAGTCAGGATTGTGAAAACCTTTCACTGTTTGTAGTTTAAAAAGCTAAATTGTTACATGTCGGAAGGAAATAATTCAGTAAATTACTTTCTGATCGTAAATTCAAAGTTAGATCCAGTCCCAATTTCGGAGGATAACCCAATGGTTCCGCCTAAACCTTCGACCAACGACTTCACAGTGGCAAGACCAATTCCGTGTCCCTTGTTACCTGACCTGTCCGCAGTTGAAGCCGTTTCAAAGATTTCGAATATCCTTTCCTGATTTTGCTTTTTAATACCGGAACCATTATCAATGACGTTGAATTTTATAAAATTATGGATTTCTTCAATAATGACAGAGATTCTAATCTTGTTTTTGTCATTGTATTTTATGCTGTTGACCAATAAGTTGATTAAAATTTGTTCCAGGGCAACTTTATTGATATAGGTTGTAAGGTCGACATCGCAAGTAATGTTAAATTCCACCTCTTTCTTTAAATCGATGATCGGAATTAAATCGGTCACGACCTTTTTCAGATTCACCTGCTCCTTATTTTCCTGCAATAACTTTGTGTTTCTGCTGTATTTTAAAATTCCATCAATAAAATGCGCGAGATTATTGGCTGAGGTGTTAATCAGTTGTATCAATTCCTGCCCTTTGGCGTCTAATTGGTTCGCATAAATGTTCTCAACCAAATCTGCCAACATAACGATTGTAGCCAGTGGTGATTTGATATCATGGGCTGCAATACTGGCAAATTTCTCTAATGCCTGGTTTTGCGCCTCCATTTCATTAATTTTAGTTCTTAGTTCAACTGATTTTTTCCGCAAATCAAATAGAGACATAACTTGATTTGCCAATGCTTTCAACGCATTCAGTTGAAATTCGTCGAGTGAATTGGGTTGATTGTCGATTACACAAAGTGTGCCTAAAGGAAATCCATCCTGATTTACCAAGGGTACACCTGCATAGAATATTACATGAGGTTCATTGATAACAAGTGGATTGTCATGGAAACGCGCATCTTTTTCAGTGTCAGGAACAATTAAAACATTGTTCTTATCATTAATTGCATGAGCACAAAATGCCCAATCTCTGGGTGTTTCGGTTGCAATCAGTCCGCTATGCGATTTGAACCATTGCCTTTTATCATCAATCAGTGAAATGAGCGAGATTGGAGTTTTGCAGATTTGCGAAGCCAGGTACGTAATATCGTCGTATTCCTTTTCTGGCATTGTATCTAAAATTGAATATTCCTTTAGCGCATCTAATCTGTTCAACTCGTCTTCGGGAATTTTGGGTGTGATCATATTTTATTTATTATAGCATTTAACTTTTCTGTCGATGGCAAAAAAACAAGTTACAGAAGTCAATCTTAAATATAACATGACAGATTATAAATTGTTCTTCTCAAAAAAAGAGGTGTAACGCAAATTACACCTCAAACAAGCAAACGCAGTAACTATTTTTATTTCACCAATTGTAACTTTAAATCAATTTCATTTAGATCCATACAACACTCAATATTACCATATTCGTTTAATCTTTTTAAGGTAGCGATGATTGAATCATCGCTAAATTTTACAGATCCTTCGCTGAACCTTCTTGCATTTAGTTCCTTCTTCAATTTTTCGAAATTGCATGAAGTTACATTGTCTAAATCTGTTTCCAGATTGTACAACGTTGTAAATACATCATAGTCATCATTATTCCAATACGAAGGCGAATGAATTTTCTTGTTGATCTTGAAAGTGCCTTCCAGGTTATGTTTGAAACATTCCCATTCCTTTCTCAAGCGTGGTTTGCTCTGTCATTTTGGTGTTTTTTTAATTCGTAAACTAATGATTCAAAAATTTGGTTTTTTTCTTAGCCTAACAAAGTTATAATAAAAATTTGTGAAAAATTAATTGCATCTCTACAATTATTTTAGTTTTAAAAAAAATATAATTGAGTGACCCTTCTGAATTTTAAATAACTTTACTAATCGAACTTTAAACATTAAACACGCTGAAATTATGATCAAATCATCTGCTTTGCTGCTTATTTTTATTTTGCTTTTTA
>Ga0209724_1000892_pt1 | contig 28144 bp, 20 predicted proteins | sample grotaG_FD_184143 | JGI IMG/M metagenome (GOLD analysis project Ga0209724, IMG submission 184143) | Glacier valley bacterial and archeal communities from Borup Fiord, Nunavut, Canada, to study Microbial Dark Matter (Phase II) -... | ecosystem: Environmental > Aquatic > Freshwater > Ice > Glacier ...
GTTCGAAATTAATACATATCCCTGGAAAACAGAGGGTGATAATCCGGCAATGAGTTTAAGCCGCAAGGTGTCGCCCAGTTCATTTTTGTAAAGCAATGTATCACCGATGCTCTTCCCGAGTCCCCATAGTATTACCGTCTGGTCGGCAATGGCAGGAATGACATTATTGCCAAGTGGTACATTCAATGAGTCCCATGCATTATCTGAATTGAGTTCGGCGCTAAAGGCAGCAAAGCTGAATCGTCCCTTGAGCATTTCGGGTTCCGCACCGAGAATTGCCGGATTGGAAACACGGTTCAGGTTCAGACAGCTCGCATCATCACCATCCATCCTGCAAAACTGGGCAGCATTAAATTCAGAGGTAATCCCTTCATTTAAACGACGGTCTTTGTCATTCAGACTATAAAGAACAGGTATTGTAGTTTCGGCAAAGAACTGATATCCACCGGTTCCACTCGTCTTCTCCGCTGAACCAGACAGTAAATCCTGCCGGTTGGCACCTGTTGAAACGACCAGGAAGGTTCCCAACGCGAATAAAATGACCACTGTAAGCGAACGTCCAAGGTTTTGTGACCTGTTGCGCCCGTTCAATTCCCGGACAGAAAAATCTTCAACAGCTTTGTTTCTGTTTTGCCGGAATAAATAATCAGCCAATAATAGTAAACCCATCAATAATAAACCTCCGGAGAGGAAAAAGAGTGCAGCACCCTGTTGTCTGGAAAGTAACAACTGAAAACCGACCAATCCAACCGCTACAGCAATCGAACCGAACATCAGCCACTTTTTAATAGCTGTAATGAGTGGTTTTTGCGGCTGATCCTGTTGCTGCTGCAATTCAATGGCCTGCCGTTTAAAACTTTTGTTAACCGAATAGATGATCGTTACGATCGAAATAAAGACGCTAATTGCCAGTCCTGTAATAAGGGTTGATGTCCTGATTTCTATTTCCAGAACAGATGTTCGTACGACTGCCCACCAAAGCGAATTAAGCGCGAGGAAGGTCATTTTGGTATAAAAAACGGCAATCACCAGGCCGAAGAGCGATCCGGCAAGGGATACTATCATCCCTTCGGCGAGTAAAAGCTTGCGAATCTGAGGCCTGGTGAACCCTAACATCAGCAATGTTCCCATCTGCGACTGACGACTTTCGAGGTTTAACAGGAAGAGCAAAGCGGTCAGGATCAGCGCTGCCACGAGCAGAAAAAAGCTAAGTCCCAAAAATAACTGGCTAAAATCGACACCATTTCGTGCAGCTTTCAAACCATTATCACGGACAGCCGTAACCATCACCCCAAGATTAGCAGGTTTTATCGAGTTTGAAAATAGAGAACGGTATTCTTTGTCCGAAAAAGCGCTTTCGCCGATACGGATCGCTGTATAGTTTCCGAACCTGTTCGCCCATAGTTGATGCGCCTTCTTAAGCGAGATAAACGCTTTGGGCGTTCCTTTGTATTGTTTCCAGTAAGCTTCATCCTTGTCCCTGATCGCATCAAGTTTGATCGGAACACCTGCTTCCCAGTCGCGGCAGTTCCCCGCATCCGACATCCCCGGAAGGAATGGCATCAGATCTTTGTCGGCATACTTTCCTTCGATCGGAACAACCGACTTGACAATAAACGATGTTCCCTTTTCGACTAACTGACGCAAAGGACCGATCTCGTAATACTTTATCGTAAGCGAATCGCCCTGCTTCACATTCAAATCGGATGCAACCCAGTCGTTGATGATGATATCGTTGTCTTTTAGGTTGGTATCGTCGATTGTTGAAATGAATGAGTAAGGTGTCGACTTGCCATTAAACGCTATACTATTCGCAAAATAGGTCAATACAGGATGCGATTCCCTGAATGGTTCAAAAGCCTTTATGATCTGATCGTCGATAAACACCCGTTCGGAGGTGATCTCCATCTCGTGTGTCAAGGGAATATTCTTCACTTTCAGTCCCGCATCTTCCGTTGTAAAACATTCGTCGAGTAAACTGCTTATTTGTTGGTTATTAAGAGAGGTAGCTGAAATCAACAGATGATTAGCTTTCCCGTCAAACTTCATCAGTTCGTTTAGTTTTGAAAGGGAAAGAAAAAGATTGTAAGGCGCTGTCTGTGAATTTTTAAGGTTGAAGAAACCCAATGTATGCTGATCAGCAATCTCTTTGATGGTAGCCTGAAAAGAGACACTTGTCTCGGCATCGGATACAAACGGGGCATTCAGCGGAATCAGGCTCGCCTTTTTGATCCGGGCAAGGAAATTATCCCCTTTTTTAAGCCCAAGTCTTTCCGCCAGATTAGCGCTGATGATAACCTCACTTCCGGTTAGTTTTTGATAGATGGATGATTTTGCAATCCTTTCGAAACGGTCGTCAATTCCTGTTATCTGAACTTTGTTGACACGCTTCTCCCCGCCTTCGGCCACCGCCATTCCTTCGAGAATCAATGCAGGAGCCACTTCAAAACCGCCTTTTGCTGCCAGCTCTCCGGCCAGTTCTGAACGGAAATAACGGTCTACTGTCGAAACAAGATGTGTTGTACTACCCAACCGGTAAAATGCGGACTGTTCAAGACTAAATGTTACCGAATCACCAATGATCAAGCCACCTGTCAACACAGCAGTACTAATAGCTACACCAATAGCTACAAGCAGATTAGCTTTGAAATAATGGATAAAACTATTCAATACCAGTTTAAAACGCGTCATTGTAACTTCCCGTTTTTAAGGTGATAGACCTGGTCCATTTGCGAGGCAAGCTCTGACGAATGGGTCACAACAACCAGGGAGACGCCCTCTTCGCCACTCAGATGATTCAATAAATCGGTCAGATTATTGGCATTTTGTTCATCAAGCGCACCTGTCGGTTCATCGGCGAGGATAAGTTGCGGTTTGTTGATCAGTGCACGAACAACTGCTGTCCGCTGACATTCCCCACCCGAGAGTTCAGAAGGTTTTTGGAACCGCCGTTCCCAGATTCCAACCTTACGAAGCAAATGTTCTGCCCATGCTTTTTCCTCCTTGCCAACTACTTTTTTAATCGGCAAAACAGGCAAAAGGACATTCTCCCACAACGTACATTGAGGCAACAGGTGGTGCATTTGAAACACGAATCCCAGTTCGCGGTTGCGGAAATGGGCCAGTTCTTCCTGCGAATAACCTGTAATTCTTTCACCTTTAAAGAGGATCTCACCTGCATCAGGCTGATCGAGTGTTCCGATCAGGTTCAGTAAGGTGGTCTTCCCCGACCCGCTTGGTCCGGCAATTGCAATCTTTTGATTTGTATCAACTTCTAAATTAAGCCCATCGAGCACTTTTCTAAAGTTACTTTTCGATGGATCGCCGTACCCTTTGGAAATATTTTTTAACTGGAGAATCATTTTGTTAGTTGAAATAGGATGTATGAAAGATTATTTGACTTGTATATTCTGGTAAACTGCTATCATCTCTTTTGCATGATCGTGTATATTGAATCTGATTTCGACTCCTTTCCGGGCAGCAACACTCAGATTATTCAGCTTTTCGGGATCAGACAGCAAACCGGCTAAAGCTTCACACAATGTATCAGGTGTATTGGGTTCGTAGATAATTCCACCACCCGACAGTTTGACAATTTCCGGAAATGCACCCAACGCAGGCTGAACAACAGGAACTCCTGATGCCATTGATTCAAGCAAATACATTCCGAAAGCTTCGCCATTCCTGACAGGCACGCTGATCGCTGAAACCTTACTGAAAAAGGATTTCCTTCCCGTTTCTTCAAAATCTTCGATGATTTCCACCTGATCATTAAGGTTTTCGCGGGATAATTTTTTCCTTAACCCTTTGATGTAACTTGTATCGGCACCCGTTGAACCACCAGTCAAAATCAATTTTACATCATCGAAACCAGCTTTCTTTTTTAGCAGAATAAATGCATCAACCACAATATCAAATCCGTTTTCGTGGCACATGCGTGAGATATAGCCGATGTTTCTTCCCTTATTTGAAATCGGGATAAACTCATAATCAGCCGGGTCAACGCCGAGGTACAAACTTTGAATCTTTTCGGGCGGCAATTTCATCCGTTCCTGCATCACCTTTGAAAAGAAATCACTGACGGCAATAAAATGGTCGACATCTTTCGCCTTTTCGCTCATCAGCTTCCAGATCTGATCCCTGAATACAGGTTTCATCGTATCAACCCACACATCCTCATCCTGCAACGAACAGACAATGGGAACATTCAGTCTTTCCCTGATACGATGTGCCAAACCAAGCAGCAATGCATTCGAAATATGAACGACATCCGGTTTGCAATGAACTGCCATCCAGTCGACCAACCGTTCGAGCTCTTCCTGCTGTTTTCCATCCTCGCCCAGCAACATCGACACTGTCATCTCCTCAAGACCTTTTGCATTGGTGGAACCAGCCATTGATGCCGCCATTTTGAGAAGTGGTCCTGAATTGAGTAATCTTTCGACCCAAAGCGGCGCTTTACGAAAGATGGGATAAAGCTGTTTCAAATAGATACTTACAGCGCCATAAAAAACAGGGATCTCTTTAATGTCGCGTTCATCCGAAAATATGGGGAGGTACATCGGAATTTTTATCACCTGATGACCTTGTTCGCGAAGGGCAACAACGTATTTGCTGTCGCGAAGGCAGTTACCGCAGTAGAAACTGCCGCCTGAACCTGGGATAATCTGAACAATATTCATAGATGCCGAATGATTTAGTTGTATTGATTTGATCAACAATTATTTTCGAAATAAGTTGACTTTTTGCCTTTTTGTGCTTAGAACTTATTTTTGTTCATGTCTTTTTTATAGTTCTTCATGATTTTCCCAAATTCTTTGTCTCTTTTTCGCTTCTCTGCAACCGTAGCTTCAAAATGGGCTTTCTCTCTTTCCATTTTCAGGTAGTTTTCGTAAGATGCTTTGTCTATATCGCCTGTTTCAACGGCTTCAATTACGGAACACCCTATCTCATTGGTGTGGGTACAATCTACAAACTTACAATTTTGAGAAAGACTGATAATCAAATCAAACGTGGTTTCCAATCCGTTTGTTAAATCGGCAATACCTACTTCTCTGACTCCAGGATTGTCAATTAATATTCCCCCATTTTCCAGAATAATTAATTCCCTGTGACTTGTAACATGTCTCCCTTTATTGGTACTCTGGCTAATTGAATCCGTGCACATGATGGACTTGCCGGAAAGATTGTTTAACAGGGTGGATTTGCCGACACCCGAAGAACCAAGCATACAATAGGTCTTCCCTTTTTCGATGGTCGATTTTAATGCATCGTATCCATCCTGCGACTCATTACTAATGGAAATAACCGGAACATTTTTAATCCGGATTTTTATCTTCTCCAATATCTCAGAAAGCTGTTGCTCATCTACCAGATCAATCTTACTGAATAAAATGATGGGACTAACCTTCGATGAATTGCAGATCGTCAGATATCTTTCAAGTCTGTTGATATTAAAATCCCTGTCAACTGCCTGTACCAAAAAAGCATAATCAATGTTTGTTGCAATTATCTGTATCTCACCAAACTGTCCGACTGCCTGCCTTTTAATAATTGAAAATCGCGGAAGAATTTTATGAATTATCGCAAAATCAGATTCATAAGTTGTCAGGGCAACCCAATCACCTACTGCCGGAAGATCTTCACGATTTTTTGCAGTAAAGCGCATATTACCAGTTATCTCTGCTTCAAATTCGCCATTAGTTGTCCTGACAATGAACCGTTCCTTATGTTCTGCAATAACTCTTCCAATCTCCAAGCTGTTGAGATTGTTCTCAAGCCTGAATTTATCAAGCTCATCATAATATCCAAGGTCTTCCAATCTCGATATTGTATCCATTGAGTGGGTGTCTTTTAGTAGGTTGCACAACAATAGAATTTAGTTCTCCGTTATCTACCAAAGCAATAAACATTTCCATCTAACGCACAAACAACCATCAGGTTTTCGATAACAGCCGGATTATGGAGAATCGAATTACCGATTTCGTATTTCCAGATCACTGAACCATCTGTCAATTTCAGTAAAGCCAGATCACCACGCATATTGGCAATCATTACTTTATCCTTAATAATGACTGGTGACGCTTCCACACGGTTGCCGCTGTTGAAACTCCAAAGCAGTTTTCCGGTATTTTTATTGAAGCAATAGACGAACTTATCGCGGTTGCCCGTTACAACTTTATCACCTGATAAAGCAGCTGAAGCAACGAAAGGTTGTTTTAGCTCTTTATTCTCCCAGTCCCAGACAACTTTTTGAGACTGAATATCGACCTTCGAAAACTTTCCATCGTAATCGCCAATATAGGCCATTTTATCGCTTACCGGGCACGAACCGGCAACATAGGTCGCTACATTGATCTTTGAGTCTGATTTACCGGTGTTGATATCAATAACATGAAGGAAACCATCGCATCCACCGAAGATCGCTTTACCATTGAAACAGGCAGCCGCACCGTTAATAAAATTGTCCGATTCGTACATCCAGCGCATTTTACCCGTTTCGGCATCAACGCAGTGAAGATTATAATCGTAACTTCCTACAATTAACGACGTTTTAGATCCTGATTTCCAAAAGTTTGCCGATCCCATTATCTGGTTGTCGGTTTTGTATTTCCAGATCAGTTTACCATCCGAAAGCTTAAGGGCATATAGATTGCCATCAAGGTTACCGACATATACTTTTCCGTTCAGGATCATAGCCGGAGCCTCTATCGAATTCTCAGTTTTGTATTGCCAAACCAACTTTCCTTTGAGATCGAGGCAGTAAATAACGCCATCGGTTGCACCTATAACCACCTTTCCTTCACTGATTACTGCAGCTGACTTAATGTTATCACCCACCTTGAAACTCCATAGCTTTTTTGGCTTCTCCGGAAAGTTCACATTCGTGGTTCCTAACAGGTCCTGACTTCCGCGAAAATTGTTCCACGAGGTCGAGTTTTGGCCATTCGCACTTACAAATGCCATCAAAATCAAAGATATAAGAAATAACGCTCTCATAATTCTCCTTTTAATGATAATGCACCCGTCGGGCATGCTTTGGCTACTATTTCAGCAGTTTCTGCCAATCCGGCTTCCACCGATTCATTGAAAGGAACTCCGATTACCACATCAAACCCACGACCGATAAAGGAGAAACCATATTTTTCCTGGTATTTGGCAGTCATCCGGACACAGATTCCGCACTTAATGCATTTCAACGGTTCGTAAACAATCCGGTGCGCAAAATGCTTCGTCATTGCCTTTCGTTCATTTCCGGCAAACCGCCGTTGATTCGCATCGTATCTTCTCGATAAAACCCTTAATTTGCAATTATCAATGTCGCGGCAGTCGCAATGCATACATCGTCTGGCTTCCGCGATTGCCTCTTCCTTTGTATATCCAATTGATTTTATGGTATCTGAAGTAAGTCTTTCCTGAAGAACCGATTCCTTCAGATATTCCGAAATCTCCTCCTGGAGCAATTTACCAAAGCGCGAATTAAATAACCTTGGCTCTCCTTTCGGCTCTTCGCCCGATAAATACTGTGAAACAGAGAAGGCTACTTCCTTTCCTTGTCCCACAGAACGGACCGCCAGCCTTGAAGACCGCAGAGCGTTTCCAATTGCAAAAACTCCCTTTAACGAGGTTTCGTAACTGTTTGGATCGGCTTCAATACCTTTGGCATTTGTCGCGATTCCCCAGCTTCTGATTTCATCAACAAGAACTCCGGTTGCAATTATTATAGCATCGTATTGATTTCTAATGTCTTTGAATACTGTGGCATTAATATCCTTTCCACCTTCAAATACAACACCTGTATTTAAAATGGTTTTAATCTCTTTGTCTAAAACACTTAATGGTAAAACTTCAGGCTTAATCTCAGTACGAAGTAAACCTCCGGCTAAGCTGTTTTTATCGAATAATACAGTCTGATAGCCGTTTAATTGTAAATAATAAGCTGCAGCCAATCCGGCCGGACCAGCTCCGATCACCGCCACCTTCTTTCCAGTTAAGGGAAGTGGTTCGAAAGGATGAACATCATTTTCGTCGCCAACAAACCGTTTCAAGAGGCAAATGGAGACAGATGCATCGACTGTCTTGCGGTGACAAGCACCTTCGCATGGTGCAGGACAAATCCGGCCTAAAATGGCAGGCAATGCAATATCTTTTTTGACCAACTTCAATGCCGCATCAAATTTACCGGCAGCAATCAGACGGTTCATTTGCGGAATATCCATATGTGCGGGACATGCCACCTGACAAGGACCTTCACAATCGCCAACATGTTCGCTTAATAGTAGTTCCAGACCTGTCTGACGTGCTTCCTGAATTTCATCATCGTCCGTAATTACTGACATGCCTTCGGTAGTTGTAACAGAACAGGATGCAAATAACCGGCCATTCGCTGCATCTTTGACAAGACACAACATACACGATGTAAAATGCCCCAATTCCTCGTTGTAACAAAGTGATGGAACTTTAACTCCTGCCTTTTCAGCCGCCTTTAAAACCGAGGTTCCGGCTTCAACTTCAATTTCGTGTCCGTTAATCTTGATATGAACCATTATTTTAGATCAATTGTATTTTCTGAATTTTACCTTAGGGGATGAAGGTAACACATTCCTACAAAAGTGCAATAATATACGCTGGAATAATTGAACTTAAATCTATTGGAGAAGTAGACAGTGCTATAAGATTACATTTCAAACCTTTAAATACGGAGATTCTGTTAATTTTCAGAAATGGGTCAATGTGTACACCTAATTGCCATTGGTAATGATCTGATTTAAACCCTCAATCCAGCAATCGTGATCGTTCAGGCTTTCGACGAGCTGTAGCTGCTCACCTCCATGCTTTTTGAACAGAATACTGTATTCCACTTCAATCTCAACCTTTGTTTCAAGGCAATCGGCCACAAATGAAGGAGCAAAAATAAGGATCTTCTTAATTCCAGCCTTTGCCTTTTGAATCAACGTCTCATCCGTAAAGGGTGACATCCAGTTTTTTGTAAGCCGTGACTGAAAAGAGATGGAATAATCATTCGTTGAAAGTCCAATTTTTGCGGCAATCAACCTCGCTGTTTCATAACAGGCTGCCTGATAACAAAATCTACCTTCCTCAATGGATTGTGTTTTACAAAGGCATTCTTTACAATCAACTTCGGAATGGACTTTACTAATTTGTCGCAATGGCAAACCGTGAAACGAAAAAATTACATGATCCCATTTGGCCACTTCATACTTTGCCGCCTGAGTTGCAAAAGCATCGATAAAAGCCGGGTGATCGTGAAAATGGTTAATCAATTGAATCGCAGGAATCTCATTCCAGTGCCTTATTTTCGCTAAAATAAACTCCGAAACTGTTCCTGTGGTTGCAGAAGCATATTGAGGAAAGAGCGGGAGAATAATTATCTTCTTATAATTTTGATATTCAATATAGTTTAAGATATTCTCCACGGAAGGACTGCCATAGCGCATGGCATTGTATATTTTGTATTTATCGCCCATTCGCAGTTGAAGTTTCTCTGCCACCTGCATCGAATAGTACAAAAGCGGTGAACCGTTTTCGTTCCACAATTGCTGATAGAGTCGGGCCGATTTTGGAGTTCTGAAAGGGACAATAATCAAATTAACAAGCACTTTTTGAAGCAACCAAGGTAGATCAATCACGCGTCTGTCATTCAAAAACTGAGCCAAATATAATCTTACATCGGTCACCGAAGGCGAATCGGGAGTTCCAACATTCACAAGAATAACGGCGGTCTGATCCATTTTCTATTTGTTAATCATTTCTTCAGCAATGGCACGCCCCTGTTTGATCCGGTCTCCCATACCTATCCCATCGCGTATATTCCCGGCAAGGATCAATCCCGGATAGTTTTTCTGTACAAAATTGATCGCCTCAAATCGTTGCTCAGATGTAGCCGTGTACTGCGGAATTGCAAACTGATACCTGAATATTTTTAATACATCAGCCTTTATACCCTTTATCTTCAGCATTTCCCCAATTTCTTCTTCAACCAATGATTGAATCTCTTCGTCATTGAGGGAATAAAATTCGCTGTGCTTCATGCCGCCCAGGAATACAGAAAGTAACGCACCACCTTCGGGCGCACGTGCTGCGAAGAACGATGAGGGAAATAATACCCCCAGGATTTTGCGCTTCTCCTTCGAAGGAATCAACCCTCCGAAAGCATTGATGTCGATCCCTTTCCATTGCTGGTAACCAAGGGCAACCTGGACGATTTTGGCATATTCCAACTGCGTAATTGCCTTTAATTGTTCCTGCCCAACGAAAGGAAATATAGAATCGATCTCTTTTCCACCAACTGTCGAAATAACTTTTTGAGAAGTCAAACCAACAGGTATACTCCCCATTAAGAAGGAAGTATTAAATATTTGATTGTCATTACTTACTGTAACATCTTTGCAATTCAGAAGAATATTTTCGCTGCCAATACTTTTGACAAGCGCATTAATCAGGTATTGAAGCCCTCCTTTTGCAGAGAACACTTCTTTTGTTGCTTTCTTTGTCCGTTCGTCCTTCGGTTCTGAACCTTTTTTCATCCCGCCACGAATAAAACTGCCATAAGTTTGTTCAAGGTTATAAAGTTTAGGCAATGCAAAACGGGTCACCAATTTAGATGGATCACCGGCATATATTCCTGAAATAAAGGGATCTATTGCATAATCAAGATAACTCTGCCCCATTCTTCTTACGACAAGATCTGCGATACTTTCATTCGGATTGGTTCCTTTTTTCCTGAAAGGCTCGCCTAAAATCCTGAATTTGTCACCAAGCGAAAACAGCGGGGTTGTAACTGCCGTCAGAAAACCCGACGGAAGTGCATGCCATTCTCCATCTTTCCAGATTAACCTTTTTTTAGCTTCTGGATTTGCGATATCAATTTTGCAATTGTCCTTAAGATCTTCGAAAAGCTCCACAATCTCCGGATGAGAAACGACTCCCGTATTCGGCCCCGCTTCAATTGTAAAACCCTCTTCTCTGATTGTTTGCATAACACCGCCCGGCCGATTGCTCTTTTCAACGATTTTAACGCTGAAACCGCTTTTCAAGAGGTAGTGTGCTGTGACCAAACCTGTCAGTCCGGCACCTATTATTACAACTTCTGCCTTAAGGTGACCTTCCATATTAAACTGGTTTTGAGAACTGTTTGGATTGTGTATTTGTGAGCGGATCGAAGGATGCGGCTACATTTCGAATAAAGAGCGTTCCACTTTCTGTGATGTCGAGTCCAATGTCGGTGAATTTCAAAATTCCATCCGCTTCAAACTTCTTCAATTCTGCATTGTCGTAGGTAATTGCATTTTTAACAGCCGATTGCGAGATATTTAACCGGTCCGCCAATTCCTGCCAGTGAATATGCATATTGCACATCAATTGGTTAATTACCTCACGAACAATAATTTCATTATCACTCAGCATATAACCTTTTTCAATTGGCAAATGTCCGGAGTTAATCGATTCGATATAACCCTTCACTGATTTGATATTTTGCGCATATCCTTTTTCAAGCTGACTAATGGACGAGACACCAAATGCATAAACCTGCCCTGTAGTTTGTCGCGTGCAATAACCCTGGAAGTTACGGTGCAGACTTTTGCTCAGTAATGCCTGGTAAAGCTCATCACTTTCAAGTACATAATGATCAAGGCCGATTGATTTGTAGCCACTGGCCAATAAAAAATCGTGCGACACTGAAAACATCTTCATTTTCAATTCACTGGTAGGCAATCCTATTTTATCAAGAACTTTTTGCGCTTTTTTCACCCATGGAACATGGGCATATGAAAAAGTGACAAGTCTGTCGGGCCGCAACGCAACTGCCTTTTGAATTGCATCAAGAAAACTTTCAACGGTTTGGCCCGGCAATCCATAAATAAAATCAAGATTAACAGCGATGTGTTCTGATCCTGATTTAATCTTCTGAAGCAAATCACCGACAGGAAGTTCCGAAGGATCTCGGTTAACTGTTTTTAAAACATCATTATTAAAGTCTTGTATTCCAATGCTAAATCGGTTAAATCCGGCTTTTTTGAGTTGGTCGATATAATCAAATGACAGATGTGCCGGATTGCATTCAATCGCAATTTCAGGCTGATCGGTTAACTTGAACAAAGAATAAATAAGCTCGTTAATCTCTGCAATCCATTCAACAGGTAATACATTGGGGGTTCCGCCTCCGTAGTGGATTTGAGAGACTTTCCGGTCTTTGTCAATCAGCGCAGCAACCATTTTGATCTCTTCTTTGAGGGCTGTCACGTAATTTTCCATCGCCTCCATCGTTGCCAATGGCAAGGCATTACATCCGCAGTAAAAGCAAAGCTTTTTACAGAATGGGATGTGAATATAAATGGAGATATTTTTCGGATTTCTGCTATTGGAATCCTTCACTGCTTCAATATACTGACCTTCTGTCAATTCGTCAGTAAAGTAGTTGGCCGGCGGATAACTGGTATAACGCGGCACTGGTGAATTGTATTTTTCGAGTAATTTTTCTGGAATGATCATAACAAGCTTTTTTTACGGTAAAGAAAAAATAGTGCTACAAATGTACCTACACTTAGAAGCGCTTCAATAAAAAATAAACCGCTGTACGAAATAGTATCAGCAATTTTTCCACTTAAAACGGCAATAATCAAACTGCTAAGATGCGTAATCACAATTTGAAGGGTAAAATCGGTGCCTTCCCTGCCTGGTCTTACATGATCCATCGATGTCGTATAAATGGCCACGGTAAGTAATCCGTATGTTCCCCATATCAGAATGATTCCCAAATAAATCATCGGCGTATTTGGTGTTCCCAGTGAGATCATCCAAAGATAAAAGGTGGCGACGATACTTAAGAATGAGAAACCTATCAGCGAATTATTCCGGCCAAGTTTATTGATCAAAAAGGCAGCTAAAAATGACGACATGGCTGCCACCGAAGTGCCAACAATTCCCGACATAAATCCGATCTCTTTTATAGAATAACCCAAATCAACAAGATAAGGTTTTAACATTGCAAGTATACCAATGATTCCCGAATAGTAGAAAACAAGCAGAAAAATACGTTTCACCATTCCCGGAGCTGCAAAAAAGAGATAAAGATCTTTCATTTTTATGATACTCCCTTTCTTTTCGACTACCGGCTCACGTTTTTTGTAGAGCATTAATGGAATAAGGGCAATTAAGGCAAAAAGTGCCAGACAGTGCAGTAACATCGTCCAGCCAAAATAATGATAGACAATTAGTAAGAGACCGCTGCCAGCCAAAGCACCAATAAAACTACCCGAAGATTGCATGCTGTTTCCGAAACTTCGCTCCTCTTTCTTCATGATCAGAATCGCATAAGCATCGGTAGCAATATCCTGGGTTGCCGAAGCAACAAAGGCAATGATCATGAGTACGATGATCAGCTGAAAATCGAATTGAAGATTGAGTACACCGATGGCAATGATAACAATTGCATAAAACAGCTCCGACCCAATAATCCATTTCCGGTACTGCTTTAGATTTCCGGCGGCGTTGCGATCGATCAATGGTGCCCAAAGAAATTTTAAAATCCAGGGAAGTTTAATCAACTGTAAAAGTCCGATTGACTGGAGCGAATAGTGTTCCTGACGCATGATAACGGGTACCACGGTCGAGAAAAAGCTCATCGGAATCGATTGGGCAATGTATAAGCTAAAGAGAACAAAGAATTTATCGAGTTTCTCGCGATTCATTAATTAAAATTTTAACGACAGGTTAACTCCAACCTGTGATGGTCTGCCGGGTTGAACATAGCGATTTCCAAGTGCTTCGAATGAAAAAGCGTAATATTGGGTATCAAATAAATTCTTCCCCCAGAACTCTAACTGAAAATCTCCTTTTGTAAAAGTAATCTTTCCATCGAGGAGTCCGTAATAATCCTGATAGTCGGTGTTCTTTTCGCTCCAGTAATACTTACCTGTGCCCCGGTAATTGAGGCTGATCCGCATCGATTCAATCATTGATTGCTTGAACTGGAAGGTTTTACTACCCGAAAAAGCAATTGTTTGCACCGGTACATATGGAATGAAATTACCCGCGTAATCGGTTGTTTTATTGGCCATATAAGTAAGAAATGTGGCATGTGTATAACCATAGCTGACATTCGCTTCAAATCCTTTTACAGGTGCCATCCTCATCGAAAACTCAAGACCTTTGCTTTCAGTTTCACCGGCATTTTTCAACATCGAACCACGTCCACTGGGAACCGGCTGATAAATCTGCTGATTCGTCCAATCGATGTAAAAGATGGCTGCATCGGCATAAAACCGGTGGTTGAAAATTGGTGCACGCCACCCCAATTCATAATTCCAACTCGATTCAGGGTCGAAGGTCAGATCTTCCGGACGTTCGAACGTCGAATTAAAACCTCCTGTTTTATAACCATTTGCTACCGTTACATAGAAAGTTGAATTCCCGGCACGATAATTCAGCGTTACTTTTGGGAGCACTTTGGCACCATTTAACGAAGGATAGATAGTGTCGGTTTTATTGACCCATGAGCCAGCAGTCAATAAATCGTACGTGTAATTTAACTTGTCTTTTTCGAGGTCAAGCCGCACACCTGCTGTCAAAGATAAATGAGGAATCAGAAAGTCATTCAATGTTGACTGATGAAAAAAGGCAACACCCGAAATACGGTGATCGTAACCTTTGATGTAATTCGATTTTGTCGGATAATAGTTCACTCCCACGCTATTATCGAAAAGCTGAATAAATCCGTAAGCTCCGACGAGCCATTCGTATCGTTTTTTCTGATTTGACTTCATAACCACCTCCTGCGAAAACATCTTCTGAGCTTGCTTCTGAACTACAAAATATTGCTTTGCCGGAGTAAAGTCCTGATCAATTGACTGATTGTCATTCAGCAACTGAAAACTGGAAGTAGCATGAATTTTAATTTTTTTGCCGGAATAGTTCCAGACCAACGCATCCGAAAACAGATTGCGCAGATACGAGCTGTATTGATCGTAATTTATCTGCAGATTATCTTTAAGTGAGTCTTTATAAAGTGCATATGGATATCCACCCTGGTTGCTGTGCTCAAAGCTTGAGACATTTTCAATTGACAACCGGTCTGAAATCTTCCATATTAGTCGGCCCCTGGCACCAATGGAATTCATCTTATCAACCTTATCGCCTGAGTAAAGGTTCGTGAAAAATCCATCGCGATGTACTCCTGAAAGGTTGACTGCAAAGCCTAATTTATTACCAATCTGACCGTAATGATTGAGGCCAGCGGAGTAATTTCCATAATTGCCCGCTGATAATTTTATTTTGGAACCTGTCTCTGTGAGCGGCGATTTGGTGAAAACGTTGATGATTCCTCCCATTGTATTTCTTCCGTACAAAGTTCCCTGTGGACCGCGTAACACTTCTACCCTTTCAATATCGAAAAAATCGAAGTCAAATGCTGCCTTTTCAAAATAAGGAACATTGTCGACATAGATTCCAACCGAAGGTGAGTTAATCCTTGAACCAATCCCACGGATATAAACCGGGGATGTAAGTTTTGAGCCATAGTCTGGCATAAAGAAATTGGGAATTGCCGACGAAAGATCTTTTAGCGAATTCACTTCCGAACTTTCAAGTAATTTGGAGGTTACAATCGAGATGGAAGCAGGCAACTGCCTGATGCTTGTCTGCTCTTTGGGTGATTTAACTGTAATTTCATCCAACGTAACTTCTTCAATAGTTAGGGAATCAACTTTAGTAGTTGATATTTGAGCACTTATCCGACCTGAATAAAAAAACAATAACAATGGTAATACAACTACCGGAAATAATTTCATAATTAAACCTTGAAAATCTAAATTTCAATAAAAGGAGTTCATAGGTAACAGTCACTGACAACCAAAGACTTACTTTAAATTAATTATATAGAATTTGGGATACCAGAAAACAATCAACCAATTTGAAAGACGATTTTAAACAAGGGAATACGGAGGAGGACGCGAGAAAAGCGCTGAACCCGAAAAGTGAGACTTTTGGGCCAAAGGCGGAGGAATAAACCGAAATTTGGAATGGGTTATTACGGGAGTTCGTAAAGAAATTTCTTCAGAGATCGCCTGATATGAAAGGTTCGTATGAATGGTAAAATACAGGACAGAATGCTCATGAAAAGTATTGTCGTACAATATATGATGAGTTGATACTTCTGCCAATTTGACATCTTTCGTCTGATCCTCAGGACTTCTAAATGCCAATGCAGAAAATCCGGCCAGGTATGAGATGGCAAGAATCAGGTAAAGCAAATTTCCGGAAAAAGCTCCAACGAAAAACATTTGTTCAATAATGAATGACGAGGCCAAAAGTATATAAATAATTCTATATGCTCCAACCTGTTGTGAAACATATCAAATCAGGACATGTATCATTGAAAACAGACATGCATATCAACATCTGAAAGCAATTTTTATTGTGATTAAATAAACCCCGACCCGAAGAATCGGACCGGGGTTTGAAAATTATAATACTTACTTATTCCGTCTTTATTGAAGTTTTTCTAACAAAGCTTTTGCAGCGGCTTCGGATGATGCGGGGTTCTGACCTGTAATCAGCAAACCGTCAACTTTCACATACGAGCCCCAATCGGCACCTTTGCTATAATGTCCGCCCAGCTTTTTCATTTCATCTTCCAGCAAGAAGGGAACCACTTTGGTTAATTGAACAGCTTCTTCTTCCGAATTCGAAAATCCGGTAACTTCCTTGCCTTTTACCAATGGCTCACCATTGGGCAATTTCACATTAACCAATGCTCCAGGAGCATGGCATACAAAAACAACCGGTTTTTTATGAGTATAGAACGATTCGATCAGCGCAATGGAGTTTTTATCATTCGCCAAATCCCACAATGGTCCATGTCCGCCAGGATAGAATACGGCATCATAGTCTTCAACCTTAACATCACTAAGAATTAGTGTATGAGCCAGTTGGTTTTTAAGCGCTTCGTCTTTATCGAACCGATGCGTTGCTTTTGTTTGTGAATCTGCCATTTCACTCTTTGGATCAATTGGAGGCTGTCCACCTTTTGGAGACGCCAATGTGATCTGTACGCCGGCATCTGCCAACACATAATAGGGTGCTGCAAATTCCTCAATCCAAAATCCGGTTTTTTGTCCGGTATTTCCTAAATCACTATGTGAAGTTAAAACGATCAATACTTTTATAATTGTACCCATTTTTCGATTTTATTAATAACTCATTTCTACTATTTTTTCAACATCCGAAGGCTTTAAGCTCTGGCGTTCACCAAGTTTAGCCCAACCCCGGTCGGTAAAGCGTTTCGAGATATCCTGAGCTGTTCCTTTATACTCTTCGGTATACTTCGAAAGTTTAGTATCAACACCAAGTGACTGGAAAAATGCTTCCATTTTCTCAATCGCAGCGTGTGCCTTTTCATCTAAAGAACCAGCGGTAATTCCCCAAACCCGTTCACCAAACTGTGCCAGTTTTTCCTTTTTGTTTTCGAAACTATATTTATAATGACTTGGTGCAATTATAGCAAGCGTTCGGGCATGATCAATACCAAATTTGGCAGTTAATTCATGACCCATCATATGCACCGCCCAATCCTGTGGTACGCCACATCCAATCAAACCGTTCAATGCCATTGTTGCGCTCCACATAAGGTTCGACATGGCTTCATAATCAGCTGGATTGGCATAAGCTTTCGGTCCTTCTTCTACCAATGTTTGCAAAATCGATTCTGCAAACCGGTCCTGCAAAGGTGCACCGGCCGGATAGGTCATATATTGCTCCATTGTATGCATAAAAGCGTCAACCACACCATTCGCTACCTGACGTTTTGGTAATGAGGAAGCTGCATCGGGTAACAAAAATGAGAATACCGGAAATGTTAACGGACTTGAAAATGCAAACTTCTCGTGTGTCGCTTCACGGGTTATTACTCCACCCGAGTTCATCTCCGAACCCGTTGCGGGCAATGTAAGAACGGCACCAAATGGTAAAGCAGCCTTCACTGGTTTGTGTTTAGCCAATATTTCCCATGGGTCGTTACCATTGAAGAGTGCTGCTGCTGCAATAAATTTGGTTGCATCAATCACCGAACCACCGCCTACTGCCAGTAAAAAATCAATCTTCTCAGCCTTGATCAGCTCTACCGCTTTCATCGCTGTTTCGTACCTTGGATTTGGCTCGATACCACTAAACTCCACTAATTCAAAATTTTTGAGTGCTTCTTTAATTGATGCGTGTACACCATTTTTAAAGATACTGCCGCCACCATAGACCATCAAAATTTTCTTATTTCCGGGAATCTGGACTGCCAATTTAGCAAGTTGGTCTTTTCCGAAGATTACTTTTACCGGATTGAAAAATTCAAAATTATTCATATTCAATTCATTTAATTTTTATTTCACTTCTACTATTAATTTGCCAAGATTTTTTCCTTCGAAAAGCGCAATAAAAGCTTCCGGAAGTTTTTCAAAACCGTGATAGGTTGTATTTGTATATTTGAGCTGACCGCTACCGACCCATTCAGCTAAAGCTTTAAATCCCTCAGGGAACCGTGATGCGTAATTACTTACAATGAAGCCTTGCATCAATGCACTCCTTTTAAGTATTGTTGGCTGAATGCGGGGACCTACAGGCTGAGTAGTTGCGTTGTAAAGCGAGATCTGGCCGCAAATAATAATCCGGGCACCTTTATTAATTTGAGAAATCACGGCATCCGAAATCTCACCACCAACATTATCAAAATAAACATCAACTCCATCAGGGCAGACAGCAGCAAGTGCTCCCGCAATATTTGATTCTGTTTTATAATTAATTGCAGCATCAAATCCCAAATCATTAATCAGGTAGTCAACCTTTGACTGATCGCCGGCAATACCAACAACCCGGCAGCCATGAATTTTGGCAATTTGTCCAACGACAATACCGACCGCTCCTGCTGCGCCCGAAACCACAACAGTTTCACCTTTTTGAGGCTTACCAATGTCGAGCAAACCAAAGTAAGCCGTAAGACCAGGCATGCCTAAAATACCAAGATAATAGCTGAAAGGAGCTATACTTCCATCTACTTTTGAAGCTTCACTTCCTTTTGCTGTAAACACTTCCTGCCAGGGGAAAGATCCAATTACATCATCACCTGCTTTGAAATCAGGATGTTTGCTTTCAACCACTTCGGCTACAACACCTCCTGCAATTGGCTTTCCAATTTCAAAAGGCGCCACATACGACTTAGCATCACTCATTCGTCCACGCATATACGGATCAACAGAAACGACCTTTGGCTTCAATAACAATTCTCCTTCTCCAATTGTTGGAACGGAAACCTCAATTACTTCAAAATTGGAGACCGTTGGTACTCCTATCGGTCTCTTTTTCAATACTATTTGTTTATTCATCTTATAATTATTTAAAAATTATTCATTTATACTGCTTTACTTGATTTTTTATGATTATTACTGAATGATCGTTCAGTCCGATTTCAAAAAAAGTTACATTCTGATTGCATCCCACGAAGCACCGAATGCTGCATCAATAGCTTCTGAACTCAGTTCCTTGCAAGCCTTTGTATATATATTGGCAAGGTATATTATTGGAAAGAGCGAAAAGGCAAAAAGCATTTGACGACAAACTGGTTTTATAATTCCTTCCCGCTGTCCCCGCTCCCACAAATCGAAAAGTGGTTGTACCGATTTGAGCCCCATCTCACGGCTAACGTCGGTGACCATTGGTGTATTGTCGCATTGTTCGATGAAAACAGCCTCCTCTGGTTCACTAATTTTGTACTGGAGTATATTTCGCCAAATAGTCTCAAATCCCTTTTTGACAGGCATATCCGGACTAAAACCTTGCAATGCTTTGGTTGCGAACCTGACCTTCAACTCTCTGTAAAGGGTATTAATTAAATCCTCTTTGTTTTGAAAGTACAGGTAAATTGTTCCTGCTGAAATTCCAATTTCGGCAGCAATCTTCGCCATCGGTGCAGCATGGAATCCATTACTATTTACTAAACGCAGGGTGGCCTTTAATATTGCCGCTCGTTTGTCATCTGTTTTAAGCCGAACCATTTTATTTGTTTTAACAATACAAAGTAAACAAACCAAATGAACGTTTGTTCATTTTAGATTGTTTTTAATTTGAATGAGGAAACAAAAAGACATTATATTGATGCGGGTTTAAGCAATAGCTGGAAAGCTGATGCCACTGAAAGGATGAATTAATTTTCGTTTATCTGATGTTGTATCTCAGCGGTAACAATTTCGGCAAGCTCCTCTTTTGAAGGAATAACCATTTGATAAAGTGATGAAAATATTTGTTTGTGATCATTTAATGATGCATATTTTACCTCCGTCTCACCATTATGCGAGCAGATTAATATTCCAAATGTTGGATTATCGTCTTTGGGTTTAAACTTATCATCATACATTTGCACATAACGATCCATCATCTGGTCATCTTCATTTTTAGGCTCACCAAATCTTAAATTAATCAGCACAAAACAGTGCAACAGGTAATTATAAAACACAAGATCGATGTGGTAATGCTCGTTTAGTGCTGTTATAATGTGCTTTTGCCGGGTTACAAAACAAAACCCATTCGTTAATTCGAGCATAAAATCTTGAATTTTATCCAATACAACCCGAATAAGTTCTTGTTTTAAGTAAGCGGAATCGGGTTTAATATCCAAATATTCAAGTATATACCGATCAGTGATCAAATCGGACGGTTTGTATTGCAATTCGTCGTTTGGAAATGTGGGATTCTCCGGTTCTTTCGCTTTAACGGAAAGTGTCTGATGGTAATACTGTGACTCAATTTTTTGTGTCAATTGCTGCACACTCCAGTGATTATCTGCGGCTTTGGTCATATAAAAAAATTGTGCTTGTGCTTCATCCACATTAATAATTAAACGATAATGCGACCAACTCAACAATGGTCGCAGCGTATTCACAACGGGAAAAGTGCTAAAAAACCGTCGCATATAAATCAAATTGTTCCCATCAAATCCTTTTCCAAAATCGCTGGTCAACTGTTTCTCAAGGCCCGCGATGATAAACATCACAGAATCAGTCTGTCCCTTTCCGCTTTGTTCTTCTTCAAAAATTCGTTTGCCAATCTGCCAGTATGTTTGAATCATCGAAAAATTAACAGCCTCATAAACCTTTGTACGTGAGTGCTCAATCAGCGTTCTTATATCAGAATAAAACTCAGTTTGTTGTAAAGAATCCATGGTTTTAAAGATGAAATGTTTGTCTCCTCACCATTTAATTGCTTTTAAAAACTGATTATACATGAATTGTACTTAATAGGTTTCACAATTAATTTTTATAATTGCGTTTTTATGCAGAATAAATGAAAATTTCATTAGAATCCTGATCCTGCAACGGCAACTAATATTTCAAAAGAACTACCCTTTCATCTTCGCAAGCTCTTCCTGCATTTTCGCCACCACTGCGCTTAGCTTTTGTACATTTAGGGCGTCAGGCTCCGGAAGTTCGAACGAGAGGAAACCCAATGCACGCCAGATCTCAAGTACTGAAGTGTTCACAATCGTATAAGGCTCATATTCAGTATTATCCGATTTCAACTGTAACTGGTTTTCACTGTGAAGGAAGATACGCTTGTACACAATGCCCTCATCTTTGGTGATGAGGACATAAGGTTTGCCCTCGCGGATCTCAGTAACTTCCTCCACATAATCGCAAAAGATGTAAGAACCAGGCATCAGTGGTAACATGCTGTCGCCTTTGAGTTGAAAAACCCGGTAACTGCGCCCTTGCGATAACTCGGCTACTGGCATCGAAAAGTGGGGCAAATGTCCGATGTAATCCGCATCGGCGCGACCATTGAGATACCCGGCGGAAGCTTTCACCGGAACAATCGAAATCAGTTCTTCATTTTCGGGCGTTACCACTACACTCAACACCTTTAGCACTTTACCACCAATAATATTTGTGTTTTCGGTCTTAGGTCTTTCAAATTCAACTATTTTTTGTGAAAGGTCAACCGCCAGCAAATGATCCATGCTCACTTCAAAGATTTCTGCCATACGCCGAATAATTGGAAGTTTGGGCACACCCCTTCCCTCTTCATACGAGCCAATCAGCGACCGTTTTGAATCCAGCAAATTGGCCAGCTGCCCCTGTGTCATCGCATGTTGCTTCCTCAGGAATTTCATATTTTCTTTCAGGTAGATCATATAATACTTCGATTTAAGATTTTGAGAAATTGGTATTCAGTTAAAGCTTAATAAAAACTTACAACATAAACATTATTAGGCCTTTATTAAGATAACACCACTACGTGGCTTACTTTTGCAATTCAATTTATTTCTACAAAGATGATGCTGCTACGCAGCATTTATTTCAGCAACATAGTTGATATATCTTTGTAGATGAACACATTATGAAATTTACTAAAGCGACGTAGTTGCGACATCATCATCGGTTTCAACTTTAATCGGAAAATAGTGATGCTGAATCTTGTTAATATCTTTTTCCGCTGTATTCGACAATATTACTAACGATATTAGTATTTTCGTGGTGAAATTACAGAAAAATTCGTAATCATGAATGAAACCGTTCTTGAAAAACTAAATATATTAGCCGACGCAGCCAAATACGATGTGTCGTGCGCATCAAGCGGAAACAACCGTAGCAACTCACAGGGCGGAATTGGAAATGCAGTGAACTGCGGAATTTGTCACAGTTTTACCGATGATGGACGTTGTGTCAGCCTGTTAAAAGTGCTGATGACCAACCACTGCATTTACGACTGTGCCTACTGCATCAACCGCCGCACCAACGACAGGCCGCGTGCCACACTTACGGTTGAAGAGCTGGTCGATCTCACGATTGGTTTTTACCGGCGAAATTACATCGAAGGGCTGTTTCTCAGTTCCGGCGTGATTAAAAATCCCGATCATACAATGGAACGGATGATGCTCGTGGCCAAAAAACTGCGGACCGAAGAGCGTTACAACGGCTATATCCATTTGAAAGCCATACCGGGAGCCAGTCCGGAACTACTGAGCGAGGCAGGAATATATGCCGACAGACTAAGTATAAATATCGAAATTCCTTCCAATCCCGAACTAAAAAGGCTGGCGCCCGACAAAAGTTTTAAAGATATTTACGGACCAATGAACCTCATCAAAGACAATATCCTGGTGAACAAGGAAGAGCGGCAAAAATTCCGTCATACGCCCGCGTTTGCTCCTGCTGGACAAAGTACGCAGTTGATTGTGGGTGCCACCCCCGAAAGTGACCGGCAGATATTGAGCCTCGCCTCCGATTTGTACAGCGGTCAACGACTGAAACGGGTTTATTATTCTGGTTACCTGCCCGTAAACGAATATGACCAACGGCTGCCTGCTCTTCAGGCTCCGCCATTGGTACGCGAAAACCGCCTATACCAAAGCGACTGGCTGATGCGTTTCTACCGGTTTACGGCTGATGAAATCCTTACGCCGGACCAGCCATTTCTCGATCTGGAGATTGATCCGAAGTTGGCGTACGCCCTTCGCAACCTTCAGTTATTCCCCATCAACGTGAATACGGCCAGTTATAATATGATCCTGCGCGTACCAGGAATTGGGGTACAATCAGCACAACGGATTGTAGAGGCGCGAAAATTCCGGACATTGACCACGCAGCACCTGACCAAGATTGGGGTGGTGATGAAACGTGCCAAATATTTCATTATAAGCAATGAACTTCCATCATCAGTATTCGATCTGCCTTCGGAAACATTGCGAAGACAGATATTGCTGAGTGAAAAACCAAAGAAGAAATCGCAACCCGATACTCAATTAAAACTCTTTTCGTTTGGTGAAGTGATTCAGCTGCCAGCACCGGTCAGCAGCCCGAACAAGATATTAACCGCCTGATTTCACTACCATGATCTTAGTTTACGACGGAACATTTGAAGGATTTCTCACGGTAGTATTTGAATGTTACAACCGCAAGCTGGAACCCGAAAATATCTGTTCGGAGAAAAACCTTCAGGAGATCCTGTTTATCGGGAAAGAATACATCAATACTGAGACATCCCATTCCGACCGTGTGTGGAAAGGGCTTCAGCAAAAGCTTAGTACCGAACTGAAACAGATGCCCTATTCGGCGTTTCTTTCGGGTGAAGCGGGTATCGAAATGGCACTGTTGAACTTTATCCGGATGGCTTTCGCGTCGCCCGTTCACATTGAAGGCAACTTTGGAGATATGGATGTATTAATGGTGCGGAAAGCTGCCCGCCGCGTGATGAAAGAAGCGATGCGGATGTTGGAGTTCATCCGGTTCCAGCGCACACTCGACGATATTTACTTTGCCCCGATCAGTCCCGATTACGATGTGATAGCCATGACACTCAAACACCTGAAAGAGCGCTTTGCCGACCAGTTGTGGCTCGTTTACGACCTGAAACGCGACTACGGATTTTTCTACAACCTGAATTCTATTGAAGAGGTAACACTCAACGAAAAGTCGTTCAACACCATTAACGGCATCGTGCCGCTTAACTTATTGCAGGAAGAGGAAGCGGTGTATCAATCAATGTGGAAGGGGTATTGCCAGAATATCACGATACGCGAGCGGCTGAACCCGAAACTGCAAAAGCAGCACATGCCCAAACGGTACTGGAAATTTTTGCCGGAAAAGAGGTGATTGAAAATGGAAATATATATACTCCTTACATCCAACAAATCCTAATTCGGACTTCACTTCACCACTGGTGTTTTGATCAAAGAAAAGGCCGATGAAATTAATGTAAGATAACATAAGGCAATGGCAAATGTACCAAAACGTTAGAACTCGTTCCTGTTCACAAAAATAGTCAGAATTATGATTCTTAGGATTTGATGATTTTAGGATTGTTGGCTATGTAATCTTTGTTTTCAGGGTGGTTTACATTATAGACCCGCTTAAATTCCAGGCTCTTTGATCCAAAATTGATCAGAAGTCCAATAGGTAGATTGTATGCCTGGCAATAATTCATCGCTTGTGCAAGATGAACATCCTCAAGTTTGATCAGCGCCTTTAACTCAACCATTATTGCCTAAAGTGCTATGAACCTTCATTGCACATCCAATTATTTTTCTGGTCAAATCCTCATATTTCATCCGAAAATAATTTGATTTTTAATTGGCGGATGGAACTCGCATGTGAGATTTTCATCCGTGTTTGTGTTTATCGAACATGCTCGTTTCATAAAATTCACCTTTTAATAATCCCAAAATCCTATGAATCAGAATTCAGACTTCATCCTATAATCTTAAAATTCTATGAATCCTAATTCAGACATCAGACTTCATTTCACCACCACCGCATTAACCGGGCAAACCTGTCGGCATGCATCGCATTTGATGCACAGTTCAGTATTGATTACATGTTTTTCGTGAGGTGCAAACGGGATTGCATCGACAGGACATCGCTGTACACATTTGGTGCAACCAATGCAATCATCTGTGATTGAATAGTTCACCAAAGTCGCACATTTACCCGTCGGACATATCCCATTCAGATGTGCTTCATACTCTTCCCTGAAATATTTTAGAGTGCTTAATACTGGGTTTGGAGCCGACCGGCCTAAACCGCAAAGCGATCCTTTCTTCGTCCATTCGGCGAGCTTTTCGAGTTTTTCAAGATCACCCGGCTTTCCTTTCCCTTTGGTCAGGTTATCAAGCAGATCAAGCATTCTTTTCGTTCCAACCCGGCAAAATGTGCACTTACCGCATGATTCGTCCTGCGTGAATGAAAGGAAGAAATGCGCGATATCAACCATGCAATCGGTATCGTCGAGGACGATTAGTCCACCGGAACCCATCATGGCGCCAAGGCTGGTTAGCGATTCATAATCAATAGGTGTATCTTCAAGGCGCGCTGGAATACATCCACCTGAAGGACCTCCGATCTGCACCGCTTTAAACGTATGTCCGTTGGCTATTCCGCCACCAATTTCTTCAACGATCTGCCTGATTGTCATCCCCATGGGAACTTCAATCAATCCGCCGCGTACCACTTTTCCAGCAAGGGCAAATACCTTTGTTCCCTTACTCTTCTCGGTTCCGATGCGTGTAAAACGGTCGACATTATCGCGCATGATGTATGAAATCTGGGCAAATGTCTCTGTATTATTGACGAGTGTCGGCTTTCCAAACAACCCTTTTTCAGCCGGAAACGGTGGTCTTAAATAGGGAAATCCACGGTTCCCTTCAATCGACTGGATCAGTGCTGTTTCTTCGCCACAAACAAATGCGCCGGCTCCTTCGTAAATTTTCACATCAAAATTAAAACCCGAGCCAAGGATATTTTCACCAATCAGGTTGTTTTCCCTGCAAATCTCAATGGCTGCCCTGATCCTTTTGACAGCCAACGGATATTCAGCACGAATATAGAAATACCCTTCACGTGTATTCTCCGCATAGGCAGCGATGAGCATCCCTTCGATAATCCTGTACGGATACGATTCGAGTAACATACGGTCCATAAATGCGCCAGGATCACCTTCATCGCCATTGCAAATCAGGTATTTAAGCTCACTGGTTTGTTTGGCGACCATCTCCCATTTAATCCCGGTAGGAAATCCGGCTCCTCCCCGCCCCCTGATACCGCTCTCTTTAATCTTTGCAATTACCTGGGCAGGCGTAAATTCTTTAAATACTTTCCGAAGTGCCTTAAATCCGCCACGATGTTGATATTCTTCAAGATCGAGCGGATTGATTAACCCGCGAAATTCGGTGGCAATCGGCAATTGCTTTCCAAGGAATGATGAGACATGCTTTTCCCTGACATCCAACTCATAGCGTTCAATTCCTTCCCATTTCTGATCGGTCTGAATATTTTCAACCGCACTGAAAAACTTGTTTTTCAATCTTGCCAAACGTCCGGCTGGCTGAAAATGAGATTCAATAATTTGCCTGACATCTTCGGGTTTTACCTTCGAATACAACGTTGATTCCCCTTTTACAGGAACAATTTCGACAAGTGGTACCTGGTGGCACATTCCCACACAACCCACACTTTTCAGTTTAACCTGAAGACCCTTCTCGTTGATTGTATTTTCAACGGCATCTTTAATATCGCTGCTGCCGCTGGCGACGCAACACGAACCTAATCCAATCCGTATTTCACCCAGTATCTCAGTGCCATCCGTTTTACGGAAAAGTTTCTTGCCCTTGTTATCTTTCTGACTTTCAAAATCTTTTATAAGCTCGGAAGCTTTATCAGAGGTAACATGACCATAAGTGATGTGATCGATCTGAACGACAGGCGCTAATGTACAGCAGCCCAGACAGCTTACCTTTTCGATCGTATATTTTCCCGACTGATCGGTGTGCTGCCCATCTTTTAATTTGAATTCGCGACGCATGGCATCATAAACCTGAACAGCTCCTTTCACATGGCAAGCCGTGCCAACACAAACCCTGATCATATGCTCTCCAACCGGGGCAAGCCGGAATTGCGAATAAAAACTGGCAACGCCGATGATCTCTGCAGGTTTGATTTCAGTTGTTTCACTCACCCGGCGCAAAGCCTCCTCAGGCAAATAGTTAAATTCGCGTTGAATCGCCTGAAGAATTGGGATTAAGGCCTCTTTGGTCGTTCCTTTTTCCGCAACGATACTGTCTATTTTGTTCAGGTCAATCATTTTCCTGTTTTTGAACCATTTGTAAATCTGTCATTTTACTTCGTGCCGATGCAATAAAGGAATTTTGGAGTCCGAAGATACATTCGTCCATTGGCAAATACCGGTGTTGTTGTAACCTTTTCGCCTGCATTCCCTTCTCCGAGTAATTTTGCCTCTTTGGCAACCTCAAAAACTCTCATTTTTCCGGAAGTATCGAAAATATAGAGCTTATTATCAGCAATAACCGGTGATGAATAATAACCGGGACCGTCTTCTTTAGACCAGAATTTCTCGCCTGATTTGGCATCGTAACAAGCCAGAACACCGTAACTTGTGGCGACAAACAAAAATCCGTTTGCTGCAACCGGACTTGCCACTTCCGGCAGGAATTCATCGCTTTCCCAAACTTTTGCATTTTTCGAAGGATCGATGGCTACCAATTTGGCATATTCGTTACCGGCAAATACCAATCCACCACTTGAGGCAGGTGAAGGACCAACTTCGCCGCTCATACAGTCAACCGACCAAAGTT
>Ga0209724_1000893_pt1 | contig 28076 bp, 18 predicted proteins | sample grotaG_FD_184143 | JGI IMG/M metagenome (GOLD analysis project Ga0209724, IMG submission 184143) | Glacier valley bacterial and archeal communities from Borup Fiord, Nunavut, Canada, to study Microbial Dark Matter (Phase II) -... | ecosystem: Environmental > Aquatic > Freshwater > Ice > Glacier ...
TTACTGCACAGAATATATCAGCCTGGAAAGAGGGGAAACTGATCCTTCGGAATGCATCGCTCGATGAACTGGCGAAGCAGCTGAGCAGGTGGTACAATGTTGAAGTCACGACGCATAATGTAAAAGATACCAGTTTTAGGTACAGGGCAACCTTCGAAAACGAGAACCTGGAAGAGGTACTTCGGCTGTTAAAAATCACATCACCCTTAAAGGTTAAAATTGAAGAAAGAGAGAAACAGGCAGATGGCAGTTTTTCGAAACAAAAAATATTATTGAGTATCAAATAACCAGATTAATTACCAATTAAACACAGATGCCTATGGGATAAACCGGTATTAAAAAAGTAACAGGAAAGCGTTGGCCCGCCTTCCTGTCAAAACTTAGCAGAGTTAAAAAAATAAAAAATCCACTAACAATACAAAAGTATGAATAAAAAATTAAAACCAGGGGATACGTATGCCCCAATATTAACTAAACTTTCACGAATTATGCGACTAATGATCTTGATGTTTATTCTTGGGATTAACAGTCTTTTGGCGGCATCGGGTTATTCGCAATCGACGAAGATATCCTTGAAAATGGCCGATACACGGGTTGAAGATGTACTGAATCAAATAGAAAGCAAAAGCGAATTCTTTTTTCTGTTTAACCAAAAGCAAATCGATGTCAACCGAAAGGTATCGATTGAAGCGAAGGATGAAAAGATATCAGATATTTTGGATGATTTGTTCGCAGGAACAGATGTAAAACACCAGGTGATCGATCGCCAGATCGTCTTAACCACTACATCGGTTACCGAAAATCAGCAACAGGGTAAAAAGGTAACTGGTAAAGTATCCGACTCATCGGGAGCCTCTCTTCCTGGTGTTTCAGTTGTTGTAAAAGGAACGACAACAGGGGTAATTACAGATAACAGCGGTAATTACGCACTCTCCAATATTCCAGATAATGCCACTTTGCAGTTTTCGTTCGTGGGTATGAAGATGCAGGAGCTTTTTGTTGGAAGTAAAACAACAATTAATATTACACTTGCTGAAGATGCGATTGGATTAGAAGAAGTTATTGCGATAGGGTATGGTACTCAAAAGAAAGGAAACCTTACAGGTTCTATTGGATCTGTAAAATCAGAAGAACTAACATTAGCACCAGTTGCCAGTACTTCTAATGCTTTGGCGGGCCGTTTGCCTGGATTGGTTTCTTTACAATCGAGCGGGCAACCTGGCTCTGATGCAGCTGCATTGAGCATTCGGGGATTTGGGAGTGCACTAGTTATTGTTGATGGAATTGAATCTAATTTTAATAATATCGATCCAAATCAAATTGAATCAATCAGTATTTTAAAAGATGGTTCTGCATCTATCTATGGATCCCGAGCCGGAAACGGCGTAATCTTAATAACATCCAAGCGCGGCAAAGACCAAAAACCAATTATTACGCTTAATTCTTCATACACACTTCAAGGAATTACTTATATGCCGAAACCGGCAAGTGCGGGTCAATATGCGGAGATGGAAAGGGAGAAATGGCTGCAAGCAGGGAAGCCTATTGCTTCTGCGCCATTTACCGAAGAGCAAATCAAAAAATACTACGATGGAACCGATCCTCAATACCCAAATACTAATTGGTATAAAGAAACTGTTAGAGATTGGGCACCACAGCAACAGCACAATTTGTCAGTAAGGGGAGGAAGTGATAAGATAAAGTATTATGGATTCTTCGGATACCTTGATCAACAAACAATGTGGAAAACAAATGGTGGAGATTATTCAAGGTATAATATTCAATCAAATATTGATGCAAAAATCACAGATGATCTTTCCATTCAATTAGACTTGTCTTCAATAGTTGAAGATCGTAAATTTCCTTGGCGACCACAATCCTCAGGTGCCAATACCGTATGGCAGGATTTTTGGAATACATTACCGATTTATCCTGCCCAATTACCTGATCCGACCAAATTATCGTTTGCAAACGGCAGCGGAACCGGAGGTGTTCATATTATTACCAACAGCGAAATTGCTGGCTATAATAATACCGCAAATCAAAATTTAAAGGGAACCTTTATTCTGAATTACAATATTAAACCAATTAAAGGGCTTTCTGCCAAAGCTTTTATCAACTACGTACAAGATTACAGTAAAGGGAAAAACTTTACAAAACCAATTGAATTTTATACTTATGACATAGCAAGTAAAAAATATACTCTTGCAGGTGCACTAGGAAGCCAAGCTCAGCTTGCATTATCCAGAAGTGAAAATCGTATTGTAACAGGACAATTATCTTTAAACTATGATAACACTTTTGGAACTGATCACCATTTAACCGCATTGGGCCTTTATGAAGTTATAGATTACAAAAACGAATGGCTAACCACCGGAAGAGATAATTATTTAACAACCAGAATTGAAGAGTTATTTGCCGGAAGTGTTGAAACCATGAAAAACAATGGAGCAAGTTCGGAAATGGGCAGAGCCAGTTATGTTGGTAGGGTAAATTATTCGTTTAAAAACAAATATTTGATTGAAACAACACTTAGAGCTGATGCTTCTGCAAAATTTCCTTCAGATAGTAGGTGGGGATATTTCCCAGGTGTTTCCTTAGGATGGAGATTAAATGAGGAAAGCTTTATGAAAAATATTACTGCACTTGATGAACTAAAAGTTAGAGCAAGTTATGGAAGCTCGGGCAACGATGCTGTGGGTAATTTTCAATATCTTTCTGGGTACAGATTTAGCGGGCAATGGTTGATTGGATCAACAACACAAAAAGGATTAGAATCTACCGGCCTTTCAAATCCTGATCTAACCTGGGAAAAAATTAAAATCTACAATCTGGGATCAAATTTTTCTTTTTGGAAAAGGAGATTGTTTGGAGAAGCAGACGTATTTTATCGCGAACGATCAGGTTTAATTGCAACAAGAATTCTTACTCTTCCAAATACTTTTGGAGCTAGTTTACCTCCAGAAAATCTTAATAGCATAAATGACCGCGGATTTGAATTAGTTTTGGGAACTTCGGGAACTACCAGGCAATTTAAATATGAAATTAGTGGAAATATTTCATGGTCAAGAGCCAAATGGGATCATTATGAAGAACCGGTCTATTCAGATACTGATCAATCAAGAATTTACAAGAAGTCAAGTGCATGGACAGATATTCAGTATGGTTACCTCTCAGATGGATTATTTACCAGTCTGGATGAAATAAAAAATCTGAAATTCAACCAGGATAATAAGGGAAATGTTTCTTTAAAGCCGGGAGATATCAAATATGTCGATACAAACAACGATGGTATACTTGATTGGAAGGATCAGGTTAAAATTGGAAAAGGAACTACGCCACATTGGATGGTTGGGGGTACTGTCAATTTAAAATACAAAAACTTCGACCTTTCTACACTATTCCAGGGCGCCTTTGGTTATTATAGTTATATCTCGCTTGATCATGGAACATTACTGGTTCCTGAAGAAATATACAAACTTCGATGGACTGAAAAAACCAATTCTGCAAATGCGTTGATTCCTAGACTAGGTGGCTCTACAACAAACTCGTATGTTTCTGACTATTGGTACAAAAAAGCGGACTACCTGAGATTAAAAATGCTATCAATTGGATATAACGTACCTAAGAACATCATAACAAGATACAACCTACAAGAGCTTCGCTTCTATTTTTCAGCAACGAACCTGTTTACTATAAGTAAACTCAAGAACTATGGCGTTGATCCGGAAGCTCAATCAGGGCAGGCAGCTTACTACTATCCACAACAAAAAACGATCACTTTTGGTGTGAACTTGTCATTTTAACTTATTAAAATCAGGAATTATGAAAAATATATTAAACACATTACTATTTAGCTTTATATTGCTAAGTTCATGTAATAAGGATGTTTTAGACAAGAAGCCACTGGACATCATAACTGATGAAACTGTTTGGGGTGATAAAATACTAATTGATTCATACCTTGCTCAGATTTATTCTGAAATGTATTTCTTTGCGAATGAATCTACTGGTTCTGGCTGGCCAGGTGACGCATGGGTTGAAGTTTATGCTGTTAATGAAGTTAGCGATGAGTGCATGCCGCAGTGGAGAGATTGGGAAGAAGCATTATCTAAATGGAGGTACAAACATGGAAATCTTAAAATCAGTGGTGGGTTAATGGAATATTGGGGCTACGGTACAATTCGTAAAATTAATGAATTTATTGACCGTGTGCCTACATCTCCACTTGAACCTGAAGCCGCAAAAGGGAAAATAGCAGAATCACGTTTTTTAAGGGCGTTTGCCTATTTTGCAATGGTAAAACGATATGGTGGAATTCCTTTAATTACGAAAGCCCAAAAAATAAGTGATCCTCAAGAAGAACTTTTCCCTGTAAGAGATAAAGAAGAAACGATTTATGATTTCGTCATTTCAGAAATCGATGCTATTGTCAATGATCTGCCTGAAACAGTCACTTCTGCAAATATTGGAAGACCAACAAAATATGCAGCTTTGGCGCTGAAAAGCCGTGCTGCCTTGTATGCGGGAAGTATTGGCCAATTTGGGACGGTCCAAATAAACGGGATTGTGGGCATTCCTTCTGCAAAAGCCACCAACTATTATCAAGCTTCATATGATGCTTCAAAGGCAATTATTTCTAGTGGCAAGTATGCATTATACAATTTAGATGCCAACAAAGCGATGAACTTCAGAAACATCTTTTTAGTAAAGAATAACAGTGAAGTTATTTTTGCAAAACGGCACGATAATGTGAATTGGCTAGCAGGAGGAAATGGATGGAATGTAGATTTTTGGCAATGTCCACGTCCGCATGCTTGGGGTCGAGGGAATAATGACGGGGCTTATTTAGAACTGGCTGAAGCATTTGAACATATTGACGGAACGTCCGGCAAGTTAGACAAAACGGTTGTTGAACAAGGGTTGTGGACAACTGATGAGCTTTGGGCAAATAAGGATCCTCGTTTTTTTGGCACATTTTATACACAAGGTACTCCATGGAAGGGTGATAAACTTGACTTTCATAAAGGTATTCGATTACCTAATGGTACCATCCAAACTGATGGATCATACGAAGGAAAACTTGCAAATGGAAACCAGGATTTTGATGGAACATGTCTTGGAATCTTAAAATATTTGGATGAAAGTCATGATAACATGGCAGGTGCAAATAGTGGTTGGGCTACATCATCACAAGATTGGCAAATCTTCCGTTATGCTGAAATATTATTGAATTACGCAGAGGCAGCATTTGAACTTGGAAAAACTGCAGATGCTTTAGATGCAATTAATCAAATCCGTAACCGGGCAGGAATAGCAACATTAAGCATTATTACCAGGGATAAAATACGTAACGAACGTAGAGTTGAACTGGCTTTTGAAGGACATCGTTACTGGGATTTGAGAAGATGGAGAACTGCTGTTTCAGATTTGTCAAAGTATTGGTCAGGTATACGATATATTCTTGATGCCCAAACAGGTAAATATCAAATAATGATCGTAGACAAAATTGACGGAACAACAAATGTTCCTCAATTCCGACCTGAAAATTACTATTTCCCAATTACTTTATCAAGAACAGGCAATAATCCTAATCTGGTTGAAAACCCAGGATATCAATAAGAAGTATATTCTTGAAAATGCAAAAACAAGTCCGGCTCCAATTAGCAAGGGGCCGGACTTAAAATTTATTTAATGTTATCATTTTAAAAGGAATACTATTTTCATGTTAAAAGACCATATGAAGAAAATAATTTTATTTCAACTAAGTATATTAATTGTGGGTACAGTTTTAGCTGGAAAGACCAAACCTGTATCCAATGACGATGATAAATCCAAAAACATTACTGTCGCCAGCTATTATTTTCCAAATTATCATACTCGCGATGATAAAGATCCAAAAATCAGTTCACAACATTTAGCGAATTGGTCTGAATGGGAATTGGTGAAAGCGGCCCGACCCCGATTTGAAGGACACGCCCAACCAAAGGTCCCTTTATGGGGTTATACTGATGAAAAAGATCCTAAAGTCATGGCTCAGAAAATTAATGCTGCCACTTCTAACGGTATTGATGTATTCATATTTGATTGGTATCATTATGCAGGTAAACCATTCCTTAACCGTTGTATAGACGAAGGGTTTTTAAAGGCAGAAAACACGAATACAATTAAATTTTCGCTCATGTGGGCAAATCACAACTGGCAGGATTTATATCCTTATACCTATGGAGAAAAGCCCAATTGGCTCTATTCTGGTGCAGTAAATAATGAGGAATTTGAGAAGATCGGAAATGAACTTGTTCATAATTACTTTACAAAACCAAATTACTGGTTGATTGATGGCAAAGCTTATTTTTCGATTTACGATATTCAACGATTTGTTGAGGGATTTGGCACAATTGAAGCGGCAAAAAAGGCGATGGAAATGCTGAATGGAAAAGCAATTAAAGCCGGGCTAAAAGGGATACACTGGAATTTGGTTGCATGGGGCAGACCAATTCTACCAGGGGGCGATGCACCAGATGATATTGCTAAAATAATTAAACAATTGGGGTTTAGTTCTGCTACCTCCTATGTATGGATTCATCATGTAGATCTACCTAATGTTCAAAACGATTACAACCAAGTTCGTGATGCCTATTTTGCGCATTGGGAAAGAGCTAAAGCAGAATATGGAGTGCCTTATTACCCTAATGTAACAATGGGCTGGGATCCAAGTCCACGTACTAATCAGCATCAGGCATGGAAAGGCACCTGGGGTTACCCATACTCAAACACGATAAGTAACAATACACCAGAAAATTTCAAAATGGCTTTACAAATGACAAAAGAAAAACTTTTAGCCGATCCGAATAGTTCGCACATTCTGAACATCAATTGCTGGAACGAATGGACAGAGGGGAGTTATCTGGAGCCGGATACTATTTATGGAATGTCTTATTTAGAAGCTGTTAAAGTAGTCTTTAAAGTGAATCACCAATAATTTTAGATTTTGATTCTAAATGGAAACCAAAATCCGGTTTAATTTCCTTTTTACTTTTCATTTTTCATAATATTCACAAAAAGCATATCGAATTCAAATGTTCGTATAAATAAAAACAATCATTGAAATGAAAACACATAAACGAGCTTTTTCCATCTATAAATGCTTTAATTCTTTTAATTGCGTTTAATGTTAATGGACAGATTTCAATATCAAAGACCTATAAATATGATGTTGCTGCATTCTATTGGCCTGCCTATCATCCGGATAACCGGTTTAAGGAAATAAATGTTTTCCCTGATGGTAAAGGAGAATGGGAGGCAATTTATAAAGCTAAACCAAAATTTGCAGGGCATGAAGTCCCCAAGGTGCCACTTTGGGGCTATGAAGATGAAACCGATCCTGTAATTATGGGGAAAAAAATAAATACAGCAGTAAAATATGGCGTAAACGTAATGATATTCGACTGGTACTGGTATGACAACAAGCCTTTTCTCGAAGACGCATTAAATAAAGGCTTTCTGAAAGCCAAGAACTCTACCGATATGAGGTTTTGCCTGATGTGGGCAAACCACGACCATAACTCCTATTTAGATCCGGCCAATCCCGATAAAAGTAAGATCTATTGGTATGGTGGAGTCGACAGGAAAGTTTTTGAGGGAATGATCCAACATATTATTAACGACTATTTTAAACAACCAAATTATTACAAAATAAATGGAGAGCCCGTGTTCAGCATTTATGAACTTTCTACTTTTATCAAAGGCATGGGTGGCTCTGAAAAAGCCAAGGATGCAATTGATTTCTTTCGGAAAAAAACGATAGAAGCAGGGTTTCCTGGATTACATATGCAGGCTATTCTTTGGGGAAATATTCCCTCAACATTGCAAGACGTTCCCGGAGATAAAATTGCAACTCAGAATTCCACTCTTGAATATTTTGGGTTTCAAAGTATGACAAATTACCAGTGGTGCCATTTCGTTCCAGTTAAAGGTGATTATCTGCCTTGGGGAGAAACAGCAATGAAAAAGTGGGTAGAGTGGGATACAACATTTAAAATTCCTTATTGCCCACATGTTTCTATTGGTTGGGATAGTAATCCAAGATTTCCGGTTCAAAGGCAAGATTTGATTGTAAATAATAAGCCCGAACATTTTGAAAAATTTCTACGGGATGCAAAAATATATGTAGACAATCACCCGAAACAACCGAAGCTGATTACTATTAATGCATGGAATGAATGGGCTGAAGGCAGCTATCTTGAGCCGGACAAAAAAAATGGATTTGGTTATCTTGAGGCAGTTAAAAAAGTTTTTGGAAGTGGTAAAAAATGAGCGAAATACATATTTTAAATACATATTTAATACTTTTACATCTCACATTTAGACTATTAAATAGACTTCTGCATTTCATTCTTTCCCCGCCAATAAGGTTGAAATTAGGTTTTTATCAGTGTTAACAAAACTACCTAAAGCGTACCAACTGTTGACCAATAGCGGGTTTAAAATTCTAATATCTAACCCTGACAGTTTTTTGTAACCTGTCAGGGTTATTATTAATTGCCCCATCCACCACCCCATCCACCAAATTCAGCTACGTAACTTGCAATTCGTTGATCCGTTCTTTTAACGTATCACAAATCGCAAATAGTTCATTACTTTTCTGAAATATGAGATTATCAGGCAAATACCGTTTCTTTCAAAAGACAATTACAAAAACAAAACCTGATTTGTCACCTAAATAATTTTAGATCGGAAAACAAGACCTGAATTGTCACCTAAAAATTTTTAGATCGGCAAACAAGATCTGATTTGTCACCTAAAAAATTTTAGATTGGAAAACAAGAACTGAATTGTCACCTAAAAATTTTTAGATCGGCAAACAAGATCTGATTTGTCACCTAAAAATTTTTAGATTGGGAAACAAGATCTGATTTGTTACCTAAAAATTTTTAGATCGGGAAACAAGATCTGATTTGTTACCTAAAAATTTTTAGATCGGAAAACAAGATCTGATTTGTTACCTAAAAAATTTTAGATCAGGAAACAAGATCTGATTTGGTTACCTAAAAGTTTTTAGATCGGAAAACAAGATCTGATTTGCCACCTAAAACTTTTTAGATCGGAAAACAAGATCTGATTTGGTTACCTAAAAGTTTTTAGATCGGAAAACAAGATCTGATTTGGTACCCTAAAAGTTTTTAGATCGGAAAACAAGATCTGATTTGGCACCTAAAAGTTTTTAGATCGGAAAACAAGATCTGATTTGGTTACCTAAAAGTTTTTAGATCGGAAAACAAGATCTGATTTGGTCATCCCGGCTTTGAGGATGGTGTTAAAGAATAGATGATGCTATTCGTTGCTCTTTGTTAAGTAGCACACGAAGACCGATTTTGAATATTTTCCTGTTTTAAGGTAAATATTTGCAAAAATCGCTATTAAACGGATTTATTTTGTGTAAAATGAAAATTTACTGTAACAAATGTGTTGTTATTCCGTAAATAGTTTCAGTTTCTCTCTATTAATCTATTTTTTAAGAATTATTTATTTATTTCTAATTTTATTTCTTATGAAAAATTTTCCGTTTAGCATTTTGAATTCGAATGAACTTTACACCGCATCTACCCGGATTGTTGATGCAAGTAAGGGCGCTCTTAGCAGCGATCCGTACACTTCCACTTTGTGTTTGCACATCGGGCAAGGCAACAGTGACCTGGCAAAAGCATTGGGGAAGGCTTTTAACAGTGAATTTACCCCTGTTCTTCTTGTCAGGAACCAGGAAAGGGATGATGGTTTTATCTGCCTGCGCGATTATGCGAGTTCCTGCAGCCATGGAAAAAATTCAATACAAGCCGCTGCCGGCAGATCGATCTCTGTTATTTTTGACAATGTAGGCAACAGTGTCGCTAATCTTGGTTACGCTAAGGAGACAGCCAAACTGAATACGCTGATTGAAGCCCTGGAGACACCCTCCGCACAGCAGGCACTTGCAACAATTGGCGCCACCGAAAGGTTTGAAGAGTTAAAAAGCAGTCAGGATGAATTTGAAAAAACCTATCAAATCAAAATCAAAACGGAGTCAGACATTAATTATCCCCTCGTTAAAGATGCAAAGTTGCGGATTACAAAATACCTGAAGACATTGCTCTACTATATCGATACCAACAGCGATCTGGATGGCGTTCTATTTGGCACAGCCAAAGAAGCAATCAACCAGATTATTACCGATACGGTTACCATTGCCCGCAGCCGTGCTACACGTATCGAAAATGCCGAAGATAAAGAAGATAAACCCGCATTATAAGATACAGTCTTTATCAACATTTATTTGGGATTTCACTTATAAATATCATTCAGCAGCCCCGGCCTTTAAAAGTTGGGGTTGCTTGTTATTTTCGGATCCTTTTAGAGATGTTACCACAACTGCAGGAGATTTGTTCACAAACATTTTTCCAACGATAAGCTAATTGCAAATCCCATATCCTTTACAATATTTGAAAAGTCTTCCGGTTTATATGCGCCATCAACAGTGCGTCGTTCGTATACCATATTGGAACGATATAGGATCGCTAAACCTGTTTTGAAGCGAAAACGGAAATGAACCGAGTATAACCAAAGGTTTAATTGAATATAAAACTCAGAGGTGCTCATATTATTGGACTCAAACTGAAAGCATAAAATAAACAAGACTTCTGCGAGGGTAGATTTTTATCCAGATTTTAACCACGCTTGGTTCTGTAATCTAATATGATAATTCAAAATGCAAATCGATTTTTAATCCCTTTTATTTGGTTTAGTGATGTCCCCGTTCTGAAAACCGAACGGGGACATTTGAATGGACATTAAGATTTTATAAGACTATTTTCATAATTGTCTTTGATTCATAAGGAAGAAATCAATTTTGATTAAAATGACAAGGACTAAATAAAGCACACAAATTTTATGCTTTGCTCCTATTGATTATCAGAAAGTCGCAGCATCAATAACATATCTGTACCGGGCTTCTTTATTCATAACCTTTACCCAGGCTTCGTTGATTTCTTCAGCTTTAATAATTTGTATCTGCGGATAAATTTTATTTTCTGCACAATAATCCATCACCTCTTGTGTTTCGGGAATACCCCCGATCAACGAACCGTTGAAATTTACACGGTTAAAAATCATGTTGAAGTTGTTAATCATGAGTTCGCCGTTGATTGGTTGACCTACTTGTGTGAAATAACCGTATGGTTTTACACAATCTATGTAACCAGACATTTCATAAGCATAAGGAACGGTTGAAATCATATAATCCATTTTGCCTTTCCAGGGTTTTAATTTGTCTGCCGTATCTACAACTATTACTTCTTTTGCACCAAAAGCTTTGATGTCATTTAATTTTGAAGGAGAAGTGGTAAAAGCAACTACTTCTGCACCTTTTGAAACTGCCAATTTAATTGCCATGTGTCCTAATCCACCAATGCCTACTACGCCTACTTTGTCGCCTTTCTTTATTTTGTATTGCATCATTGGCGAATAAGTGGTAATACCGGCACAAAGCAAAGGTGCTGCAAACTTCAGGTCCATATTTTCGGGAATTTTGATTGCAAAATGCTCCGTTACCACCATGTTGCTGGCATATCCGCCTTGGGTTATCCCTGACGGCGATGATTTTTCGGGGGAACCGTAAGTGCCAACCATTCCTGTGGTTTCGCAATGATGCTCTTCACCTTTTTTGCAACTTTCGCATTCCATACAACTGTTTACCATACAACCGACACCCGCTTTATCACCTACTTTAAATTTGGTTACATTTTTACCAACTACAGTTACGATGCCTGCAATTTCATGTCCCGGAACCTGTGGATATTGCTGTTTTCCCCAATGTCCTTTTATCGTATGTATGTCTGAATGGCAAATTCCTGAATATTTTATTTCAATTAAAATATCGTTGTCACCTACCGGTCTGCGTTCAAAATTCCATAAGGCTAAGATTCCGTGTTCGTCTTTTCCTGCATAGCCTTTTGATTCTATATTCTTGCTCATATTGTTTGTTTTATTTGTCTGCGAAAAAAGTTGAATTGGATTTGCAAGCTTTGCACCTGCGCCTACCACAACCGATTGTTGAATGAACTTCCTTCTGGAAGCGTTGTCTTGTTCGTTCATTTCTGTAATTTTTTATTGAAGTTAAATTATACGAAGCATCTTTATGGCTTTTTATCAGCCATTTTCAACAGTACATTTTTTGCTATTTCTGCCTGCTGTTTTCCAATTTGTGTTTCTATAATCGAAAAGACCTGATTCAACTGGCTTTCTGTAAGTCCGATATTCATTCCTGTTGCCAGGTGAAACTGAAGTTGTGGTGCAACACCTTCCAATGCTGAAAGCACTGAAATGGTTGCTAATTCACGCTGCTGATACGTAAGTACATCACGACTGAATATATCGGCAAAGAGATGTTCTTTTAAGAAAGTATCAATGGCCGGGGCAAAGGCATTTGCGCCGGTTTTGGGACCTTTTTCTTCTTGTCCTGTAAGCGTTTGCAAAGTTTTCTTTCCGGTCTCGTATTTGTTTGCAGTGTTGGGAATGGGCGAAGCCTCTTTGCCCACCACACCTGTTATACCGTTGGCTTTTCTTTCTTCCACTACATTCATAAACGTATTTATACCGTTAAGGCTTCGTGGAAAACCGCAATATGCATAGAGTTGTACCAACACTTCTTTTATTTCGTTGATGGTAAGCCCAGCATCAAGCCCTGAATTTAACTGTGTTTTTAAGTGCTCTAAGTCGCCAACCGCTGTCAAAGCGGCAATGCTTACAATGCTTTTTTGTTGCGCATTCAGAAACTGATCTCCGTTTATGTTATTTTGTGCATTCATTGTATTTATGCTTAATGTTAGAACCAATAATAGAATCCATTTTATAATGTTGCTTTTACCAGTCATAGCTTTTGTTTATTTCTTTAAGGCATTATTTATCATTCAGTTTTATTCAGCTTCAAAAGTTACTGTTGCATTTCCCGAACCCAAAGCATTAGCCAATCCCGAAGGATTTTCAATACGTCCTATTCGTGTATAACTGTACGATGTCGAAAAAGTTTTGTAGAAAAGAACCAATGTGTTAGACCCGTACAACATTAAATCTCCGTTTTGGATAGTTACGGGGTTTGATGCGTTGACAGGCAGGACATTGGGTAAGTCGAAATACTTTTCGTTCCCGTTCAGCTCTGTCATGTTGATAGTTATAGGCAACTTTGCCTTGAATGCTGTAGCTGTTGCATTGTCGTAGAAGTTGGCAGTAAAAACAGTTGTACCAATAGTTATTTTCATTTTCGCAGTATCTGTGTTTGAAATATTATCAGGATTGTTTGTTTGCTCCATTTCATTATTCTTATTACAGGCAAACAGTTGAGCGCAGATTAAAATCATTAAAAAAGCACCTGTTATTTTCATTTCTGATAATTTTAAAGTTTAAATATTCCTGATGAATTTTGCGGGAACGCCACCCACAATAGTATTTGGCAGAACGTCAGCAGTAACAACTGCACCTGCCGCTACAACCGCATTTTCGCCCACTGTTACACCTGGCAAAATGATGGCGCCGGCTCCAATCCAGGCATTCTGTTTGATAACAATGGGTTTTACCAAAAGCGCTTTCCGCTCTGCGGGATTCAGCGGATGGCTCTCGGTTATCAGGCTCACTTTGGGGCCAATCAGCACATCGTCTTCTATGGTTATACCTCCAATATCGAGAAATGTACAGTCTTGATTGACAAACACATTTTTACCAATTCGGGTAAATATCCCCAAATTGATATGAAATGGCGCAAGAACAGTTGAGCTTGCATCTAGCTGTATTCCTGTAATTTCGCTCAATAGTTGCTGTATATGGTCAATATCGGCAGAAGCATTAAGTTCTGCAGATAATTTCATGGTTCGGGAAGCTATTTCGAAAATCTTCGGATACTGAGCGTCATTAAACGGAACCACTTCCCCGGATTGTAATCTTTCAAATATGTCCATGTTCAGCTATAAATTAGTACCAACTACTACAATTTGTTGTATTCCTCGTCAGTAACGGGATTCATCCACTCTGTAGAGGCACCTTCAGCAGGTACACTAAGGGCAATGTGTGAAAACCAGCTATCTTTTGTTGCTCCATGCCAATGCTTTAGTCCGGCGGGGATGTTTATCACATCGCCCGGGTGTAATGTCCGGGCTGATTTACCTTCTTCATGGTACCAACCATTGCCGGCAGTGCAATATAGTATCTGACCTCCTTTATGATGGACATGCCAGTAGTTTCTACAACCGGGTTCGAAAGTCACATTATAGGATGTTACATTGTCCTTTGTTAGAACTGCCAAATAACTCTGACCTGTGAAATATTGTGCGTAAGCATCATTTTTCTCTCCTAATGGGAATATTTGTTTGAAATCGCTCATATTCTATTCTCTTTTAATTTATTACTTATTGTCTTTCATTATTTTTCAATTTAATTATTCACATTGCAAATTTGGTTGCAAAAACCCGCAATAAACTACCCAAATTACAGATAAACATACCATTATTACCGAATCTTATTCTTTGGTTATTTTTTTAGAAATGAGTTCTTTACTTTTGTAATTGAAATAAATATAAAACGTAAGCCATGAGTGAAATATCAAGAATAAATACCGTTACCGAATACAACAATCTGGCAGGACAAGAAACATTACACCCATTAATAAGTGTTGTTGATTTTTCGAAAGTTGAACCCCTTTGCTATTTTAGGAGACAAATGGGGGTTTATGCCATATTTTTAAAAGATGCCAAATGCGGCAACATGACTTATGGCTGCAATACTTACGATTACGAAGAGGGAACCTTAATATTTGTAGCCCCCGGACAGGTTTATGGAGTTGAAGATGATGGCAAAAAACGCAAGGGCATGGGCAAAGCTTTAATATTCCATCCCGACCTGATACATGGAACTTCATTAGGCAGGAATATAAAGGATTATACCTTCTTTTCGTACGAAGTCAATGAAGCGTTGCACCTTTCAGCAAGAGAAAGGGCTATTGTCAGTGATTGTTTTGACAAGATAAATTATGAGCTGGATCATGCGATTGACATTCATAGCAAGACCCTTATTGTTTCGTATATAGAGTTATTTCTTAATTATTGCAAACGCTTCTATGAGCGTCAGTTTATAACCCGTAGCCATGTGAATAAAGATGTGCTGACACGGTTTGAAAAAGTGCTGAATGAATATTTTTCATCAGAAAAGCCTCTTGAATTTGGTTTGCCTTCTGTAAGTTATTGTGCTGAACAGCTATTCTTATCGACAAACTATTTGGGGGACCTTCTAAAAAAGGAAACAGGAAAATCGGCTCAGGAACATATCCAGTTAAAATTGATTGATGTTGCAAAAGAAAAAATTTACGATCCCGGTAAATCTATCAGTGATATAGCTTACGAATTGGGTTTTAAATATCCGCAACATTTTACACGAATGTTTAAAAAAGAGGTTGGAATGTCTCCTGTTGAATATAGGTCGATGAATTAAAAGTAAAAGGAGCCATATTAATAAATTTGACTCACCGAGGAATGATATTCAACAAAGTGAAAGGTGAAGACAATCCGTATGACATGATGGTGTCCATAAAACAAAATAAATAGCATTACGAAAAGTAGCTTGAGGTTACAATTACTGCCATAAAGGACCCATGAACGAAGCATGAAGGAATAGAAAACCTGTTTTTAAGCAAAAATGTACATGACAGGAAAATAAATAAAGGTCTAATCAAACATAAAACTACCAGGTAATCTGGTTTGAGGTCTTCATCTTTGGTTTACCAAATTAGGGTAAAATATTCCAAAAGATCCTTGGTAGAAATTGTCAAAACTATGTAAGTTTACGCATAGATTGATTTTAATTTAAGATTCGCAAAATTACTAATATAGAATGTATTGCGTTGTTCTTATTTTATTCGTTACTCTTTTAAAGAAACTAATAAAAACCTTCCAATGCTTAAAAGCTATCAACCATTCCATTTACTTGCTTTGCTTGCGCTGACACTATTGATCGGTAATAGTCCGAATGTGAACGGAAGCATTAAAATTCAGAACCTTCAGGTTGAATACACCCAAACCCCGCTTGGGATTGATGTAAAAGCGCCTCACTTTAGCTGGCAAATGAATGCATCGGCCGGAGAACGAAATTTAAACCAGGCAGCTTACCAGATTGTAGTGAAGGATTTGAAAGGAAATATATTGTGGGATACAAAAAAGGTATCAGACAGTAAGTCACTTGGAATTGTTTATGTCGGTAGTCCCCTCCAACCTACAACCAGGTACAACTGGGCTGTTACCGTTTGGGACCAAAAAGGAGCAAGCTCATCTGGCAGTTCGTGGTTCGAAACCGGACTGATGAACCCTGATCCGGCGTTATCTGCCTGGGATGGTGCCACGTGGATTGGTGGAAGCAGTGATGACCTGGTTCTGTATGCTCCCTACCTTGCAATTTTCAAATTACAATACAAACAGACGATCGAAAAAGGAAGCACCCGGGCAAGTTTTATTTATGGCGCCAACGACTCCAGGCTATTGGATAAATACAAAAATATTTACCAGGTTGAAAGCAGGAAAAACGAGAGTTATATCAAGATTGAACTTGACATCTCGGCAGTTGACGGTACAGAAAACGGGAAAGCAAAATTAAATATCTATCGTGTTGGATATAAAAGCACCGACTCCCCTTCTACCCCAATTAAAACATTTGAAATCCAAACAAAATTCATTGATAATGCCAACAAAAACAGCGAGCATACAATAAGTTTCACCAGCAAGTTTGGCAGTATAGCGATCTCATTGGATGGAAGTTCATCATTTATAGCAGTTCCCGTTGCGGTATCGGGTCAGACACCTCCTCCGGGCGTGCCCCAGGAAGTGATGGGCCGGGTTGGTGGAGGTGCTTCAGTCGTTGTGAATCCTGCAGGTTCAGGCGGTGATGTGCTCTGCTTTGGAATGCTTTGCGACATGGGTTTTTCAGCCGATGCCGGTCAGAAAGCCACTTTCTCGGATGTTGTTGTATCCAATAACAGGTATCCTAATGCTGCACTTTTTGCTGAAAACCTGACAGGTACCTCATCTAAAAGCATTTATTCAACTTATGCAACCGATCCCGGTTCAGGACTTACAATAACCGACGGAAAATACAATTTAACAGGTGGAAGCAAAGGCGCTTTTGTGGTAGCAAACCCAAGCAGGAATTCTGTTCCAATGCTTCGGACGAAGTTTAATGCCAATGAGAAAAAGATTGAAATCGCCCGGTTGTACGTTACTGCCCGTGGTATTTATGAGATTTATATGAATGGCAAGAGGATTGGAGACGATCATTATAATCCGGGACTTTCGCAATACAACATTACCCATTTCTATCAGACCTACGATGTAACCGGCATGGTGAAACCCGGCGGAAATGCAATCGGAGCAATGCTGAGTGAAGGTTGGTGGAGTGGCTTGCTAAGTTTTGGATCCATCTGGAATCATTTTGGCGACCGGCAGTCATTATTGGCAAAACTTGTAATTACTTATACGGATGGTTCAAAGAATGTGATTACCACCAACGATAAGGACTGGAAATATTTCAACGACGGCCCGATCCTCTATAGTAGTCTGGACTTTGGCGAAGCCTACGATGCCGGCAAGGAAGCAGCCATTGCAGGTTGGACGACCGCTTCGTATAATGACAGTAAGTGGAAAAAAGCAACTGCCATCGACCTGAAGGGAACGGCCTATATGGGAGGTGAACTTGATTTCAGCGGAAACAAGGATGAATTTAGCTGGGATAAATTATCAATTACCGGACAGATTGGCAATAATGCAGGCATTTACAAAACACTTAAAGCGCAAAGCGTTAAAGAGGTCCGGCCAAAAGTCTTTGTTTATAACATGGGACAAAACTTTGTGGGCGTGCCTAAAATCGCCATCAAAAATGGCAAAGCCGGATCAAAAATCACAATTCGGGTTGCCGAAATGTTGTATCCAAACCTGAAGGAATCGGGCAACAATGTGGGAACGATGATGACTGAGAACTATCGTGCCGCTTTGAGCCAGGACACTTACATTATGAAGGATGGCGAACAGGTTATTCAGCCTAAGTTTACTTCACATGGGTACCAGTATATCGAGATCACAGGGATCGATGCACCACTTCCTTTGGAGGATGTTGAAGGATTGGTAATTAGTTCAGTCAGGTCGCTGACCGCTGATTATACGACATCGAATCCAAAAGTGAACCAGCTTTGGTCGAACCTGGTTTGGTCAAATGTCGATAATTTCCTGACAATTCCTACCGATTGTCCGCAGCGCAACGAGCGCATGGGCTGGTCGGGCGACATCAGCGTATTTTCACGCACAGCCACCTATGTCTCAAATGCCGATCAGTTCCTTACACGCCATATGTACGCAATGCGGGATGTGCAGTCGCCCAAAGGCAGGTTCGCCGATGTTTCGCCTGTTGGAGGTGGTTTTGGAGGCGTTTTATGGGGAAGCGCTGGAATCGTAGTCCCATGGGAAACGTACTTGCAATATAACGATGCCGGACTTCTGGAGCAACATTACCAGGTAATGGTTACCTATATGGATTACCTGGAAACCACTATAGATCCTAAAACCGGTCTGAGTTCAGACGGACAATTGGGTGACTGGCTGGGTACCCAGAATAACATGCTTGGAACAGCTTTCCTGGTTACTGCCTATCATGCCTATGACCTTGGAATTATGGCCAAAGTTGCTAAAGTCCTGGGGAAAAACAGTGATGCGGAAAGGTACAAAGTGATGTATGATAAGCGCAGGGAATTCTTCAATAAAACATTTGTAAATGCTGATAAAAAGACCCTTGGTCGGATGGGAGGTCCCGGCATGTGGCCAGGTCAGCCTTCAACTCCTGTCGAGTTTAAAGTGGCCGACACCCAAACATCATATGCCGTAGGACTTGCGATGGATCTGTTCAATGACGAAAATAAACCGGCAATGATTCAAAGCCTTGCAGAAACTGTCAAACGCCAGAATAAAGATGATGGTGGCGTACTGCGTCCGACCAATTCACTGATGACAGGATTTATCGGAACGGCGTGGATCAGCAAAGCATTATCAGACAACGGACTTAGCGAATTGGCGTACAAAATATTACAGGGCAACCAATATCCTTCATGGCTTTACTCAATCGAGCAGGGGGCAACATCCATCTGGGAACGGTTGAATGGTTATACAGTGGAAGATGGCTTTGGCGGAAATAACGGGATGAATTCCTTTAATCACTATTCATTTGGAGCAGTGGGCCAATGGATGATGGCTTATTCGCTGGGAATCCAGCGCGATGAACCAGGTTTTAAAAAATTCATCCTTCAGCCTGAACCCGATCCAACCGGACAGATGACATTTGCAAAAGGGCATTACGATTCGATGTATGGCCGCATTGAAAGCGGCTGGAAACTTGATAAAGATATTCTAACCTATTCTGCAACTGTTCCTGCCAACACAACAGCAACGCTCTATTTGCCTGCATCATCTGAGAAAAAGGTAACGGAAAGCGGAAAAGCAGCGACAAAGGCAAAAGGAATCCGGTTTCTAAAATATGAAAAAGGAATGGCTGTCTTTGAACTTCAATCAGGCACATTTACTTTTATAACGGAACTAATTAAATAACATCAGGATTGCTCAAAAGAATAGAAAATCGATCTGTAGTTTGTTTAAATTAGCTTTAGTTTAGTTTGCCCCTTTGCTAGCAATAGCAAGGGGTTTTTCAATGATACGTTTTTGAAACATTAAAATCCAAACCAGAAATCAAACTGAAGTTTTTTTAAAACTGCCAAAGTTGATTCCGAATTGAGCAAAAGCACCTGCAAAATAGATGGGCAGGAAGACAATTTTTTCATTTTCTAATACGCCTATCTGACCTGCATGAAAAACAACGGACAAGGAAGGTTGGTAGGTTTCGCGGAAGAGATGTAAACTGCGGAGTTTTCCGGAAGGTCCGTCTTTAACTTCAACCGGATAAATCACTCCTTCAAAAATCATTAAATAATCAATTTCGGCATTGCTGTTTTTGGCATCCCGCGACCAGTAATAAAGCTGGTTGTTGGTTGCAGTGACAAACTCCTGACCAACAAATTGTTCGGCAAGTTGTCCCCGATAAATCGCCAGTAAATTTTTATGGCTAAGAGCCTCATTGTAGTCTATTCCCATCACCCTGTTCATCAAACCAATATCAAGAAAAAGGTTCTTGAATTTCTTATCCGAAGCATAAACATCGAGCGGTATTCCAATGTTGCTCAATGATTTTACTTTTTTAGCTATACGAGCTAATATTAAACTTTCATAAGCTTTTTTAATCGTTGGAATAGTGAAGTCAACTGCTAAACCTGTATATTTTATTTGTTGACCAACCTTGGCTGCAATTGTTGAAAAAACGGCATTAAGGCAGTTTATATCGGTCTTTGGTTTGTATTTATTGAAATCCAGCCGGTAAGATACACAAATCTCATCTTGTACTTCAGCCGCTTTTTTTAGCGACTTTGTATTTACATACTCATTTATACATTCCGGCATTCCACCAACCAACCAATAAATCCGGAGTTGTTCCAGCAAAAATTCATGGATGGATTCTGACACCTCTGAAATCTGATTATTGCAAATTTCTGCCGCTTTTCTGTAATTTGATGCCAGCAAAAATTCAGAGAAATTCATGGGGTGAACTTCCATCGATTGAATGCGCCCAACAGGAAACGAGATTTCACTAAAAGCAAATTCCAGGAGTGAACCGGCAGCAACAACATGCAAGTCAGGCATCTTCTCGTAAAAATAACGAAGCGCCATAATCGCTCTTGGACAAATCTGGATTTCATCAAAAAAAAGCAGTGTTTTCCCAGCTATGATATCAATGCCAGTTCTAAGTTCCAGTTCAGAACATATTTTTTGAGGATTTAAATCACCGCTAAATATTGAACCCGATTCAGAATTTTCTTCAAAATCAACTTTCAAAAAGAATTCAAATTGTTCCCTGGCTAATTTTTCAACCAGCCAGGTTTTACCAACCTGTCTTGCACCGCGCAATAATAATGGTTTGCGTCTTGGCATTCCTACCCAGGAAATTAAGTTTGATAAAATATATCTCTCCATACTCATTTAGATTTACAAGGTAAAAATAGACATAAATATTCAGTAATCCAATCCAATTAAGCAGTAGAAAATATTGTTTTCCAGCCCAAATGTCGTTGTTTGGTTTAGTTCCAATTTCACACAACCATGAATAGCTTTAAATTTCAACCGACTAATGTTATACTTGTGATAAATTATTCCTTTATGGCCGAGGTTCATTTCGTTTCACCCCTTTACAAGAATCAGTGAAGGGGGTTTGCTATCGTGACAACCCAATAATAGTATTTAATACACCCAAACATTGATACAAACAGACTTGACGTCGATTACTTTTTATGGATATAATAGAAAATAATACCTTCATTCTACATTTATAAGGCTCCAAAGAAGTAGAAGGTGCAGAGAAGCGAAAACCAAATGAATCTTAGTTTTGTTTATTCCGTTAAAAGAACCATTATAAAGTTTAATTCAGTTAGTAACGTGTCACTTAATAATTAAAAGCATGAAAAAAAGAGCAGTTCTGATCATGGGTTTAGCCATTGTAGCAGTTTCATTTCAAGGTATTGCCCTAACAAACCGGGCGAGCCAGGATGTAAAAGCCGGCGTATCGACAAAATATCCTGAAGCGGTAAAAAAAGTAATTGACAGTAAATGTTTAGGTTGCCATAGCCCCGAAGGAAAATCAGATAAGGCAAAAGAGGCGCTTAACTGGATGACTTTGATGGGTCTTGAGAAGTCGGTCCAGGTATCAAAGCTCGATGAAATTGTTGAAGTGCTTGATAAAGGAGAAATGCCACCAAAGAAAATGATTGAGATGCATCCAGAGGCTAAAATTTCGGAAGCCGATGCCAAAATTCTGAAAGATTGGGCAATAGCCGCCTCTGATGTTTTAATGAAGTAAAAAGCTTTTTTCTTAATTTGGAAATCCAATCTTTTTCCAGCGAAGAACAAACAATCAATTAGCTACCTCGTCCGGATTAACGAGGTAGTTATTGATTTTTATTGGTTGATATTTGTTGCTAAAAATGAATACATTAACTATCTCCTGACTTTTAAAATTAAAAGAATGAAGAAAAAATTATATTTCACGTTTGCCATCCTGCTGGTAATTCTTGTTGTACTTCAGTTTATCCCTTCAAAACTGCCTCCGAATTCATCAGTTCCCGTTGCGGAAAATATCCAGGTCCAAAATGCATCCAACGAAGTGATGGCAATTTTAAAGACTTCCTGTTATGATTGCCATTCAAATCAAACAGATTACCGATGGTATACACATGTGAAACCTGTGACCTGGCTGATAGCACGTGATGTTTCAAAAGGGCGCGAAGCATTGAATTTTTCGGAATGGAATACCTACGAAAAACGAAAACTTATCCGGAAACTGGGAGGTATAAAAGAAGAGGTTATTAAGGAGGAAATGCCCATGAAGATTTATACCCTAATGCATCCTGACGCAAAATTGAACCAGTCTCAAATATTACTGATTACTGACTGGACCGACCAGGAAACAAAAAAAATCATGGGACAATAGCAGATCATCCACACGAATGCATTTCTGTAGGATATCATTTATAAAAGCCTGCTTACAGTTTCAATACAAATCGATTTTGCTGATTTCCGGTGTGGCCCCTTTCTGATTCGGAAGGGGCTCTTTGTTTAGAATAACATTACGAAAAAACCTATCGGGAGATTTGTCACCCCGTTAGAATGCGGAACTAACTTCGAAGTTTGTTTAAATTCCTTTTTAAGTCAAAATGATCCCGTTTTGAAAATAACAAACCAAATTTTTGTGTTTTGGAATTGCTAAAAACTATGTAAGTTTACAGAGATAATATTCCGCAACCACTTATAAATATTCATTCATACAACTTAAATAATTCATTATGAAGAAATTATTGATCATTTTATTGGTTGTTATTCAGGCTGGATTTGGTTTTGCACAAGATTTTGGGAATGAGCTGTTTTCGCTTTCGCAGATGAAAGAGGGCGTTAAGTCAAAAAGGGTAGGCAGTTACGATAAAACCGGTGGTAACGGTGATTGCCTGAAAGGGATTAAAACCGGCGAAAAAGCTACAATCATGGATGTTAAAGGTGCAGGTGTGATTAGTCATATCTGGATTACAATTGCTCCAGGTGCCGATCTTCTTAACCGCAATGATATTATTATCCGTATGTATTGGGATGGTAATTCATTTCCTTCGGTCGAATCACCTATCGGCCCTTTCTTTGGAAACGGATGGAACGAAACTTACAACTTTGTAAGTGCACCTCTTGCAGTCACACCGGGATGGGGCAAATCATACGTGAGTTATTTTGCAATGCCATTTGCGGAGGGTGCCAGAATTGAGATTGAAAACCAGTCGGATAAGGAAATCAGTTCCTTCTATTTCAATATCGACTACGTCGAAATGAAGAAACTACCTGAAAATAGCGGTCGTTTCCATGCATGGTTTAACCACGAAGTTACCGAGGCGCTTCCTGATGGTGAAAATGAATGGGGCACATTGGGCGAACAAGGAAAAAATACGACTGGTAAGGACAATTATGTTTTTGCCGACATAAAAGGAAAAGGGCAGTTTGTAGGTGTTAATTACTATGTCAATTGTCCGTCGACCATGTGGTATGGTGAAGGTGATGAGATGGTTTCAATTGACGGTGAAACTACTCCATCAATAATTGGTACAGGGACCGAAGATTTTTTCAATACTTCATGGTGTCCAAAGGAATTGTTCCAGCACCCTTATTTCGGATACCCGCGGGTAAATAACGAAACCGGTTGGTTGGGGCACACCCATGTATACCGGTTTTTCATCCAGGATCCGTTCTATTTCGATAAATCATGCAAATTCACGATTGAACATGGTCACAACAACAACCTCACACTTGACCTCGCATCGGTCGCTTACTGGTACCAGGACAAGGCAGCTTCTTTGCCACGAACATTTACAAAAGAAGAGCGTCAGCCAAAACCAATTATTGGTCCCAGCGACATTCATATCTGGAGAGATGCATGGCGGATCAACAAAGGGAAGAAAACTACCTTGTGGGGAAATGAAAAGTAGATGTTGATTTGTTGTAAGCTCTTTTTTATCAGGAATTTTAAATCTCATGTACATCTGTTTGAAGATTAACCTAATTCCCATGGTCTGATGTGTTTAATTCCTTCATAATCTGAGAATTTGAAATCGTCGAGCGAAATAACTATTTTTTCGTGATTATCCTTAATCAACAATAGATTACCGAATTCCCGCTCTATTGTTTTTGTTTCATTCAGTATATAGCAAACCTGGACATACAGTGTTTTTTCCGGTTTCTGTGCAACAAAATCAATTTCAACATCATTAAACACACCCACCGAAACCTTATATCCCATGCGTCTAAGTTGCATATACACATAGTTTTCAAGATTATTGCCAATATCGGATGGATAATTTCCCAACAGATAATTTTTAAAAGACAAATCGTTCAGGTAATATTTACATTCACCCCCAAGCAGTTGTTTCCCTCGCAGACTATAGCGTTCGGCCCGATGGATAATAAAAGTATCGTTCAGAAACCCGACGTAGGACGAAATGGTCTCATAGTTAGTTTTCTTTTGTTTGCTCTTGAAGTAATTAACGATACTGCTAAATGAGGTGAGATTACCAATGTTAACCGACAAAAATTTAAAAACATCTTCAAGCAGTGAAAGATCCTTGATGTTATGGCGTCCTACAATATCTCGTAAAACGATTGTATTTCTCAGACTTTCAGTGTAATGACGATATAATTCTTCCTGCTCAAAATTAAACATTTCAGGCAATCCGCTACTTTGCATGTATTTCAGAAAATTCTCCTTACTAACTTTCAGGTTTTTAATTCCGGTAAATTCGAAGAAACTAAATGGGAAAATTTCAAATTCGATATATCGCCCAGAGAGCATCGATGCAAGTTCTCCGGACAGCAGGTTTGAATTTGAACCTGTTATAAACACTTCATATTCACCAGTAAAATCCTGAGAATAGGAATTCGTAAATATTTCCCAATTCAGTATATTCTGAACTTCATCCAGAAAAATATAGATTCTACCGGTTAAACTGAATTGGTTGCGATAGTAAGTAAACAAAGAATCCAGGTCAGTGGATGATTTAATTTCATCGAAAGCAGTATACTCTTTGTTGATGTAAAAAATATTCTGTGGATTAACCCCTTTCACTGAAGTTAAATAACTAATAATCTGGCGCAGGACATAGCTTTTCCCGACACGGCGTTGCCCAACCAGTACCTTGATAAGTTTGTTGCCAATGTACTTTGTAATTGTATTCAGGTATTCGCTCCGTTCATATCCGGTGTTGTAGAATTTTCCATCCCAAACATTGTAGGTTCTTATTTTTTCAAAAACCGACTGCATATTTTTTAAAGTCTGATTGAATTTTATAGATATTTTAAATATTTTTCAAATATACTTGAATTTTCATTAAAATATGCAGGTAAATTCATTTAACAGAACTCAGGAACAAAAAAATTTCATTTTCCAAACCTGTCTGACCTGCATGAAAAACAACAGACAAGCAAGGTTGGTAGGTTTCGTGTAGAGGTACGAACTTCGAAGTTTCCCCGAAGGTCCGACCTTAACTTCAACAGAATAAATCACCCTAAAGGGAACTGAAAAGTAGTGGGTTTTAAAAATAAAATCATACTTTAGTCCATTCTTTAACCAACACATTAACATGTTATGAATAATCGAAAAATTTCGAACCTAATTGCACTTGCGTTCTTATTTGTGATGTTTTCGTGTACAACTCCTCCGAAAACAAAGATTCCATGCTATGCATGGCTGGGAGGACCCGGTAATGCCACCGACACAGAAATAAAAGCCCAATTCACCGACCTGAAAAAGAAAGGAATCGATGGATTGATGTATTCCGGCGGACAGGATCCTGAAACTTACCAGCGTGTTGGAAAAATCGCGAAGGAAGCCGGACTTGAATTTCACACCTGGATACCAACGCTTATACAAGGGATTAATCCCAAAATAGAGCCCGAATGGTATGCGGTAAATGGTCTTGGGGAATCGGCTTTAACCAAACCTGCCTATGCAGAACATTACAAATTTGTGTGTCCGAACCGCGAAGAGGTCTATCAGTTCCTGGCCGACATGTATGGCAAAGTTGCTGAATTACCTGAGGTCGATGGTATCCACCTCGATTTTATCAGGTTTCCGGATGTAATTCTTGCGCAGGGCTTATGGAAGAAATATGGACTGGTCATGGACCGCGAATTTCCGCAGTTCGACTATTGCTATTGCGACAAATGTGTGACCGATTTTAAAGCAAAGACCGGAATTGATATCAAAGCAGCGAAAGATCCGTCGCAGGTGCAGGAATGGAAACAGTTCCGCTACAACCTGATTACGAATCTTGTAAATCGTTTGGCCGTGGTGGTTCATTCCAAAAACAAACAGATCAATGCTGCCGTATTCCCTGGTCCTTCGGTTGCTAAAAAATTAGTCCGGCAGGAATGGAATAAATGGGAAATCGATGCATTCTATCCGATGAATTACAATGACTTCTATTTGGAAGGGACACCCTGGATTGGGAAGATGAGCAAAGAATCCTCAACAGCACTTAACAACGCGAAGCCGGTTTACAGCGGCTTATTTATCTGTCCAGATCCTAAAAAGAAAGCGAGTGAACCAGATCCTGAAAACCATGGACTCTTGCCCGAAGAATTGGAAGCAGCCATCCGGGAATCGATGGAAAATGGAGCAGCCGGCATTTGCCTTTTCACACCCGACAGGATGACACCCGAACACTGGGTGGTATTTGATAAAGCCATTCACACCACTTATACCAAAAAATAGCTGTTATTTATTGCTTAGTTTGTATCGATAAGTACCTTGCAGATCAAAACAAGGTAAAAATCAGAATGAAGAGTAAACTATAAATGCCTTTTTTGCCACTAAGGCTCAAGGACACAAGGTTTCACGAAGAATACTCTATTTCAATTTATCTTCGTGTGGCTTCGTGCCTTGGTGACTTTGTGGCTTACTTATATTGAATTAACAATCTACACGATGACCCTCAAAAGAACCCTTTTCCTATTACTCCTGACTTCCCTGCTTTTTTCTTGCTTCAAAACCACTCCCATATTGTTTTCAAAGCAAGAAGGAAATTTCAATGAAGGATGGGAATTTGTAAAAGATCCGGCAGACAGTATTTCTACTGAACTGTTTAAGAAAAGCGATCAGCAACAATCAACGTGGCAAAGGGTAACCCTGCCTCATACCGCAAACATCGAAGCAGTTGATTCGAAAGAAAAGCAATGGCAGGGAACTGCCCGCTACCGGAAGTTTTTCACGGTTCCGAAACAGTTCGATCAGAAATCGGTATCACTTCAGTTTGATGCAGCGATGCAGGTTGCTAAAATTTACCTCAATGGAGAATTGGTTCTAACGCATTCAGGTGGTTACCTTCCTTTTGAGGTAAAACTGGATGGAAAAGTCAAATTCGGCGGTCAGAATTGTATTGTCGTTGAACTCGATAACCGCGACAATCCCCTGGTACCTCCGGGCAAACCACTTGCAACGCTTGATTTTAATTATTACAGCGGGTTGTACCGCAATGTGACGATCGAAATAAAAGACAAACTTCATATTTCAAATCCGATTACAGCTGACCGGGTTGCCGGTGGCGGTTTGTTGGTTACCTACAACGAGGTTACAGAACAGTCAGCAAAAATCAATGTGCAGGTTGATGTTGAAAATGAATCCAAAGACGCGAAACCGGTATCATTACAAATCAGCCTGGTGGATGCAAACGGGAAAACCGTACTTACTGAAAATGCAACGGCTCAAAATGTCTCAGCGTCAGGATTTGTAAAGTTCAAACAGGAACTGAAGATTGAAAACCCTGATTTGTGGTCGCCTGAAAGCCCATCTCTTTACAAGTTGAAAGTAAGGGTCTTGAGCAACAATCTGCCTGTTGATTCCTT
>Ga0209724_1000895_pt1 | contig 27996 bp, 31 predicted proteins | sample grotaG_FD_184143 | JGI IMG/M metagenome (GOLD analysis project Ga0209724, IMG submission 184143) | Glacier valley bacterial and archeal communities from Borup Fiord, Nunavut, Canada, to study Microbial Dark Matter (Phase II) -... | ecosystem: Environmental > Aquatic > Freshwater > Ice > Glacier ...
TAATGTATGTAAGAAATTTATTTCTTTTTCTTAGGTGAAATAAACATGATCATTCTTTTTCCTTCCAATTGCGGCAATTGCTCTACTTTGCCGGTTTCTTCCAATTCCTGGGCAAACTTAAGCAATAAAATTTCTCCTTGTTCTTTAAATAAGATTGATCTTCCTTTAAAAAACACGAATGCTTTTACTTTAGCCCCTTCTTTCAGAAACTTTTCTGCATGGCGTAGTTTAAATTGAAAATCATGGTCATCCGTATTGGGTCCGAATCTGATTTCCTTCACTACCACTTGAACAGTTTTTGCTTTTATTTCCTTCTGTTTCTTTTTTTGTTGATATAGAAACTTCTGGTAATCAGTTATTTTACAAACTGGCGGGTCTGCATTGGGTGAAATTTCAACCAAGTCCAATTCAAGTACATCGGCCATTTTCAAGGCTTCCGACAGCGAAAAAACACCCGGAGTTTCAATGTTGTCACCTACTACCCGGACTTGTTGAGTACGAATTTTTTCATTGATCCGGTGCTGAGGAGCAACTTCTGCTCTTACACCGTTGTATGGTCTTTTTACAGCTATGGCCAAACCCTCCTATTATTAGTTTATAATTTATTAATTGTATAACGATGATAATTGCTCTTTTACTTCAGCTTTTATAAAATCAGAAAACTCCGGAAGATTCATAGAACCTTTATCTCCATCGCCCTGTTTCCTTACAGAAACACACTGATTATTAGCCTCTTGTTCACCAACTATCAATAAATAAGGGATACGTTTCAACTCGTTATCCCTGATCTTCCGACCAATCTTCTCATTTCGGTCGTCAATTATTGTGCGAATATCGCAATTATTTAGATATTCTGAAACACTTTTTGAATAATCATTGTACTTTTCGCTGATTGGTAACACAACAACCTGATCTGGTGACAACCAAAGTGGAAATTTACCGGCAGTATGCTCTATCAATACAGCCACAAATCGTTCCATTGACCCAAATGGTGCCCGGTGTATCATGACAGGACGATGACGTTTATCGTCAGCTCCGATATATTCCAGTTCAAATCGTTCAGGAAGATTGTAATCAACCTGTATTGTACCCAATTGCCAACTTCGACCCAAAGCATCTTTGACCATAAAATCGAGCTTGGGACCGTAAAAAGCGGCTTCACCCAATACAGTAACCGTTTTTAAGCCTTTCTCAGCAGATGCTTCAATGATTGCCTGTTCTGCCTTATCCCAATTTTCAGTTGACCCAATGTACTTTTCAGGTTTTTTAGGATCGCGCAATGAAATCTGAGCTGAATAATTCTCAAAGTTCAATGCTTTGAATATGATGAAAATAATATCAATCACTTTCTTGAATTCATCTTTGATCTGATCAGGACGGCAAAAAAGATGTGCATCATCCTGTGTAAATCCACGTACACGGGTCAATCCGTGCAATTCGCCACTCTGCTCATAACGATAAACAGTACCGAATTCAGCAAAACGAACAGGTAGATCTTTATATGAACGTGGTTTAAATTTATATAACTCACAGTGATGAGGACAGTTCATGGGTTTAAGCATATATTCCTCTCCTTCAGCCGGAGTTTTAATCGTCTGGAACGAATCGGCTCCATACTTTGCAAAATGGCCTGAAGTCTTGTACAGGTTAACATCGCCAATATGAGGAGTGATTACCTGTTCGTATCCAAATTTTTTCTGTACGCGTTTCAGGAAAGTTTCCAATTGTTCACGAAGAATAGCGCCTTTGGGTAACCACATCGGCAATCCTTGTCCAACATTTGCTGAAAAGGTGAAAAGTTCCATTTCCTTACCAATCTTACGATGGTCACGTTTTTTGGCTTCTTCCATCAGCAGAAGATATTCTTCCAGCATTTTTTGCTTCGGAAAAGTAATTCCGTAAACACGGGTGAGCATCTTGTTCTTTTCGTTTCCACGCCAGTATGCACCTGCAATTGAAGTTAATTTCACAGCTTTGATAAAGCCGGTATTGGGTAAATGTGGACCTCTGCACAAATCAGTAAAACCTCCCTGATTATATACGGTGATGGTTCCATCTTCCAATTCGCTAATTAACTCTTGCTTTAAGGCATCACCCTTTTCTGAAAATAACTTAAGGGCATCAGCCTTCGAAATATCACTTCTAACAATAGAATGTTTTTCCCTGGCCAGTTCAATAATTTTCTTTTCGATTCCTTCCAGCTCTTTTTCAGTAAGCTGATGACCTTCTGGAAGATCAATATCGTAATAAAAACCATTATCAACGGTAGGTCCAATCCCGAATTGGGTTCCCGGATAGATAGATTCAATTGCTTCGGCCATTAGGTGAGCTGATGAATGCCAGAAAGTTTCTTTGCCTTCACGGTCATCCCACAACAACAATTTGATATGTGCATCCTTGTTTATCTTCCGGCCAAGGTCCCATACCTCCCCTTCAACAGAAATAGAAAGTACATCTTTTGCAAGCCTGCTGCTGATTGATTCAGCAATATCGAAGCCGGTAATTCCATTTTCGAATTCCCGGACACTATTATCGGGTAATGTAATTTTAATCATTGATTCTTATTGTATAAAAAACAGGGTGCAAAGATAAATATTATTACCTGATAATGATCACACATTGGTAGTTTTCACTCATAAATATTAAATACACCGGTGTTTTACCTTTTTGATATAATCGTCAAAATCGTCGCACTTAATTGTTTTGCCTTCACGAGCATCCTTGATAGCTTTTAAAGTCGTATTGTTGAAGATATCATGAGATTCTAACATGTCATCGTTGATTTCACCCACTCCCATTTCCTGAATCAAATCAAGGAAAAGACGTCCTTTTTTTGTATTTTCGTCAATAATTATAGTTGTCATAGTGAATATATTTAGCTTAAAGATACAAAATATATTTGAATATCAATCGAATAAAAATACACAAATTCTCATCCCTGCAAATTCTTTTCTAAAATAAAAAAACTGGTAACCACACAGAGAATTGTCCCTACGTAATTACCAGTTTATATTTTCGTGGAATAAAGATTATCTAAATCCTAAGCTCAACCCAACATTATAGGCGGTGTATTCTGATTTGCTGATAGATGCGGATAAACCTACTATAGCAAGTTTAACCCTCAAACCAGCCTCCATACTCACATTGGAGTTCTTAAAACTTAACGCTACCGGATTAACCAGGGCGCCTTCCTGTGTTATTTCTAAGCCGCCGGCTGAAGTAGTAGCAACCACAGGATAAGTTCCCAACATATCGACATTAGTTTTGCTCATATTTTCCCCAATTGCCCCAAACACAGTAAGGATAGTGAATTTTTTGGATACTATCAATCCAAATTTACTGGTCATCGTTTTCATTTTCAGCATCTGACCAGCAGTGTTGACAGGATGAATATCAATTCCAGGAGTTGAACTATAATCGGCTGAAGTAAAACTCAAACCGCTCTCGCCATTCACTTCAGAGTAGCTTCCAAAGACTGAAGCGTCAAAAGGAAGTTTACTAAGAACTGGAATCCATTCCATAAAATTATGCTTTGCGCCGACACCCCATAAGCCAATTTTCATCTTATCCCCATTATTATCATATTTGATATTTGGCACAAAACGCACAACTAAATCAGTATGAGGTAGAAGCCCAAAACCGACCTGCACCATCGGAACAGGAACAATATCAAGTCCAGTTCCCTTTGGGCTGTTGAAATTGACGATTTCTCTTCCCTGGCTGTCTTTCACTCCTATAACGGGGCCTACAGTCTTAGATCCTGCTACCGTAGGAGCAATACTTCCACCACTTTTAACATACATGTTGGTCAATCCTAATGTGTTGAGATCGAACGTCTTTGAGCCATCCGGTACCTGAACAAAACTTGCCCCGATACTCAGATCAAATCCAAATAGGCTATGGGTTTTTGCAGAACTGTACCAACCATTATTCAAACCATCACCAAGAGCAAAAGCATAAGGTTCCAAATAAGCCTGAAATAATTTATTCGCATCGGCCTTTCCTCCTTTTAAAAATTCTACTACATTGGTTTGTGAAAAAGCCATCAGACTGAATAGACTTAAACACATAAGCAAAGATCCTTTTTTCATATTATTCAAATTTAATTTTAAATTCAATTTGTGGGGATAATAAATATCATAACAAAGATACTAATTTTAGGTTTCAAAAAACTTGCCCCCCTTTAATAATGTATAAACAATTTTTTATATTGAATATTTTTCAAAGTTTTGAGTACTTTTGAAATGTATTAAAATCAGTACCATGAATTTCAGACAAATATTACTTTTATTCCTCATAAGTGTATCAATTACTGCTTTTTCGCAAAAGAAAATCGAGTTGAAAGATGTGATTAGCAAACCTATCTTTTCTGCAAAAACTATTTCAGGATTGAATTCAATGAACGATGGGCTGAATTATTCTACGCTTGAGGATGACAATAAGATCGTCAAATATAGTTATAAATCTGCCGACAAGGGAGAAATCTTGTTCGATTTGACTAAAATCGAAAATCCTGGATTTACAACATTTGTCGATTACACTTTCAGCAGCGACGAAACAAAAATTCTATTTACAACAAATAAGGAGCCCATATATCGTCATTCGTATACTGCCGAATATTTTATATGGAACCTGACGACCAAAGAAATGACTCCTTTATCGGCCAATGGACCACAGCAACTGGCAACTTTTTCACCTGATGGTGAACGTGTTGCCTTTGTTCGAAACAACAATCTATTCGTTAAAAGCCTTAAATTCGGAACTGAAAGTCAGGTAACCCGCGACGGTAAAAAGAATGAGATTATCAATGGCGCTCCTGACTGGGTTTATGAAGAAGAATTCAGCTATAACAAAGCCTTTGAATGGTCCCCCGACAGCAAATTTCTAGCTTTTGTTAAGTTCAACGAAAAACAGGTGCCGATGTTTAACATTCCAATGTATGAAGGACAAGATCCTGATATTAAAGAGAATAAACTGTATCCTGGAATTTACAGTTACAAATATCCTAAAGCAGGTGAAAAAAACTCGGTAGTTAGTGTTTTGATTTACGATTTAAAGTCTAAAAGCAGCGTCACTGCTGAAATAGGCAACGATTCAGCACAATATATTCCACGAATCAAATGGACTGCTGATGCGAATGATTTGGCCATCATGAAGCTTAACCGCCTTCAAAATAAACTTGACATTGTATTGACCAACCCTTTCACAGGCGACACACGTGACTTTTTTACTGAAAATAACAAGCGGTATATTTCAGAAGAATTTTATGATGATTATATTTTCTTACCCGACAACAAATACATTGTTCTGAACAGTGAGCGGAATGGATATTCTCATCTTTACCTTTATGATCGTCAGGGATTTCAACTGAAGCAACTCACTGACGGCAAATATGATGTAACTGCATTTTATGGTTTCGACCCTGTGAAAAAAGTATTTTATTACCAGGCAGCTAAAGAATCACCTCTTCGGCGTGAAGTATATTTTGTAAGTCTTGATGGTAAAAAATCTGGTAAGTTATCTACTCAAACTGGAATTAACAATGCTGATTTTAGTGCCAGTCAAAAATACTTCATCAATTATTTCACCAATACTGTAACCCCTACCCTGGTTACAATTCACGACCAGACAGGCAAACTCATTCGTACTTTGGAAGACAATAGCGGATTAAAAAAGCTGATGAAAGAATACGCCATCGGTAAAAAAGAATTCTTTAGTTTTAAAACTTCAGAAGGTGTTGAATTGAATGGCTGGATACTCAAACCTGCCAATTTCGATGCGGCTAAAAAATACCCCGTGGTGATGTCGCAATATAGCGGACCCAACTCACAAGATGTAGTTGATTTACTGACAATTGGATGGAACGAATACCTCGCTCAGGAAGGCTTTGTAATAGCATGTGTCGATCCTCGCGGAACTGGTGCACGTGGTGAAGAGTTCAGAAAAATGACCTATCAGCAATTGGGTAAATACGAATCTGATGATCAAATTGAAGCTGCACGTTACCTGGGTACTCTTTCTTATGTTGATAAAAACAATATTGCTATATGGGGCTGGAGTTATGGCGGATTTATAACTGCTCTGTGTATGGAAAAGGGTGCCGATGTTTTCAAAGCCGGTATCTCTGTTGCCCCCGTTACCAACTGGCGTTTTTACGACAGTGTATATACTGAACGATTTATGCGTACCCCAAAGGAAAATCCCAATGGATATGATGACAACTCTCCCCTCTTCCATGCTGAAAAAATTAAAGGAAAATACCTTTTGATACATGGCTCGGCTGATGACAATGTTCATTTGCAGAATACCATGGAATTCTCAGAACGTATGGTACAGGCTGGCGTTCAGTTCGATATGGCTACTTACACCAACCGCAATCATAGCATCAGAGGTGGAAATACACGACTGCACCTTTATACCAAAATGACTGATTTTTTGATAAAAAACTTAAAGTAATTTTTCATACAATACTAATCAGGGAGACAGTTGAACATATCATTCAACTGTCTCCCTTTTTTTATTTCCTAAAACACAGTACATCCTCCATTGATTCGAACAGATTACAATAAAACATAAATATTTAGTCATAACTACCACTTGTCATTTGCCCCTACAACTAACTTTAAATAAGTACATTTAAGGCTGTATAATACTCTATATTATGATATTCCATAAAGATAACCATTCGATTACTTCTTTAGAAAATCAAGTTTAAAGAGTTTCACTACGATTGCATTATCTATGAAATGTCAGTTAACTAAACTTTTCTATTTGTTTTACTATTCTCTTATAAGTTGATTTTTACTTTAATCATATTTATCTACACCCACCTTCATCGGATGAGAAGTGTTGAATTAATGATGCTCAAATTATCCTTGTGAAGATGATATACCATCCTAGTTTGAGCCATAGATTATTTGAAAATTATACATTGACTATTAGAAAATTATTCGATGATTATTTGAACACAGTAGAACCATCTTCGAATAACCTTCGAATAGTCTTCGAATAGTCTTCGAATAATCTATAGCCAAAACCATTCTTTTAGGCTTCAAAAACCATAGCAGAAGTAGAAGACATCTTTGGAAAAATGTTAGAGGGAATGTTGGATCGATTTCATTTTACAAGTCACATGGCAGGATCATTATGAGCAGTCTACCCATATATAAGAGTAGTTCAAGAAACGAAAAACCGGTTACAAGGTATTAATGGATTCCGATCCTTTCTGTTTTTCCAATCTTTTAAATATTGGATAATTTCTCTTTTCATGCTAAAATACAATGGTGTTTATGCATATATAGTGCAAATATACAATATTGTTTTAATTTCAGATTTATATCTTGAAAAGTACTAAGTGTCTTTTTTGATGGGATGTTTAACACTTTTTTTGTTGCAGTTAACATTTCAATTTCATTTCCAGGAAAACTCAATGGCAAAGTGGATACGTCCTTTATCTTTTTCAGCATAACAGGTATTCAATCTTTTAACTTTTGATCAATATTATCAACACAACCATTTCCAGGCCGGGATCGCTTCAATAGTTAATCCCTGTTCCGAAATAGTTTCTTCATCATCTTTGGTGATTATAATCATTTTTTTTACATTGATTCGTCTGGACATTTTTATCAGGGCATTTATTTCACGTTTGCGTGTTTCTATATCTTGTAAACTATAACATACCTGCACCGCCAATTGATCTTCAGGGACATAGAAATCCACTTCGATGCCATAATGATAGAAATAAACATCATCGCCATATAGCCTCCGAAGTTGAATGGCAACCTGATTTTCCAACAATGAAGTTAAAGGATCGACCAGGAAAAGATTGAGAATACCATTGTCGATAAAATAATATTTTTTGTTTGTCTCCTTATCAGCCAATTTTGCACAAATATTTTCGATCGGAAATATCAACCACGACTCTTTTAAATAGCCCAAATAATCAATCACGGTGTCAGTACTAATTTTTTTTCCTGAAGAAGAAACAACATTTGCCAATCTGTTAAATGAAGTTGGTTGCTTAACGCTTTCGGCCAATTTTCGAATCAGCACCCGTAGCGCAAAATCGTTACGTACCTGATAGCGGGTTATTATATCGCCAAAAAATATTTTTTGATAAAGGCTGCTAAGCCAGGCTCGTTTGTCGGTAACCTGAATTAGTTCAGGTAAGCCACCAAATCGAAAATAATTTTCATAAGCTTTTACTATCTCGTTACGATAGCGATACAAAAAATTTCTGTCGCTAAGATCGATCCCCAACGTGGTTAGATATTCCTGAAATGAATAGGGGTAAACATTTTGAATGATGTATCGACCACCAAGGGTAGTAGCTATTTCACTACTAAGCATTTTCGCATTGCTCCCAGTAACATAAACCCGGTAACCTTGGTCAGCAAGACGGCGTGCGAATTTTTCCCAACCATCAACTGTTTGTATTTCATCGAGGAAAAATATTGGTTTGCATTCAAACATCTCTTCATAGCAAACTTTGATACGGTCTAAATCTTCGGTTGCCAGTGATGCTATTCGGTCATCTTCAAAGTTAAAATAAAGGATCTCATCCTTCGAATGACCCGTATTCAACAGATGCCTAATTTGTTGGAACATCAGGTATGATTTTCCAGCACGTCGCAAACCCACAAACACATAATTGAGTTTGTCTTCGAATATATATGGACGTTTCTGAAATAAAATCTCAACTGCTTTTTGTTGATATTCAATGATTAAAAGTTTTGCTGTTTCCTTTTCCATTGATATTTATCGTTTATATTCGACAAATATAGCCATATATTATCGAATATACAGGACTAAACTATTATTTTAATGTTTTTTGACTCCTTCGTCAACCAGACCAATCAAATGTTCAAAGTTCTCATCTTTTAATCAATAATATCAACACAACCAATTTCATGCCGCGATAACTTTAATAGGTATTCCCTGGTCTGAAATAGTTTCTACATCCTCTTTAATAATGACTATCATTTACACAAATATCAATATAAAAATGTAACTTTGATATATTGATTCCAAGATTGAAACTATAATGATGCCACAACTTTTTGCTCCACAGATTGATACTGTAATCGAGAACCTCAAATCGGATCAGGATTTGATGAATCAAAAAATCCTTCGGGTTCTAAGGGAAATTTATTCCTCTTTCGGTTGTATAAAACCCGGTTGTGACGATGAAATCAGGCAAATCTGGATTGAAGTGGAAAGAGGCCCTGTTGAAGCATACGGCGACTATGAGGAATACAAGGTAAGTGAGGAAGTAAACAATATGGATGAGTTTGTTGAACTCTGGCAAGCTTATTACCCCCAAAAGACAAAATGGTATAAATTTCAAACAGCGAAATTCAGGAACGATTTGTATTTCTATTTTGGTGACAAGTTGATTTTCACCATACTCGATAAGGATCAACCAACAATCGAAGGCAAAGCTGGCTGGAATTTAGAAGTTTTTGAAAACTTCGTTAACTGGCTTGCTGAAAAGATCGTTGAAGAAACCGGCAAACTCAAAATTAATTCAATTGCGTATAATCAATACATTCAGCAAAACCTCCCTTGGGCCAAACGGCTTGGTCGAATAAAACGACAAGATTTCTGGGATATACTTGGCACTGAGATCATCAGGCCGGATATTAGACTTGGCGAAGGATTAATAAATAAGCTGAAAGTTTTGGTGGCAGAGATGAAAGAAAAAGAAAAGCCTCTTTTACAGGAAATGACAGCTAAAGAGTTTTTCAGGATATGTGAAATTTGTTACGATGCCAATTCTTACTTTAAAAATCGTAAAGAAAATCTTTCTTCAGTAGAAAAATATTTGAGTATGGCCGATGGCCGAGATGCAGATTTGCGAAATATCGAAGCCGATTCACCTCAGGCATTTTACAATTGGTATCACAGTGGAAATACACTTGGCGCACATCCATGGGAAATTTGCACAGGTGGAAACTCTACCCATATTTCACTGTTCGTTTCAGAAAATGCCGGGAAATGGGCTGTTCGTTTGGCTGGATCAAGTATTGTAAGGGTAGAAGAAACTGTCCGAATGGCGATTGCCCTGTATGAAAACAAAATTCCCTTTGAATTGAGCAATGCAGAGCAAATTGTTGATATGGTTTCAGGAATTGACTCTATCGGAATTGTACCTGAAAATATCGTTCCCCGCTATTGCCAAAACCTATTTCCTCCGAAAGACAGGATCATTGATTTTATAAACCTTGATTTCGAAAAGGAATTTGAATCGAAGATCATTGAAAAAACCCATTGGTATCCTTTGGATAAAATCGAACTTGGTTGAATGATAATTATATACATTACTGCCTATTTATATCTCTGACTTCCTGTGCAGTATGTTTAAATTGAATAGGATTTTGATTTATTGCCTCTCCCATTGCCTTCAACTTCGCAAGAGCAACATACGAATTAAGCGCAATTATCATTGCCTCAGTAATACTTTTGGCTTTTGACAGGGATTGTGTTTCCTTAACTAGTTCATCGGGTATTATTGCTGTTACTTTCATATCCATTAGAATTTAAATTGAATTCAAATTTACGATAACGAATCGTATGATCTATAATCTTTTCAATTTTTTTTTTTCATTTATTGAGATTTATACAATTCCAATCTAAACTACTCCTCTTTACATGGACAGAAGGTCGGGTACAGATGTTGAAGATTTGCATTCTGCACCTCTTTAAGGTAGATTAGCTCAAATCAAACTTGTGTGCGGGAACGACATTGATTTTATACCCATCAATGAGAATCTTATCTGTTTGATCAATAGTTAAAATTATGCCTTCGCTGATATTGAAAAATTTGAGTGCGGCTAATAAACCATTAATTTCTCTCTTCTGATTATCACCGTTAATTTCATAACAAACCTGAATTGCAAAATAATCATCCTCAAGCTTATAAATAAAATCACACTCAGAATTACCATCCGAAAAGTACCATATATTTTTGGTTTTCCTCCTAATGCTCCAATAAACAGCATTTTCAAATTTCCTGCCCATATCTTTCGATGCAGAAATGGATGCTACATTTACCAATCCATTATCAACCACATAAATCTTTTTTTCTGATAACATTTGTCCTTTAACCGAATATGAAAATCGGGGAACCATATTTAGTAAATAGCTCGCTTCAAAGTATGACAAATATTCCAATACCGTTGAGGGGGATTTAACACCAATGACGCTTGTCAACTTGCTGGGGCTGACGAGTTTTGCAGTATTTGACATTAAGTAAATACAAAGGTTTTTCAATCCTGAAATATCACGTATGGTGTGTCGGGTTGCAATATCACGGTAAATAATATCTTCTATCAGGAAACTGAGCAACTCTCTATTATTGGTTTTCTGAAATTCAGGAAAACCCCCATTATCTAGAAATAAAAGAAGACTTTCCTTGTTATACGGCAAGTTATGAAAAGAACAGAACTCCTTATAATTGAATGGAAACAGCTCTTTGGAAATATGTCTTCCTGTTAAATTTGTTCCTAATTCGATACTTAACATACGTGCATTTGAACCGGTAATAAGGACTCTCACAGACTGATCCAATTTTTGCCTTACATATAACTCCCACCCCTTAACAATTTGGATTTCATCGAAAAAAAGGATTTTCTTGCCGCTCTCCGTAATTATTTCATCGAGTAAAACAAAATCTGATGCCATAAATTCGTAAAGCCTTATATCGGCAAAATTAAAATAGAAAACCTCATCAATTTCATTCCTGATAAATTGATGAAGCAAAACACTTTTTCCACAACGCCTTATTCCAGAAACAACCAATACATGTGAGTTTGTTACCGGTAATGAATCCAACAACTCCCTTGATGTACCTAATTCAAATGAGTAAAGTATGTCTAATTGCTCATCTATAACTGCTTGTAATTCCGAATATTTCATACACAACATTTAATCCATTACAAATATAACAATTAATCCATTACTAACAGAACAATTAATCCATTACTAACAGAATATATTACCTAGACCGAATTATATTTGGTAACTCATAATTTTACCCCTCAACCCTTTTATTATTCCCAAAAAATAGCTATATTTACTTTTATAGGTTCATAATATCTCCCCGGTTATTTCAGTGGCAGGCATGGTATTGAACAAGTATTCTAAAAAGTATACACTTCAAAATATAAACAATATGGAAACTAAACAGAGAACAATCATTTCGGTGGATACAACTGTTCATGCACCGATTTATGAGGTTTGGGAAATGTGGACGACTCCTGAACACATTACTCATTGGAACAATGCATCCGAAGATTGGCATACCACTTTTGCGATTAATGAATTGCGAAAAGGAGGAAAATTTCTTTTTCGCATGGAAGCAAAAGACAGAAGTAATGGTTTTGACTTTGATGGGGTTTATGATGAAGTAAAAATCAATCAGGTGATTGAATATACCATGTCGGATGCCAGAAAAGTAAAGATTGTTTTTACAGATAAAGATGATGAAATCAAAATAGTTGAATCATTTGAGGCTGAGGATACTAACACCATTGAAATGCAAAGGGATGGTTGGCAAAATATCTTAGATAATTTCAAAAGGTACGTTGAGAGAAAACGGTAAGAATATTCAAGGCAGATTTTATTCAAAAACTAATTACATAGTTTTGGTAGATTATTGGTTCAATGATTTGTATCCAATGGGCGAAGCCATTATCTGAAGTTAAAATGATAAGATAAAATATGAAGAAATAACATAGGCTTAGCATTTGGGAGTATAAAATGTATAATTTTGCCGCTCATAAATTTAGAGTGGGGAATGGTTCCCTAACTCAGTTAAGTATCCTGTGACCAGGAAATTAAGAAAAGAAATATCTATGAAGCGGATTAACGAATACAAGAAATTGTTTAATTTTGATGAAAACACAGATCTTAAACAATTAAAAACTACTTATAGAAGTTTGGTAAAAGAATGGCATCCTGATAATTTTCAGGAAGGTGATGCATTAATTGCAGAGGCTGAAATCAAAAGCCGTCAGATTATTGACGCCTATCACTTTCTGGTAAGTATTGCACCAGAGACCATTGCTGCCAATTTAGAAGAATACAATATTACAACCTCTGAATCGAATATTTCGGATTTTCATCACAAAGGACTTTTGATGGAAATTACATTTTTGGATGGAACTACTTATGAATACTTCGGGGTACCAAGAACTATATTTCAAAAATTTCTCAATTCAGACAAGCAATTACGATTTGCAAAAAGGAACATCTTTAATTCTTATGTGTACCGTAAAACAAAGAAAAGTCTGGAAGTAGCTTAATACTACTCTGATTGAACACCTAACCTCTCAATCGCTCAGCATTTTGGCCAATAATGACCAATGCCGGCATTGGAGGTTTTTCATTTTCAATAACTTTGGCAATAGTTCTGAGAGTACCTTCAAAAGTGCACGCATCGGGTTGTGATACCTTGCTTAGAATATGCACTTTCGTTTCTGAAGAAATACCGTTATCGACAAGACGGCTGGCGAGCTTGACCAGTTTGCTGAGTCCCATGAAAAAGATAATAGGTGAACCGGATTTCAATACTGATACAAAAGATTGTAAATCGCAGAAGTCGCCTTCGCAATAAGTACCGGTTCCAAAAAGCACCATGCTGTTTTTTCCGCGTTCGGTTAGAGGGATTCCATATTGGGATGCGGCACCCAAGGCGGAAGTAATTCCGGGAATCACTTCATAGTTCAGTTTATTTTCAATGCAAAACCTTATTTCTTCAGCACCACGTCCAAATATCATAGGGTCACCAGACTTTAGGCGAACTACCTTTAAACCTTTCACAGACAGGTCTATAATCATTTGATTAATTGATTCCTGCCTATCTGTCTGATCCTGACCATCCTTATAAATTTTACCTACATATACCTTTTGTGCACCAGTCTTGGCAAGGTTAAGAATTTCGGTACTAATCAGTGCATCATGTAAAATACAATCGGCTTCCTGAATACGTTTCAGCGCTTTGACCGTAAGTAGATCAGGATCACCTGGTCCAGCGCCGACAATAGAAATCAGAAAGCTCATAGAAAATTAAGATTGATGGATATGTATTTATGTTTAAAAAAGTGTGTTAAGATAATCCATTGGACTTGGATAAATAAATTGGTAGTCGAGTAAACTGATTAATTTACTGCTGTCGACGATTTTAAATGGTGCATTTTGTTCAGAAACTACTAGAGCAGAATATCCGGCCTGACTTGTTGCCATTTGGTAAAAATCTTTTTTCATCGGGTGTTCAGGACAAACTGCATTTAGTATTTCTCCCCAAATATCTTGTTCGATGATTGACGAAATAATTTCAATACAATCATCCTGGTGAATCAGGTTAACAGGTGCATCAGCTATTGGTTGTGACGACTTAAGTAGAAAACGAGCAGGGTTTCGGTCAACTCCAATCAATCCTCCAAAACGAATGATGGTGGTTTTAAATTCAGATTGTTCCATCAACAATTCTTCAGCCTCCAGCAAGGCACGTCCACTGGCTTTATCAGGAACTAAAAAATCGTCTTCCCTTGCTATTTGATTTTTCTCGGGATAGACAGAAGTAGAAGAAATAAATATCACTTTTTGTATTCCCGACTTCTGTATAAATGGGATCAACCTCCTGATTTGTGAAGGAAAAATCTGTTCAATACCTTCGATTCTTTTGGGTGGAAATGAAATAATCAACACATCGGTATTGAAAAATTCAGGCTCATCCATGATTACTTCGGTATTGGAAACAATAATTCGGAATGGTTCAATACCATTCTTAACAAGTAATGCAAATTTCTCTTGAGAAGTTACAGAACCTTTTACTGAATAGCCTTTTTGGATCAAATACTTTGCCAGTGGCAATCCGAGCCATCCGCATCCAAGAATTGATATTGATTTTTTTTCACTTTCCATTGCAACAAATTAATTGTCTATCCTTTACTGGTCATGATCTTCCTTCCAGCGTTTAAGGGCATATTGCACAAACGACAATTCTTCATTTTCAGGTGAAAGATACACTTTATTTGTGAAAAGACGCCATGCTTCACGCGCAGTCGAGTTTTCGTTTGCCAATACTACGGACGATGGGTTGGGAAAGTTACCTGCTGCTTTAAAACTATCAATTCCGGCAGGGCTAAAAAATAAATAGGCATCAAACATTCCGCTTACAAACTGCTCAATGGGAGTATTTTTATATACTTCCACTTCAGAATAAGAAATAACGAATCTTGAAAAAACTGAGTCTATCTCATTGTGAAGCTTGTCACCGTGCAAGAGAATAACATTCTCACCCTTATTTTGTTCAATTACTCTTGTGGTCAATTCGGAAGCGTTTGAATAAGACGAAACCGAAACCGGCAAATTAAGTTTGTTTAAAATCTCAGCCTGCCTATCAGACCAACAGTACAAGAGATCATTGGAAGTTAATCCTATTTTTGATTCAAATCTAAGCAGCCAATGAGCGGCATATATACTGGTTACAATCCATTGTTTCGGTCTTGCAGCCATTGTTTCGAAGAATTTCAGATTGGGTCTTTTGTACTCAATTCGAAAAAAAGGTTGTTCAATATACTGAATTTGTTGCTTTTGCAACCATTGGCGCGTCACATGCGACAATTTATCAGCAATAAAAAATACAGGAGTTTTCATGATATTTATTTTTATTTAGTTTCTTTTTCTCTAATGTCTAAAATCTGATCCTTTCAATGTTTCTTTCACATACAACTTTCGGATCACAAAATCACCTAACTTTTCCCCCACCTCACGGTTCTGAGCATAATCAGCAATGATGGGTTCCAATTCAGATAGAATTTCAGGTTCAGTAAGCGTTTCTTTGTAAAGGGTATTTAGTCGGGTTCCGATAAAATTACCCCCCAGGTATAAATTATAATGACCTTCTGACTTGCCAACGAATCCAATTTCAGCCATATACGGCCTTGCGCAACCGTTGGGACAACCCGTCATGCGAATAATAATTTCTTCTTTCAATAATTTATGCTGAGCTAAAATAGATTCGATTTTGGTAACCAGCGAAGGCAAATATCTTTCTGCCTCAGCATTGGCCAATCCGCATGTAGGAAGGGCCACACAGGCAATTGAATTTTGACGAAGGCCTGATATTTCGCCGGGTGTAACGCCGTTCTGTTTTAGAATCAGGCCTATATTTTTCTTTTCTTCTGAAGTCACATTTGCAATGATCAAATTCTGATTACCTGTAAGGATAAATTGTCCGGCAAAGTTATTAGCCACTTCACGAAGAGCAGATTTAAGTTTGGAATTTCCCTTATCAGCCACTCGTCCACCTTCAATAAAAAGAGTGAGACTCCATTTTGAATCCATACCTTTTTTCCATCCCAGCCGATCACCATTACGCGTAAATGCATAAGGTTTAGCATTCAGAAATGCATAGCCCATATATTTCTCAACCTCATTTTTGAACCACTCAATACCATGATCATCAATGGTGTACTTCATTCGTGAACGCTTACGGTTTTGTCGGTTTCCATTGTCGCGTTGAACCATCAATACTTTTTCGGCGATATCAACTACCTGATTAGGAAGACAAAAACCAATCACTTCGGCCAAACGTGGATACGCTTCAGGCATTCCAAAAGTCGAACCCATTCCTCCGCCAAGAGCAACATTGTAACCAATAATATTGTTATTCTCAACGATGGCTATAAAGCCTATATCCTGAGAAAAAACATCGCAATCATTGTATGGGGGAAGCACAATTGCTATTTTAAATTTACGAGGCAGATATCTGTCTCCATAAAGAGGTTCCACCTCTTTTTTACTGTCGGCAATCAATTTTTGATCGAGCCATATCTCGTGATAAGCAGTCGTCGAAGGAAGCAAATGTTCACTGATCCGGCGAGCCAGGTCAGCAATTTCAGCATGTAAAGGCGATTCTGCAGGATTTGGATGACTCATCACATTTCGGTTCACATCACCGCAGGCAGCTATGGTATCCAATAATGCAGCATTGATTTGCTGAATGGTTTTTTTAAGATCGGTTTTAATGACTCCATGCAATTGAAAAGTCTGACGGGTAGTTAATTTTAAGGTATGGTTGGCATATTGTTCCGAAATAGCATCCATCTGCAACCATTGGATAGGTTGTACTACCCCACCCGGCATTCGTACCCTTATAAGAAATGAGTAAGCAGGTTCAAGTTTTTGACGTTTTCTCTCTTTGTCAAGATCACGATCTGTCTGTTGATACATCCCATGAAACTTGGAAATCTGAGTATCAGTAAACGATAATGAACCAGTCACAGGATCGGCCAGACTTTCAACCAGTGTACCCCGTAAATAATGACTGTCGTACTTTATACGTTCCAGCTCTGACAACTCATTCCAATTGATAATATCATTCATTTCCTTCAGGTTTAAAAATCTTGTATCAGTAAGTATTTACAACCCTCAAGATACGTATTTATACTTACTTATACACGTAATTGCAAAATTTGTTCGCTTTACTGTGAATTTTATTTAAAGTTTTCAATAAACATCCATTTGAAAGCGCTTTTCCTTCTTTAATTTCTTCATATATTCCAAAGCTTTTTCTTCATTCATTCCCCCCTGGGTTTCAAAAATTCGGAGCAAGGCTTTCTGAACATCGCGAGCCATAAGTTTCATATCGCCACACAAGTAAATACTTGCTCCTTCAGTGAGCCAAGCGAATATTTCTTTTTGTTTTTGCAGAAGTTTATGCTGTACATATATCTTTTCTTCCTGATCGCGGGAGAAGGCTAAGTCAATCTTTTCAAGATAACCATCTTTGAGCAATTTCTGCCATTCAACCTGGTATAAAAAGTCGGAATGGAAATGGCGTTCTCCAAAGAAAAGCCATGTTTTTCCCTTTTGATTGTTGGCTTCACGTTGCTGAAGAAATGAACGGTAAGGAGCCACTCCTGTACCAGCACCTACCATAATTACAGCGGTTTGATCATTTTCAGGAAGTTTAAATGCAGGATTCTTCTCAATAAATACTGACACCTGGGAATCGATCTCAATCTGGTCGGCAAGGTAATTTGAACATGCACCGGAACGTTCACGTCCATTGAGCGAATACCGAACTCTGCTCACTGTAATATGCACTTCGTTTCCTACTGAAGCTTGGCTCGATGAAATAGAATACAGACGAGCTGGAAAACTTCGAAGGATATCGGCCATACTTTGTACCGTTAAATCAGAAGTAAATTCTTCCAATAAATCCAGCACATCATGGCCATATAGATAGCGGTCTAACTGTTCTTCATTTTCAATTACTTTCTTGAGCTTTTCATTACCTGTATTTTCAAAGTAAAGTTGAATAACCTCACGATTTAATACAGTAATTTCAAGATAATTAGAGAGTGATTCCCTGATCGAAAACTGCCCTTCTTTGATGGTTACAATTTCTGAACCATCCAATCCTTTGTTTTTCAGAATTGCATCAACCAATTCCGGTGGATTGACAGCCAGAATGCCTACCGAATCGCCTGGTTCATAAGTAATACCGGAACCTTCGAGCGATAATTCGACATGATATACCTCTTTATCAGAATCGCGTCCTGTGATTTTCACTTTATCGAGAACAGTTGCAATAAAAGGATTTCGTCTTGAGTAGTCCTCCACTTTTAACTGCCCGTTTAAGGCATGACCATTCAATTGAGCACTAACCGGGATATCAGTAAAAGAAGTTGTAAATTGATCGATCCAACCTTCCACATCCTCTTCAAAATCAACATCCAGCTTTAACACAGGAAGAATGGATTTTGCACCTGAATGAATCAAAGCGTTATCAATGTCAATGCCAGTTTGGCAAAAAAGCTTATAACTTTTGTCCCCTAAAGCCACAACCGAATAGTTGAGTTGAGGTAATTCAGGAGATCTCTTCCCTGTAATAAATGCATGAAAATCTTCAGCCATTGCGGGTGGCTCACCTTCACCATGCGTACTTACAATGAAAACAACATTTGTTTCAGACGAAAGTTGTCTAGTTTTATATTCATCCAAAGCGATGGCTTTTACCTCAACACCTTGGTGGGTAAGCTTTTCAGCCAGCTTTCCGGCAATGGTTTTACTTCTCCCGGTATGTGTCCCGTAAAGAATTGTCAATTGTTTATTGCTTTTTGTTTGAATGGCTTTTTCAGCAGACTGAACAGGTACCGGGGAGGCAAGCAGTCCTTGAAAATAGCCGTTAAGCCATAGCAATTGGTCTTTTTGCAACCCCTCAGTCAAGATTGCCAGAGCGTTGATTTGCTTGTCGTTTAACGGACTTAATTGAATGGCCATTATTTTAATGTTTTTAGATTTTCCAAATAATCCTTAATCACGTTACGCAGCCTAATGGATTCATAAACATCCTGAGCATTAGAGCTAACTGCCACTGTCATATTGTCCTCTTTATAAACAGCAGGCGAAACAAACTGACTTAAAGTCGGATTGTCATGAATGTTAACCAATATTCCGGCCTCTTTTCCATCAAGAGCAATTTGTGCATCGAGTTCTAAATTGTTGGTGCACGAATAGAGCATTAGGTAACCCTTCAGGTCACTTTTTTCATATTGTTTTTTATAACATTTAATATCCATTGAAATAATCTCATCAATAATATTTTCAGCTACTACGTCAAGAATTGCACCAAATCGTTGCAAAATTCTGATCTTTTTTAGAGCCGATTGTCCACCTCCTATAATCAGTATTTTCTGATCGGAAATATCAATAGATATGGGTAAATAGTTCTTTTTCATTAAATTACTTTTAAATCTGGTATTCGATTCCTGATTCTTTTACTCGTCCAAAATTTATCCTGTTCCATGTTCGTTCATGAATAAAATATAACCCCATTTTTGTAAATACCTCAATACTGCCTATAGAAAGGGCTAGTGCAATCTTGCCGGTAATAAAATATGAGATAACTATTGTATCAATGGTTCCAATAGTTCGCCATGAAATTGACTTAATAATGCTTCGATATGATTTATCTCTCATAGGTTGTTAATTAGTTAATGGGTAAAAAAAAGCTCCTCTGAAATTCAGAAGAGCTTGTCAATATCATGGTAAAATTCACCTATATCTAACACATCTTCCGAAAAGCCAAGTGGTAACGCATACACATATCCATACAGATCATGCAGTTACAATTCAATGTAGCTAATTCAGAAGTAAACTTGTTCATATTAAAAGACTTTTTTGTCCGACATTAATTTATTCTGCAAATATATAACCTAAATCCACAATTCCAAATAAAACGAACATTATTTTTCAATAAATTATCAAAAAGTAACATTTATCGTTCTATATTTGTGATTAAGTTTATATGGTTGGATGGTTAGATGGTTGGATGGTTAGATGGTTAGATGGTTAGATGGTTAAAGGGTTAAAGGGTTAAATGGTTGAATGGTTAATGGTTAGATGGTTAAAGGTTCGTGCCAATCAATGAGCGGCTTAAAAATTTACCCCGATGACTTTATATCAAATTGCACACTGATCGGCACGAACCTTTAACCATCTAACCATTAACCATTAACCATCTAACCATTTAACCGTTCAACCATTTAACCGTTCAACCATCTAAACATCCCTCCAACCCTTTTTATTTTCTTATGGCCAAAGATGTATTTTATTTTAACCCTACCTGCGAATTAGCAGTTGCAAATGGCTCATTCAGTTATATGCCTCCAAGTTTATTGCATAAATTTGAACAGGACTGTTCTGTTTTGCCCTTTGTTTTCGGCACTTCCGGTGATTTTGTATTGACAGAAAATAAGCCTTCAACTGAATTTATAAAAAGATGGAGCGATGCCGGATTTGAAATGCCTGAATTTTGCAGTTTGAAGGAACTAATTTCAGAATCTAACACCACATTGGGAACTATTTATCCTTGGGGATGGAGTCCTGCTGCTCATTTTAAACTGAAGGAGCTGAAAGAAAAATGTGAACTTACCTTTCATGAAAGTCCTGAGTATGATTGGAATGAAAAGCATACAGCACTTTATGAACGCATCACTTCACTATGCTTTTTGAGGAAATTTCTGGATGAAAACCCTTATGATTATTTCATCGAAAAGGAAATGACAGGAACAAAAGTTACCACAATTGAAGAGATAGAATCCTTCCTTTCAATTAAATACCCCCTTGTTCTGAAAGCGCCATTGAGTTCATCAGGACGAGGTATCCAAATACTCAGGAAACCGACGCTCAATACCTCTAATAGGCAGTGGATTACAGGTATTTTAAATCAGCAATCCTACCTGATAGCAGAACCATATCTCAATAAGATGGCCGATCTTTCCTATCAGTTCAACATTAACGATCAAGGAGAGCCTGAATATCTGGGATATTCTGTTTTTAAAACAAACGCCAATGGACAGTATAAAAGTTCTTTAATTCATCCTGAAATTGAAAATTCAATCTATTCTGAAATTCTAAAAGAAACAAAAGCCATCATTAAAAGTACCGCTAAATTATTGAAGGAAGCCTTGATAGGTTCTGTTTATGCTAATTTACACCGTGGATTCTTAGGCATTGATGCCATGATTTTCAAAGACAATGAAGGTCTGAAGATGCAGCCTTGCATTGAAATCAACAGCCGTATGAACATGGGAATACTTACCCTGCAGATTGAAAAGAAAATTCATGAGAAATCTTTCGGTAAGTATGAACTTTTTTATGGTGCACGTGGTGAATTCCAACAGTTTGCCATTAAAAACGAAAAGGATAATCCGTTGAAAATGCGTAATGGGAAACTAAGTTCCGGGTTTCTACCTTTGGTTGAGTCAGATGAGGAAAAGCAATTTGGAGCCTATATTATTCTGGGAATAGCCTGATAAAACTTACAACTTGAGTTCGATCTAATCCTCAAGTAATCAAGTATATTCATGAAAATAATTTTAAGCCCAAGCAACACCATCACTTTCAACAATCCGACAATCCGACAATCCGACAGTTGCATATTTTTTTAAATATAATTCATCTCTATCATAAAAGGCTATTAGCCATATAATCAATAAGATACCAAGGCACAGAAAATATTGAATATCTATTGAGTATTTTTTGTATCTCTGAGACATATTTATAACCATAAGTAATAATTTATTTTTGGGAGTTAGCACATAGTTTTATTTTTTGTTTATCCATGATAATAAAGAAATAAAAAAAACGTTATTCAATCGACTTTAAGGCTTTATTGTCAAGTGTTAATGGATATGAAAATTTCATATTCACACTTAATATTAAGTTAGCAATGCTATCTCAAACTCTTCCAAGGAATAGATTTTTTAAAAATTGTTAAAGTATTAAAGCTATCTCAACTTTGTAAACTAAAAATACTCAAGTGTCGGATTGTCGGATTGTCGGAAATGAATTTTGAGTATTTAAGAGATTCCATCTTTTCTGGTATATTTTTCGGTTGAAATACACAAGTGAAAGGATAATTCCTATAATTTAACAGAAAATATTTGCAAGATTGAATAAATTAGTTTTCCTTTGTTCGTAATTTCACGAACTACGAATGATGGCAAAAGAAATAATTACTGAAGAACAGCAAAAAGCTGCACGCTATGCAAAGGCAATGGGACACCCAATCAGGATGTATGTGCTTGATTTACTGGCGAAACAATCATGTTGCTACAGCGGCGATTTAAGCGAAGACCTTCCAATTGTCAAATCGACCCTTTCCCAGCACCTGAAAGAATTAAAGGATGCCGGGCTTATTCAGGGTGAGATTGAAGCTCCACGCATTAAATATTGCCTGAATAAAGAAAATTGGAAAGAAGCACAGGATTTGTTCCGCAAATTTCTGAAAATGGATGTTGAAGAACCAATACAAAAATGCAATTAACTTTAAAGATATGGAAATCAAAATTTTAGGTACGGGATGCTCCAAGTGTAAAACACTTGAGAAACTGACGCGTGAAGTGATTGAAAAAAATGGTATCGAAGCTACAATCATAAAAGTGGAAGACATAATGGAAATCATGAAATATGGAATTATGACCACTCCTGCCCTGGTTGTCAACGAAAAAGTAGAAATTAAAGGTCGTGTTCCTTCAAGTGAAGAAATCAAGCAAATATTAACCAGATAAAACATTCAACATGAGACAAATTATTCTTTTAAGTTGTTCCTTGATATTATTAATGACCAGCTTTTCGAGCAAAGCTCAAACTGCAAAAAAGGATTTATCAGTTTCAACATCAGATAAAATAGAAGTCTATTATTTTCATTTCAGTTCTCGCTGTGTAACATGTAAAACCGTTGAAGCAGAAACAAAAGCTGATGTTCAAAACCTTTATAACGGAGCAGTAAGTTTCCAGTCCATAAACTTAGATGACGATTCCAGCAAAGCAATTGCTGAAAGGCTAAAAGTTTCGGGGCAAACACTATTAATTGTTAAAGGAGCACAGCAAATCAACCTGACCAATGAAGGCTTTATGTATGCCATGACGAATCCAGCCAAGTTCAAATCAATCATCAAGAAAAAAATTGATGTCCTTCGTAATTAAATACCAATGGATTTTTTTAACACTATTTTAGAAAACAGCACTATGCCGTGGGTTACGGCATTTGTGCTGGGATTAATGACTGCCATAAGTCCTTGCCCCCTAGCTACAAATATCACGGCGGTAGGTTTTATCAGTAAGGACATTGAAAATCGTAAACGTGTTTTTATCAATGGGTTACTATATACGCTGGGACGTGCAATTTCATACACTGTTATTGCCCTGATCATTTATTTTGGAGCCGATCAGTTTAAGTTTTCAAACTTTTTTCAACGCTACGGTGAGAAAATTCTGGGGCCATTGCTTATAATTATTGGATTGTTTATGCTCGGTGTTATAAAAATAAACTTTCCAGGGGTAAGTGGATTGACGTCCAAAATGGAAACCAAAACCAAATGGGGATATTTTGATGCCATTTTGCTGGGCATGGTTTTCGCATTGGCTTTCTGTCCATACAGTGGAGTACTTTATTTCGGAATGCTTATTCCTATGACAATCAGTAGTGTAAGCGGTTTGTATCTTCCAATGGTTTTTGCATTGGCAACAGGCATTCCGGTAATCGTTTTTGCTTGGGTGCTGGCTTTTGCGGTGTCGGGCATCGGGAATGTTTACAACAAAGTAAAAACATTCGAGCTGTGGTTCCGTCAGGTGATTGCTGTACTGTTTATTGTTGTAGGTATCTATTCTATTTTCAGGGTTTACGTTTAAAAAAATTTATACTAATTGTTCGTTGAATTACGAACAATTTTAATATACCAATATGAAAAACATAAAAAATACGATCTGGATACCTCTTGCCCTATTGCCAATTTGGTTCATGATTTATCACAATCTCCAGCCGATTGCAGATTGGTTGGTTGGCTCAGCTTTGGGAATGACCAAAGGGGAACATATCACTGAAGCACTGCGGTTCTTCGTTTTTGAGTTCCCCAAAGTGATGCTTCTCCTTACGCTCATCATCTTCTTTGTTGGAATTATCCGCACCTACTTTACTCCCGAACGCACCCGCAAGGCGCTTGAAGGTAAAAAAACATTTACCGGAAATGTGATGGCTGCAACTCTGGGTATTGTCACCCCGTTTTGTTCATGTTCAGCCATCCCGCTATTTTTAGGATTTGTAGAATCAGGCGTTCCCCTTGGCGTTACTTTTTCCTTTTTAATTGCAGCTCCCATGATCAACGAAGTAGCCATCATCCTCTTATATGGACTATTTGGATGGCAGGTTGCCGCTATCTATGTGGGCACAGGATTGTCCATTGCCATACTGGCGGGTTGGGTAATTGGTTTGTTGAAACTCGAAAAATGGGTAGAGCCATGGGTATATCAAACCCATATTGGAGAAAGCAGACTGGATGAAGAAAAACTTACCTTTGCAAAACGGATCAATCTTGGTTATGATGCTGTAAAAGAAATTGTAGGTAAAGTTTGGATTTATGTGGCCCTCGGAATCTTAGTTGGTGCCGGCGTACATGGATATGTTCCTGAGGAATTTATGGCCATCTTAATGGGAAAATCGGCCTGGTATTCCATTCCACTTTCCGTTTTAATTGGCATCCCATTGTATTCAAATGCAGCGGGAATCGTTCCAATAGTATCGGTACTGATTGAAAAAGGCGCATCGCTTGGTACTGCTTTAGCCTTTATGATGTCAGTAATTGCTCTTTCATTGCCAGAAATGGTAATACTTCGGAAAGTACTAAAACTCCCACTGATATTCACATTCATTGGAATTGTAGGTACCGGAATAATGATTGTAGGTTATTTATTTAATTATATCTTTTGAATATGAAAACAACAGACCAGCCAATATTACAAGACTTTCATATTGAAGGCATTAAGCATATTACTCCTTCAGATGCGTTTAAGACTATAAATAACGGTGAAGCAGTTTTGATTGATGTACGGGAATTAAAAGAGGTTAAATTGGAAAGCATTCCACTCGATCATGTACTTAATCATCCGATGTCTGTAATTATGGACAGGTTACCTTATATCGCTAAAGATCAGAATATTATTTTAATGTGTCATAGTGGTATTCGAAGTGTAAAGGTTGCCAAAATGCTTATACAGCAAGGCTATAAAAGTGTAGCCAGCCTCGATGGTGGATTTGAAATGTGGAAAGCAAAAGGATTGCCTTTCGAAAGCGAACAGTCAACTCGCGGATGTGGATGTAATTCTGCTAAACTACCAAATGTCGATGACAAGCCTGCACCGTATGCTCCAGTGAAAGTTAGCGTTAAAATTACAGACTTTAAGAATTTAAGAATGATCGGAAAAAAGTAAAAGATCTAAGATAGATTTGAATGACTTTAGCGATTCAATTTATTTCAGATAATCGTTTACTGACTTCTGAATTCCTTTTTTAACACTATCCCATGTTTGTTTTTTATAGCTCACCGGAGTTTCACTTTGATCAGCATCAAAAAAATAAGTAATTGCATGTGGAATACTTATTGCCAACATTTGGCTGGGATATTTTTGTTTGTGCCAGTCTATTATTTGCTGCAGGGAATAGTGTTGAAGCAATTCATACAAATCCCAAAAATCTTTTTTCTTTCCACGTCCCAGAATGGCCTGAATTTTCATTGCAGCTATATCAGCATTACTGTATAATCTTATTCCATCTTCCAATTCAAAAGCCTTAATTGGTAAGTGAGGAAAATGAACTATATCTACTTTAATGTTATCGATGAAACAAAAAATTCCAAACTGATTTTGCTGCAGTTTGTATACAAACCGTTGGTTGAAAGTATTCTCCAAGACTTTTATTATTTCAGACTGATCAAATTTTTCATGAAAGAACAAATCCAAATCCTCTGAACTTCGGTGTCCAAACCTCAGTGACAAAGCGGTCCCTCCAACCAAAGAAAATTGATGAATGGATGGCACCTCCATTAGTTCCTTTAGTAAGGAAAAAGTCCGGGGTTCAACTGTCTCAGTATGTAACATCTGAATTCATTTAGAGGTTTATCAAATAATGCACTGGCAAAATGAATGGTTTGTAATGGCAAATACTTGGCATTCAGCAAAGCTTCGGTTACTTTTTCATCGCCGTAGTATCTGCGGCAATGACGAATATCTTCTACATCGCCCCGTTCGAACACACGTTCTATAACAAAGTTGGCTTTGGCATCATAGTCAATAAGCTCAAAATTCACATCCCAAAAAATGCGCTTTTCGAATATTGGTTTCGCTTTTGTATTCATACAGCGAAGATAATAAATTCAAATGTTATCAGTAGACATTCTCTATTAAAATATTAATCCGACAATCTTTTAACCTATAAAATTTGCTTATCTGATCAATATGTCGTAAGTTTGCGGCATTAGAAATATCTGCTATGAACAAATCAGAAAACTTCGAAGATTCATTACAAGAATTGGCTCAATTTGCCAAAGCTATCTCCCATCCTGCTCGTTTGGCCATATTAAAATATCTGGCAGAAACGAAAACCTGCATCTCTGGTGATATTTCAGGCAATTTACCATTAAGCCGCACCACCGTATCGCAGCATTTGAAAGAACTGAGGGATATGGGGTTAATTCATGGAACCATTGAAGGATTAAAAATCAATTACTGCTTATGTCATTCAAGTATAGAAAAATACATTAACTTATTCGACTCCTTTTTTGATCCAATAAAAGCTAGTACAATTAATTGTGAAGCTGAAGATTGTAGTATTGAAGATAGTTCTGGTGATTTAAACATTGAAGAAAAAGTATCAGCTAAATAATTATTACCACATGAAAATCCTTATTCTATGTACAGGCAACAGTTGCCGAAGCCAGATGGCACACGGCTGTTTACAGTCATTCGATAAAAGGTTAACCGTCTGTTCTGCTGGCACCAAACCTGCAAGGCAAGTCAACCAAAAGGCTGTAAAGGTGATGCAGGAAATTGGCATTGATATTAGCTCTCATACACCAAAAATGGTAGATCAATATCTCAACGAAGAATGGAATTACGTGATCACCGTTTGCGACCATGCCAACGAAACATGCCCCGCATTCCTTGGAAAGGTGAAACATCGTCTGCACATCGGATTTGAAGATCCATCTCATGCAATAGGTTCCGAGGAATTTATATGGAAGGAGTTTATTCGTGTCAGGGATGAAATTAAAGAAGTTTTTTGGAAATTATTTATTGAACAAATAAAGCCACAGTTATGAACGCAAATGATCCAAAATTAGTAGTAAAAGAGAAATACGGCGCAATTGCCAATTAAAGTAAATTGATAACGAATCCTCCTGCTGCGGTACCACAAGTTGTTGCGGTGAAGTGGATTATACCATATTATAAGTTTTCAGAAAGAGGAAAGAGGGATATTCAGTATAACAGTTTCAGAAACTAAATAATAAATCAATTTATAGGTATAAGCGCTTAGGTCGCACTGTCTAATCTACTGTATTCAGCCTGATTGGCTTATATTTTACCATCCTTTTTATGAGGTTATCAAATATACCCCCCATATTTCCACGTCTGTTGTTCCTATAA
>Ga0209724_1000896_pt1 | contig 27983 bp, 23 predicted proteins | sample grotaG_FD_184143 | JGI IMG/M metagenome (GOLD analysis project Ga0209724, IMG submission 184143) | Glacier valley bacterial and archeal communities from Borup Fiord, Nunavut, Canada, to study Microbial Dark Matter (Phase II) -... | ecosystem: Environmental > Aquatic > Freshwater > Ice > Glacier ...
CGGGGAAGAGCGCAAGGCGCGCGGGGCGCTCGATACCCCTTGGTATCGAGCGCCTCGTGCAACGCCGCGATCGCCCCGTTTCGAGGCGCCCCGCAGGGGTTTGACCAGGCGGCGCCCTCGCGCATTCGCAGAGTCGGGTCGATACCAAGGGGTATCGACCCGACTCTGCGACCGCACGATCATCACCGCCTGGTCAAATCTTAATGGCACGAATGACTAACTCAGGACACTAGCCGTAGACGTTCGACAGCGTCCCGATCCCGTCGACGACGACGTCGACCCGGGTGCCCGGCTTCATCGGCAGCACGCCGAGCGACGTCCCGCAGAAGATCACGTCGCCGGCCTCGAGCGTCATGTCGTGCGACAGGCGCGAGACCAGTTCGGCCGGGGGGAAGAACATGTCGGCGAACGCGTAGTTCTGCCGTTCGCGGCCGCCCACCAGCGTGCGCAGAGACGCGGCCGATGGATCGAAGTCGGTCTCGATGACCGGCCCGAAGGACGCGAAGCCGTCGAAGCTCTTGGCCCGCGTCCACTGCGGGAACGACGGATCGCGATGCAGGAGCTCGAGCGCGGTGACGTCGTTCGCGCAGGCGTAGCCGAAGATGTGGGCGGGCGCGGCGTCGGCGCTCACGGCCTTCGTCGTGCGGCCGATGACCACTGCGAGTTCGCCTTCGTAGACCACGCGCCCGTCGTACGACGCCGGGACGGGGATCGGGCGCTCGTGGCCGGTGGCGCTGTGCGGCGACTTGAGGAAGTACAGCGGCTCGGCCGGCTCGGCCCAGCCGTTCTTGTCGGCCGCGGCGCGGAAGTTGTTCCACAGCCCGACGATCTTGCCCGGCCGGCACGGCGGCAGCCAGTCGAGCGTGGCGACGTCGAGGGTCTCGTCCGTGGGCACCGGCGCATCGAACAGGTCGCCGTCGTAGCGGCGGACCCGATCGCCGTCGACGACGCCGAAACCCGTACCGCCCTGCCGGACGAATCGCATCCACTTCATCGCCGTGCTCCTGTCCTCATCGTCGGACCGGCAGGATACAGAGGGCGGCCGGTGAACGGCACGGATCAGTTCGGGCAGCGAGAGCCCTCGATCATCTGCAGGTCGTCGATGATGCGATCCAGCGCGATCCTGGCCGCGTCGGCGCGCCGCCGCGCGACCCGCAGCGCCTCCGCCTTGGTCTGGCTCATCGTCAGGATCCAGGTGCCGCTGCGCGTGAGCGCGCCGTCGTCCATGAAGTCGGACAGCGCGACCTGCAGGTCGGCGACTGCCTGCGTCCATTCGCACAGCGCGGTTTCGTAACGCTCCCGGGGCGTCGTCTGCGTCTTCATCAGCATGGTCATCACCGTGATCGTCTATCGTCTGGGCAAGCGATCCAAATATTCGGGGAATCGGGCCACGGACGATAGGGGCCAGATCAAGGAATGAAGCGGTCGATGCGGATCGCCGCCCGGTTCCGCAACAATGCGACTCCGGCATCCGTCCGGTCGTTGGCCGGCAGGAGTCGCAATGGACTTGGACAGGAACCTGAGGATCCGGATCGACGACACGACCGCGGTGTCGGCGATCCTCGACGCGCCCGCCGACAGCCGTGCGCTCTACGTCTTCGCCCATGGGGCGGGGGCGGGCATGGCGCACCCTTTCATGCAGGACGTCGCGGCCGGGCTGGCCGCGCGCCATGTCGCGGTCTTGCGCTATCAGTTCCCGTTCATGGAGCAGGCCTCGAAACGGACCGACGCCGCCCCGCTCGCGCAGGCCGCGGTGCGCGCCGCCGTGCGCTGCGGCGCGACGCGGGTCCCCGACCTTCCGATCCACGCAGGCGGCAAGTCCTTCGGCGCACGCATGACGTCGCAGGCCCAGGCCGCCTCGCCGCTGCCCGGCGTGGTCGGCCTCGTGTTCGTCGGCTTTCCGCTGCATCCTGCCGGCAAGCCGTCGATCGCGCGGGCCGCGCACCTCGACGCGGTCGACGTGCCGATGCTGTTCGTCCAGGGAACGCGCGACGCCCTGGCCGAAACCGACCTGATGACGCCGATGGTCGCGGCGCTCGGCCCCCGTGCGACGCTTCTGCTGCTCGACGATGCCGGCCACGGCTTCCACGTGCGCAAGAGCAGCGGCAGCGACGACGAGACCACGCTCGCCACCCTGCTCGACACGATGGCTGCGTGGATGCTGCGCCCGGGAAACCGCGCAATCCCGCTCAACAACTGATGGCGGGTGTGGTTTCCGACCGACAGGAGGATGTCCCGAAACGCGGTACAAGCACGATTCGGTTCGGCGTCTGCGCAGCGTCGCCTGTAAGAAGTCGGGACGCCGCGCGACGAAGCGGACGATCGGTCGGGTGACCGCGGCCGTGTCCGGAATCTTTGTGACCCCCGGCGATCCATCCGGTCGCCGATCCAGAAAAATGTGGAATGCGATGGCAACCGGAACGGCGGCAGCGACGTATCCCCATCGACAGCCACGCGGGCACGGCGATGTGCCGACGCCGCACGAAGGTCCCCTCCACCTCCTCTCCGGCATCCAGAAGAACCCATGGAAAACCACGGTCGATCGTTGTTGAAGCCCCGAACCCTTCTGGCCCAGGCGCTCGGCGCCGGTGACGAGGCGACGCGGGCCCTGACCCCGCCGGTCCATATGTCCAGCACCTTCCTGCGCGATGCCGACAACGGCTACGAGTCGGGCTTCGTCTACGGCCGCACCGACAACGCGACCGTCAAGCAGGTCGAACTGATCCTCGCGACGCTCGAAGGCGCGCAGGACGCGATGCTGTTCAGCTCCGGCATGGCGGCGGCCACGGCGGTGTTCCTCGCGCTCGAGAAGCCGACGCACATCATCGCGTCGCACGTCATCTACTGGGGCTTCCGGGAATGGCTCACCGACGTCGGTCGCTACGGCGGCCACTCGGTCAGCTTCGTCGACACCACCGATCTGGAAGCCGTCGCCGAGGCCGTCCGGCCCGACACCGGCATCTTCTGGATCGAGACGCCGAGCAACCCGCTGTGGACCATCACCGACATCGCCGCGATCGCCGAGATCGCGCATGCGGCCGGCGCGCTGCTGTGCGTCGACTCGACGGTGTCGACGCCGATCATCACGCGACCGATCGCCTACGGCGCCGACCTCGTCGTGCACTCGGCGACCAAGTACCTCAACGGCCACTCCGATGTCATCGCCGGCGCCGTGGCCGTGGCCGAGGACTCGGCTCTGTGGCGCAGCATCCAGAAGGTGCGCGGGCAGCTCGGTGCGATCGCCGGCCCGTTCGAGGCGTGGCTGCTGATGCGCGGCATGCGCACGCTCGACGTGCGGCTGCGCGAGCAGTCGCGCTCCGCGATGAAGCTGGCCGAGCGCCTCACCGGTCACCGCGCCGTGTCCGCCGTGCTCTACCCCGGGCTGAAGTCGCATCACGACCACGCGATCGCCGTGCGCCAGATGGACGGCCTGTTCGGCGGCATGTTCTCGATCCGCATGCGCGGCGGCGAGGCGGCCGCGATCTGCGCCGCGTCGCGGGTCGAGGTGTGGAAGCGCGCCACGTCTTTTGGCGGTGTCGAGAGCCTGATCGAGCATCGCGCATCGATCGAAGGTGCGGGGACGCCCTGTCCGCCCGACCTGCTGCGCCTGTCGACCGGCCTCGAGGACCCCGAAGACTTGTTCGCCGACCTGGTCCGGGCGCTCGACCAGGTACCCCGGACCGTCGAGACGCGCCACGCGCCGGTCGCCGAGATCGAGGTCCAGAGTTGACGACGGTCGCGGTCGCGATCCTGTGCAAGACGCCCGAGCCGGGGCGCTCGAAGACCCGACTGTCGCCGCCGCTGCATCCGGAAGAATGCGCCGGCATCTCCGCCTGCTTCATCCGCGACCTCGCCACCACCATCGGTCGACTCGCCGCCGAAGGCGACGTGACCGGCTACGCGGTCTACACGCCGGTCGGCACCGAAGCGCGGCTGCGCGAACTGATCCCGGCCAGCTTCGAGATCCTGCCGCAACGCGGTGACGGGTTCGGCGAGCGACTGCTGCACGGCACGGCCGACCTGCTGGAACGCCACCGCGGCGCGATCCTCGTCAACTCCGACAGCCCGACGCTGCCGCTGTCGATCCTGCGCGCCGCGGTCGACGCGGTGAAGGCGGGCGACCAGGTCGTGCTCAGCCCCGCGCACGACGGCGGCTACACGCTGATCGGCCTCTCGCGCCTGAATGCGGGTCTGTTCGACGACATCCCGTGGAGCACGCCGGCCGTGCACCGGCTGACGGTCGAACGCGCGGCGCAGCTCGGTTTGCCGGTGGTCAACGTGCCCGGCTGGTACGACGTCGACGACGCCGCGTCGCTGCGACTGCTCGAGCAGGAATTCTCCGGGCAGCGCCTGCCGTTCGCCGAGGACGACGGCGCCGACGCGCCGGCGACGCGGCGTTTCCTGGCCGCACGCGGCCTGCAGCGGGCGGCCCGCTGACGACCCGCGCCACGACCATGCGAATCGCAGATGCCCGCCACGCCGTCTCCGTCGTCATCCCCTGCCTCGACGAGGGCGAAGCGATCGGCGACGTCGTGCGCGACGTGCTCGCGCAGGGCGTCGACGAGGTGATCGTCGTCGACAACGGATCGACCGACGACACGGCCGCGCAGGCGATCGCCGCAGGCGCACGGGTCGTCGCCCAGCAGGAACGCGGCTACGGACGCGCCTGCGCGGCCGGGCTGGCCGCGGTGTCGGAGGCCGCGGAGATCGTCTGCTTCCTCGACGGCGACGGCAGCGACGTGCCTGCGTTCATGGCGCGTATCGTCGGCCCGATCGCGCGACGCGAGGCCGACTTCACGATGGGCTCGCGCCTTCGTGGCGAGCGCGAGCCGGGCAGCATGACGCCGCAGCAGCGCGTCGCGGGCTGGATCGCCGGCCTGCTGATCCGTCTCGTCTACGGCGTGCGCTACACCGACATGTCGCCGTTTCGCGCGATGCGCGTGGACCAGCTGCGGTCGCTGCGCATGGGCGAGATGACCTACGGCTGGAACCTCGAGATGCAGATGAAGGTCGCGGCACGCGGCCTGCGCGTGCTCGAGGTGCCGGTCGATCACCGGCTGCGCCGCGGCGGCGTGTCGAAGGTGTCCGGGGACCTCGTCGCCGGCCTGAAGGCGGCGTGGGTCATCACGAAGACCTTCGTGCGGCTCGCGACCTCGCTGAAGTCCACCCCTCTCCCGGGACCGATCCGTCCATGAACATCCTGCTGACCGGCGGCGCCGGCTTCATCGGCCTGCACGTGCTCGACGAACTGCTCGCGCGCGACCACACGGTCCGCATCGTCGACTCGCTGCGGCCCGACGTGCACGCGAGCGCCGACTGGCGGCCGCCGTCGCCGGTCGAGTTCATCCAGGCCGACGTGCGCGATGCGGCGATGCTCGACCGTGCCCTCGTCGGCATCGACGCGGTGATCCATCTCGCGGCCAAGGTCGGCCTCGGCGTCGACATCGGTGACACGCCCGACTACGTCTCGTCGAACGACTACGGCACCGCCGAGGTCCTGGCCGCGATGGCGCGCGCGAAGGTCGGCCGCCTGACGCTCGCCAGTTCGATGGTGGTGTACGGCGAAGGCCGCGGCCAGTGCCCGGTCCATGGGGCGGTCGCGCCCGGTCCGCGACTCGACAGCGCGATGGCTGCGGGCCAGTTCGAGCCGCCCTGCCCGGTCTGCGGCGAGACGCTGGCGCCGGCGATGGTCGGCGAGGACGTCGCGACCGATCCGCGCAACGTCTACGCGACGACCAAGCTCGCGCAGGAGCTGTTCTCGGCCAACTGGGCCCGCGTCACCGGCGGCTCGGTGGCCGCGATGCGCTATCACAACGTCTACGGCCCCGGCATGCCGCGCGACACGCCGTATGCCGGCGTCGCCGCGATCTTCCTGTCGTCGCTGCGCCGCGGCGTGGCGCCGCAGGTGTTCGAGGACGGCGGCCAGCGCCGCGACTTCGTGCACGTGCGCGACATCGCCGCCGCCACCGTGCTCGCGACCGAACGCCACGCCGACGGCGTGCGCGCGTTCAACGTCGGCTCGGGCACGCCGCGCACGGTCGGACAGATGGCGGTCGCGTTGGCCGAGGCACTCGGCGGACCGCCGCCGGTCATCACCGGCAGGTACCGTCTGGCCGACGTGCGCCACATCGTCGCGGACTCGTCGCGGCTGCGCGCCGAGCTCGGATGGCGCGTCAGGACGGAATTTGCGGACGGGATGAAAGAACTGGCGGCCTCGTACGACAGATGACGGTTCGCGGGTTCCGTAGCCCGCGCGGCCATCCTTGCGTAGAGTGACGCGACGCGCTTCGGTGCGCGAGTCCGGCCGACATCCCCGTCAACGAGGCGCGCCATGCCCCTGCACCCGAAGAAGCTGCATCCGGTCCCGCTACGGGTCATGCACTGGATCAACGCCGTGACCATCTTCCTGATGGTCGGCAGCGGCTGGAAGATCTACGAGGACGAAGTCATCTTCGGCTGGCTGCACTTCCCCGAATGGCTGACGTTCGGTCCCTGGGCGCAGCACGGCCTGCAGGTGCACTTCTTCGGCATGTGGATCTTCGCGATCAACGGGCTCGCCTACCTGATCTACGGATTCTCGACCGGGCGCTACCGGCGCATGCTGCTGCCGATCCGGATCAGCGAGCTGATCGGGGACGTCAAGGACGCACTCAGTTTCAAGCTCGACCACGCGGACACGACGCACTACAACGCGGTGCAGAAGGTGCTCTACATCGGCGTCATCCTGAGCGGGCTGCTGATCCTGCTGTCCGGCCTGACGCTGTGGAAGCCGGTGCAGTTCTCCTTCCTCTTCGCGCTGTTCGGCAACTTCCAGAACGTGCGGCTCGTGCACTTCCTCTGCATGGCCGCGATCGTCGGCTTCGTGTGCGTCCACGTCACGCTCGCGCTGCTCGTGCCGAAGACGCTCGTCGCGATGATCGGCGGCGGACCGGTCGTCGAGGACGACCCCCTCGCCACCCCAGCGAACTGAGGAGCCTGCCATGGCCATCGTCCGTCCCAAGTCCTCCCTCTTCCGGCCCGCCGGCGGCATCGACCAGAGTCCGCTGGTGGAACATCGCGCGCTCGTCGAGGACATCAACCGCCGCAATGTGCTCAAGGGGGCGATCAGTCTCGGCGCGCTGTCGATGCTGAGCGGCTGCAACGTCACCGAGAACGACCAGGTCCAGGTCGCCCTGCGGGCCGTCTCCTCGTGGAACGACCGCGTGCAGCAGGCGCTCTTTCGTCCTGATCATCTGGCGCCGACCTACAGCGAGGCGGAGGTCCTCAAGCCGCCGCGATTCAACGCGTTCTACGGCGTCGAGGACGTGAAGCCGGTCGATGCGTCGACGTGGAAGCTCGAGCTCGCCGGCAACATCCGCGACCGGAAGGCCTGGACCGCCGAAGAGATCTACGCGCTGCCCGAGCAGGAGATGATCATCCGCCACATCTGCGTGGAGGGATGGGACTACATCGGCCAGTGGTCGGGCGTGAACTTCCGCCGCTTCCTCGAGACGGTCGGCGCGGACCTGACGGCGAAGTTCGTCGCGTTCCACTGCGCCGACGGCTACACCGAATGCCTCGACATGCCGACCGCCTTGCACCCGCAGACGATGCTGGCGACGAAGTACGGACGCGAGATCCTCACCGATCCGTTCGGCTTCCCGTTGCGCCTGCGCACCGCGACCAAGCTCGGGTTCAAGAACGCGAAGTGGATCCAGGCGATCGAGGTCTCGAACACCTTCACCGAGACGCACTTCGGCAAAGAGGGCTTCAACTGGTTCAGCGGGATCTGACGACACGCGATGACGAATCCTTCCTTTCCTCTCCTGGCGGCCAACGAAGGCGCGCCGAAGACCGACGACCCGCCGAAGCAGGACGACTCGCCCGAGGCGAGGATGAACCGTCGCTTCCCGCAGAAGATCCGCATCGACGCGCTGGTCGGCCTGCCGGTGATCGACGACGACTACGGCGACCTGGGCACGGTGACGGAGGTGGTGCGCACCCCCGCGAAGAAGATCCTGCTGATCGTCCGCCACGGCGGGTTCCTGGGGCTCTTCGCGCGCAACGTCGCGGTGCCGATCGAGGTAGTCGCCATCCTCGGCAGGCAGGTGGCCTCGCTCGACATGCAACCGGCCGACTACAAGAAGGCGCCCACCTGGGTGGCCGGCGTCGACCAGAAGCTCGCCGGTGGCGAGACCACCCGCATCGCACTGACGAAGCGTTAGCATCGCGGGTCTCCCGCTCCCGCCCACGGCCGGAGCCTAGGCCGTGCGAGCCCGAACTTCGATCCGATGGCCTCTTTTCTCCCTGCCGCCCTGTGCGCCGTCGTGGCGGTCGCGTTCTGGAGCGCGCTGGGCTGGCCGGTCGTGAAACGCCTGCTGCCAACGACGCTGGCCGGGCCGATGGCGCCGCTGGCGGGCTGGGCGATGCACAGCGTCGTCGCGCTCCCCGTCTTCTTCGTGCTGCCGTTCAACGCCGCGACGATCGCGCTAGTCGCCGCCATCGCGCTGGCGCTCGCGTGGGCCGGATCTCGCCTACTGCCCGCAGCGGCCGACGCCGGGACCGGTCCCCGGGTGACGTCCTCGGCGTGGCTGGCCGCCGCGCTCGTCGCGGCCGTCTGCGCCGCGGCGATCCTGCCGAAGCACGTCGGCGATGCGGTCGTGCTGTCGGACCAGATCTTCGACCACGCGAAGGTCGCGATGGTCGACGACATGGCGCGCCTCGGCCTGCCGGCCGGCAACCCGTTCCTTGCGCACGACGGCAGTTCGCGGCGCCTGTCGTACTACTACCTGCTGCACTTCAGCTCGGCCGAACTGACCCGGCTGCTGCACGTCAGCGGCTGGGAAGCGGACATCGCGATGACCTTCTTCGCGGCCTTCACGTCGCTGGCCGCGATGATGGGACTCGCGGTGCGCTTCAGCGCACGGGCGAGCGCCGCGGTGTGGGTCGTCGCCATCGCGGCCACGTCGTCGTCGCGCGTGCTGCTCGAATGGACGTTCGGCGGGCCGGCGCTCGATCGCTGGTTCGAGGCGCCGGGCGGGTTCGGCGGCTGGTTCTTCCAGGTGCCCTGGGTCCCGCAGCACCTGATCTCGACATCGTGCGTGCTGCTCGCGGTGCTGACGATCGTCCGCCTCGCGGAACGGCCGCACGCGGGCACGGCCGTCGTCCTCGCGCTGGTCTGTGCCGCGGCCTTCGAGAGTTCGACCTGGGTCGGCGGCATCGACCTCGCGCTGGTCGCCTGCGCCGTGGTGCCGCTGCTGCTGTGGCGGACCGCGGCCGAGCACCGCCTGCGTCTCGTCGCGATGCTCGCGGCAGCCGCGCTCGCGACAGGCGCGCTCGCATCGCCCTTCCTCATCGATCAGGCCGCGTCGTCCGCCCTGCGCCATACGGGTTTCCCGATCGCCGTCCGCCTGTTCGAGGTCCTCGGCCCCGCGGTCCCGGGGCGCCGCATCCTCGACGCGCCCGCGTTCTGGTTGCTGTTGCTGCCCGTCGCGATGCCGGCCGCCTATGTGCTCGGCATGGTTGCGCTCGCGCGATCGATCTCGGGTCGCGGCGACGCGTCGGCTCGCAGCCCGACCGCCCACGCGTTGGCCGCCACCGGGCTGGTCGCGCTGGCGATCTCGTGGCTGCTGGTGAGCACGATCGCCGACAACAACGACCTCGGCTGGCGCGCGGCCCTGCTCGGCTCGACCGTGCTGATCGTGTTCGCCGCGGCCGGCCTCGCGCGCTGGGTCGACGGCCGCCGGCGCGGGCTCGTTGCGCTGGGCCTCGTGACGCTGCTGCTCGGCGTGCCGGAGACCGTGCTGCAGATCCAGCGCAACGTCGCGCCGCTGGAACGGCCCGACGCCGCGTTCTTCGCGCAGATGCCGGCGCTGTGGGCGCAGGTGCGCGAGCACACCGCGACCGACGAACGCGTCGCCAACAATCCGCGGGCGTTCGATCGCACGACGCCGTGGCCGGTCAACATCGGATGGAGCCTGCTGGCCAACCGGCGCTCGTGCTTTGCCGGATGGGAACTGACCCAGGTCTTCACGGCGATCCCGCACGACCGGCTGCGCGGCATCGACGATCGGGTGGTCCGGGTGTTCGCCGGCGAGGGAACGGCCGACGACGTGCGGTGGATGGCGCGCGATCTGGCCTGCAGCACGGTCGTCGTGACGTCGCAGGACGGCGCCTGGAAGCGGGATCCGTTCGCGACGAGTCCCGAATACGTGCGGGTCGTTGACGAGGCCGGTCGCTGGCGCATCTATCGGCGCCGTTGACGGCCCGCGCGATCAGAACGAGCCGGGTCCCGCGCGTCGATCATCCGTTCTCGATCATCTCCGCGACGCGCATGCGCAGTTCATCCAGCGCGAACGGCTTGGTCATGACCGCCATGCCGGGCTCGAGCTGGCCGTCGCGAACCACCGCCTGCTCCGCATAACCGGTGATGAAGAGGACCTTCAGGTCGGGGCGGTGTTGTCGACCGACATCGGCGAGCTGCCGACCGTTGAGGGCTCCCGGCAGTCCGACATCCGTGATCAACAGATCGATGCGCGTGCCGGATTGCAGCAGATCGAGTGCGGCCGATCCGTCCGCTGCTGAAAGCAGCGAGTAGCCCTCCCCTTCAAAGAGGTCGTTCAGCAGGAGTCGGATCGTCGCCTCGTCGTCGACCACCAGGATGGTCTGCCCCGGCACGGCAGGCGACGAGAACGACCGCACCGCGTGAGCCGCGATCGGCGCCGAGGCACCGTCGTAGCGGGGCAGCCGGATGCTGACCGTCGTGCCCTCGCCGGAGCGCGATGCGATCCGGACCGATCCCCCCGACTGGCGCGCGAATCCATAGACCATCGACAGGCCCAGTCCCGTTCCCGCACCGAGCGGCTTGGTCGTGAAGAACGGGTCGAATGCGCGGCGGATGACCTCTTCGGACATGCCGCACCCGGTATCGGTGACCGAGACCGAGACATGGTCGCCGCGCTGCGCTCCCTGGTCGCCACGCGACGGTTCGTCGACGACCTCGTTGACGGCATGGATCGAGAGTCGTCCGCCATCCGGCATGGCGTCGCGCGCGTTGATGCACAAATTCAGGAGCGCGCTCTCGAGCTGGTTGCCGTCGACCCTGGCGAGCCACAGGCCCGCCGCCGCCTCGGTGGAGATCGAGATCCGCGGCCCGACCGTGCGCGCGATCAGGTCTTCCATCTCCACGACGAGGTGGTCGATGCGCACCACCTTCGGATCGAGTGTCTGGCGCCGCGAGAACGCGAGCAGGCGGTGCGTCAGCGCGGCCGCCCGTCGCGCCGCGCCCTGCGCCGTGGCGAGGTATCGCGGGAGTTCGTCGACCCGGTCCTGGACGATCCGCAGCTGCATCAGCTCGAGGCTTCCGGAGATGCCGCTGAGCAGGTTGTTGAAATCGTGCGCGAGGCCGCCGGTGAGTTGTCCCACCGCCTCCATCTTCTGTGCCTGGCGCAATGACGCTTCGCTCTGGGCGAGGGCGTCCGCGGCTTCGCGCTCGCTGCTGACGTCCCGGCCGACCCCGTGGATGTGGCGTTCGTCGGGCACCGCGGTCCACGACAGCGCACAGTAGCTGCCGTCCCGTCGACGGTAGCGGTTCTCGAACTTGAAGGTCGTGATCCCGCGACTGAGCCGACCGATCTCGCGACGCGTCGCCTCGCGATCGTCGGGGTGCACGAAATCGAGCGAGACCTTGCCGACCAGGTCCGCAGTCGACCAGCCCAGGCGCTGCCACGCCGGATTGGCATCGACGATGATCGCCTCGAAGTTGGAGATCATCATCACGTCGGTCGACAACCGCCAGAGCCGGTCCCGATCGGCGGTGCGATCGACGACCTTCTGCTGGAGCATCGCGTTCATCGTCGACAGCGCCTGTGCGGCCTCCTTCTGGTCCTGGATGTCCGTGTTCGTCCCTATCCACCGCACCGGCCGCCCGTCCGCACCCCGGATCGGGACGGCGCGCGCGATGTGCCAGCGATGGATGCCGTCGTGACGCCGAAGGCGAAACTCGGTCTCGTAGGTCTCGCCGGTCGACAGCGCATCGCCCCAGCGGGCGGATGCTCCGGCGACATCGTCCGGGTGGACCAGCGCGACCCAGCCGGTTCCGTCCAGCGTTCCTTCGGCGACGCCGGCGTAGACATAGGTCTGCTGATTGAACCAGTCGAGGTAGCCGTCCGGTCGGGCGACCCACACGTGGTTGGGCATGGCCTGTGCGAAGGTCCTGAACTTTTCCCTGCTCGCCGCCAGTTCGGCCTCGCTGTGCCTGAGCTGCGCCTCGAAGGCCTTGCGCGCGGTCACGTCGATCGCCGTGCCGAGTGCGCGAATGCACGTCCCCCGCTCATCGAAGATCGCCTTGCCTCTCGCGGCGACCCATCGAATGCGCCCGTCTTCCTTGCCGATGGCGCGATATTCGACGTCGTAGGTGGCGCGCTGCGCCGGATCCAGCGCCGATGCGAACGCGGCACTGGTCGCGACCAGGTCGTCGGGATGCAGGCCCGCATAGAAATCGTCCATGGAGCACGGCGCATCCGCACTGATGCCGAACATGCGCTTCGTCCGGCTGCACCAGGTCAGCAGGCCGGACGTCAGGTCGAGGTCCCAGATGCCCACTTCCGCGGCGTCCGTCGCGAGACGGAGCGATTCTTCTCCGAACTGCAGGCGACGTTCGACGCTGCGGCCGGCGATCGCGGTCAGCGCGCGCCCGCAGGCGTCCACGACGAACCCGACTTCCGCGGGCGTCCAGGCGCGGGGCGTCGACTGATGGACGAAGAAGCAACCCGTCACCCGCTCCCGCTCGATGTTCGCGAGGTGGATGTAGGCGGACACGCCCGAGGCGGAACCGTCGGCGAAGCTGCGGGCCGTGCGGGGATCGGTCGCCACGTCGTCGACGACGACCGGGTCGCGCCCCAGCAAGTGCGCGAGCCCTCGCAGCATGCGCGACACGTCCGCACCCGACGGGCGGGTGACTCCTTCGGTCCAGGTGCATTCGACCGTCGGATCCGACGCGGCCTCCCCGATCACAACGTACCCGCTGCGGGTCGCGCCGAGCACCGCCCCGACCGTCTCGCACGCCGCCGCAACCATCTCGTGCAAATCAGCCGCCTGTTGCAGCCGGTCGCCGAGCGCCAGCAGGGCCTGGGTCCGCAACAGCGAGAGATGTTCCTTCGTCATGTCGCGCACGATCCGGACGAAGGCGTCCGGGGAACGGCGGTCGGCGCGCAGCGGCATGGTCTCGCCGCTTGCCCAGAACGGGCTGCCGTCGCTGCGCTGGAGCCATCGCTCGTCGAACGTGCGACCGACCCGCGTCGCCCGATCCAGGTCCGCACGCAGCGCGCCGCGATCCCGGTCTTCCGGCGCGAGACATCGATCGAACGATTGCCCCAGCATCTGCGCTTCGGTCCATCCGAACAGATGCGACGCGCCTGCGCTCCACAGCGTGACGCACCCGTCACGATCCAGGACGACGATCGCGTAGTCGAACGCGCTGTCGAGAACCGATCGAAGATCGACCGCTTCCAGGACCGGCAAGACCTCGTCCGCTGGGGACGACATTGCTTGATGAAGGATCAACGCGGCATCTCCGGTCTCTCGCGGGTCAAGCAAACGGATGGCGTGCGATGTCCACCCCGGCCCCGTCGATGCCGAAATTCTCTGCGGACTCGCCGAGAAGCGTCAATAGCGACGTGGCGTCTCAGCGCGGGCGTTCGATCGTGGCGCTTCCGGATCGCCCGATGTCCCGGGTTCCTCGGCCTAGCGCAACTCGAACGTCTCCAGCTTCCTGGGAACGGCGACGTTGGCGAGCGTGCGGTAGACGGGCAGGCCGTCCGCGTAGGCGGGGTAGTCCTCGCCCTGGATCAACGGGGCGAGGTAGCGCTTGCAGCGCTCGGTGATGCCGAAGCCGTCGGCGGTGATGTAGTCGCGCGGCAGCGTCTTCTCGACGTTGGCGACATCGGCCAGCGCCGCCACGCCGATGCGGTACGCGTAGGGCACGTCGCTGAGGCGCTCGATGGTCGGCATCACCGCGTTGTGCCCCTGCAGCGCGAGCTCGACCGCCTTCGCGCCGAGCTCCCAGGCCTGCTGCACGTCGGTCCGCGACGCGATGTGCCGTGCGGCCCGCTGCAGGTAGTCGGCCACCGCCCAGTGCATCTTGTGGCCGAGGGCCGTGGCGATCATGTCGGCCACGACCGGCGCCGCGCCGCCCAGCTGCGCATGGCCGAACGCATCGCGCGTGCCCTGCTCCGCGAGAAACTTGCCGTCCGCGCCCTTGCAGCCTTCGGACACGACGACCGTGCAATAGCCGTGCGTGCGCACCAGCGTGTCGACGCGCGCGATGAACGCCGCCGCGTCGAACGCGATCTCGGGGAACAGGATCACCACCGGGATGCCGTGGTCCTCGATCAGTCCGCCGGCGGCCGCGATCCAGCCGGCGTGCCGTCCCATCACCTCGAGCACGAACACCTTGGTCGACGTCTTCATCATCGAGCGCACGTCGAACGACGCCTCGAGCGCGGACACGGCCACGTACTTGGCGACCGAGCCGAAGCCCGGGCAGCAGTCGGTGATCGGCAGGTCGTTGTCGACGGTCTTGGGCACGTGGATCGCCTGCAGCGGATAACCCATCGACGCCGAGAGCTGGCTGACCTTGAAGCAGGTGTCGGCCGAATCGCCGCCGCCGTTGTAGAAGAACCAGGCGATGTCGTGCGCCGCGAACACCGCGATCAGGCGTTCGTATTCGCGCCGGTTGGTCTCCAGCGACTTGAGCTTGAAGCGGCACGAGCCGAAGGCGCCGGACGGCGTGGAACGAAGACCGGCGATCGCCTCGGCCGACTCGGCCGACGTGTCGATCAGGTCTTCGGTCAGCGCGCCGATGATGCCGTTGCGGCCGGCATAGACGGTGCCGATGCGATCGGCATGCCGTCGTGCGGTCTCGATGACCCCGCAGGCCGACGCGTTGATGACGGCGGTGACGCCGCCGGACTGGGCGTAGAAGGCGTTTCTGATGGACATCCCGTTCCTCGGTGATGGTCTCTGGACGGACGAGGCGACGCCGGGGTGCTCATCGGCGTCGCTGAGATGCTAACGCGGCCGCTGCGGCCGGCGACGCGGGAGCCGCAAGTGCAGACGGCCGCCAAGCGGCCTGAAGGGAATCAATCGACGGCGACGGTCCGGTCTGCCGCCCACAGCCGCAACGCCTCGATCTCCTCGGCGCGCACGACCGACAGCGGCCTCGTGCCGCGCAGCCCGGCCACCAGCGTCGCCGTGTCCAGTCCGCCGTCGGTGGCGTGCACCTCGTACTGCGCGGCGACGATCGCCTGCTCGATCTCCGCGCCCGTGAATCCGTCCGATGCCGCGGCCAGCGCATCGAGATCGAAGTGGCCCGCATCGGCCCCCCGCTTGGCGAGATGGATGGAGAAGATCTCGCGTCGGACCGTCTCCGTCGGCAGGTCGACGAAGAAGATCTCGTCGAAGCGTCCCTTGCGCAGCAGTTCGGCCGGCAGGCGAGACAGGTCGTTGGCCGTCGCGACGATGAACACGCGGGTGCTGCGTTCGATCATCCAGGTGAGGAAGGCACCCAGCACGCGCCGCGAGACACCCCCGTCCGTCGCGTCGTCCCCCGAGGCGAGGCCCTTCTCGACCTCGTCGAGCCACAGGACGCAAGGCGCCATGGCCGCGGCCGTGGCGAGCGAGTCGCGCAGGTTGCGCTCGGTCTCGCCGCTGAACTTGTTGTAGAGCGCACCGAAGTCGAGGCGCAGCAGCGGCACCTGCCACGACCCCGCGACGGACTTCGCCGCGAGACTCTTGCCGCCCCCCTGCACGCCGAGCAGGAGCACGCCTTTCGGGGTCGCCAGCCGCTCGGTGCCCGGCGCGCCGCAGAACGCGCCCCGACGCAGCCCGAGCCAGCGCTTGAGTCGCACCTGGCCTCCGACGTCCGTCAGGGTCACGACGTCGCGCCCGGTCTCGAGGGTCAGCACCCCGCCGCCGGCGAGCGACTCGTGCTTGTGACGAAGGATGCGCGCGACGTCGTCCATGTCGATCGTCGCGTCGTGTTCGATGGCCTGGCGGATCAGCCGTCGCGCGTCGTCGCGCGTGAAGCCCACGAGGTGCTGCGTCAGCATCGCCACCGCCGCAGGGTCGCCCGTCAGCGTCTCGGTATCGTGCGCCGAGCGCCACAGCGCGACCTCGTCGCGCAGCAGCTCGCGGATCTGGTCGTGCGTCGGCAGCGTCATGCGGAAGGCGGCCGACATCCGCTGCAGGTCGGGCGGCAGCTCCACGCGCGAACCGACTAAGATCATCGTGCGCGCGCATTCCGCGTAGCGCATCGCGATCTCGCGGATCAGCCGGACGATGATCGGATTGTCGAACCAGGGCTGCGCGTCGAGGAACACGAAGACGCCGTTCTGCGGCGAACGGGCGATGTGCTTGAGCGCATCGAGCAGTTCGTTCGTCATGGCCGCCTGCTCGGGGCGGTTGCTGCGCGACAGCCCCTGCGCGATGCTCCAGGTGAACAGCGCCTTCTCGCGCAGGTTCGCGGCGCGTTCGACGAGCGCGAGGAAGCGCGGCTCCTCGGGCGTCTCGACGACGATGATCGGGAATTGCGACTCGATCAGGAGACCGAGCTCTTGCGTGTCGTCTTGCATCCGGGAGCGGGGGTGGAAGGGTGGGTGAGTCAGATCGAAGCGGCCCGTCGGGCCGCTCGTCCGGGGGTCATGAGCCGATCGATTCTTCGTGCTTCGACATCGCGTTCGCTGCAGCAAGTTCGGTCAGGACACGCGGCTCCGCCTTCGCCATGATGCAGCGATGGACACCACGACACCGCACGCCACCGACCCGTTCACCCACGTCATCGCCTGGATCGAGCGGCGGCTCGACCGGCCGCTGACGCTGGAGCAGGTCGCGGCGCAGGCCGGTCTGTCGCCATTCCATTTCTCCCGGCTGTTCACCGCGCGCATGGGCCGCAGCGTCATGGCCCACGTGCGCGGCCGACGGCTCGTGCGCGGGGCCCGACGGCTCTGCGACGACCCCGATCTCAGACTCGTCGACCTCGCGTTCGACTGCGGTTTCGAATCCCAGGAGGCGTTCACGCGCGCATTCAAGCGCGTGTTCGGAGTCTCACCGGGCCGGTTCCGCAGCGGATTCGCCGTCGACCCCATCGAAGGCCAATATCCCATGACCCTCCCTGCCGCCCGGAGCACGTCCGTCGTCCGTCTGCCCGAGCGCGTGACGCTGCCCGCCTTCCACGTCGCCGGCCCCGCGCGCCGCTTCGACGAGGCGACCAAGGCCGGGATCCCGCAGCTCTGGTCCGCGCTGATCGGCGTCCTGCCGTTCGCGGGCCAGGTCGGGAGCTGGGCCACCTACGGGGTCGTCTCGAGCGTCGACCGGGCCGAGGGATGCTTCCAGTACATGGCCGCTGTGGGCGTCGAGCCGGGCTGCGTGCCGCCGCCCGGCTTCTCGACGATGGAGATTCCCGAAGCGACCTATGCCGTGTTTCGCATCACGCTCGACGGCGCGGCGTTGCACCCCCAGGTCAAGCAGGCGATGGCGTCGATCTGGGGCGAGCTGGTCCCGGCTGCCGGCCTGAAGGTGCTGGACGGGCCGGATTTCGAGCTCTACGACGGTCGCTTCGATCCCCGGAAGCCGGGGTCGGTCATCGACTTTCACGTTCCCGTGGAAACCTGAACGACGCGTGGCAACAGGTCGCAGCGGACCCTCGACGAACGCGATGCGCCCGCGGCACGACCTCCATGCAATGATGGCTGCGTGAGTTCCCGCCTGCCCGCCCATCGCCCCGTCTGGACCTTCGTCGCACTCAGCGTCGCTCTGGGCGCACTGTGCGTCGCCCTGCTTGCCTTGCTGGTGGTCGCGCTGTCGCTGCTGACCGGCGCCACGCTGCTGAGGATCATCGGCGCCGGTTTCGGAGATGCGCGACTGGTCTGGTTGCCCGCCGCAGGCGTGCTGGTGGTGCTCGCGTTGGCCCTTTCCCTCGGGTGGTTGTTGTGGCATCGGGTCGTTCCCCGACTGTGGGCCGCGCGCCCGCCCGGCGCCGCCGGCTGGGCGGCCGGCTTGCTCGGGGTCGCGCTGTCGTCGACGCTGGTCGTCGCGATGATGCCGGCCGAGATCACGAGCACGGCCCGCCAGTTCGTCACCGGCGAAACGGCGCAGCAGCGTGCCGATCGCCCGACCGCACAAGCCCGTCGCGATCGTCTGCAGGCGGTTCTCGACGCCGCCCCGGCCGGGCCGGAGGCGGCCCTGCTCGCCGCCGTCGATCGCGTTGCCACGCCGGTCACGGGGCCCGGACGCCTGCTGGATGACGAGGACCTGAAGCTGCGGGTGAACGCGCTGCGCCGGCTGCAGAACACGCTACCGCCGGCCTGGCAGCCCGTGCTGATCGGCACGCTGGCCGAGATACAGCACATCCACGCGGGCCAGCACCCGGCCGACGACGCTTCGCGCGATGCCTTGGTGGAAGGCGGGCGCGCCGGCAGCCGCGCCCTGACGCTGCTGGCGGCCGAGAGCGACGAAGGCATCGCCCTCCACCACGAGGCGTCGGGCGCCCAGGGGCTGGCGGATGCAGCGTGGCAACGCGCCCTCGAGGGCTACGCTGCCGCAGGCGCCGCGTTCGAGGTCGCCCGCCTGTACGACGAGACGCTCCCCACGCGCCTGGAAGCGTTGAAGGCGCCGGCGGCGGCGCGGTTTCCCGGCCCCGACGCGGAAATCTCCCGGCGGCTGTGGCGATTCGCGGAGGCCCTGGGCGACGACACCGCGTATCCGCATGCGCTAGCGGACCAGCGCGTCCTGGCCCTCATGAGTGGGTTGATCGCGCTCGAGCGTGCGCCCGATGCGCCGCAGATGGCGCTGCGCAACCCCGCGCAGCGCTGGGGCACCGATCCCTGGGCGATGGGGCGCTGGGTGCTGGCGCTGCGTCATGCACGGGGCGACTGTCTGGCCGCGCTGACGCTGTCCGGCACCACCCAGAACCGTCGCCGGCCGGCCGTCGTGAATCAGTCCGCGCCACCACCCTCGGCGCTCGACCTGGGCTGGGCGATGGCCTGGATGGAGGCCGCCGAGGCTTGCGCGCGCAGCGACGAGGAACGGCGCCAGACGAGCGTGCGCCGCACGAGTCTCGCGTGGCTCCGGTTCGCGCCGGGCGAACTCGACGCGGCGCGGGCCGGTGTGGCCGCGACCATCGCCGCGCTGCGTTGAAGCCTGCCTGCCGCCTCGCCGCGGACGGGTGCAGAACGGCCGCAGCGAAGGTGCTGCGGCGCTGGAGGTCGGCTGTGGCGCCCGCCGGACGCTGGCCGCGCCCGGCTGTTCCGCGACGATCGATTCAGGCCGCTTCGCGCCTCGCCGGGGTCGTGTCGAGGATGCGGCCGAGCGCCGCGCCCAGGTTCGCCACCGTGCGATCGACGGCCAGCAGCTTGTCGAGCCCGAAGAGCCCGATGCGGAAAGTCTTGAAGTCCGCCGGCTCGTCGCACTGGAGCGGGATGCCCGCGGCCGTCTGCAGCCCCTGGCCAAGGAACGCCGTGCCGGTGTGCAGGCCGGGATCGCTGGTGTAGCTGACGACGACGCCGGCGGCCTGGAAGCCCGGTGCGGCGACGCTGGGCAACCCGTGGGCCTCGAGTAGCGTGCGGACCCGTCGGCCCAGTTCGATCTGCCGGGACCTCAGAGGCTCGAAACCCGCCGCCCGCGTCTCGGCCATCGCCTCGCGCGTCTGGCGCAGCGCATCGGTCGGCAGCGTCGCGTGGTAGGCGTGGCCGCCGCGTTCGTAGGTCTCCATGATCTGCAGCCATTTCTTCAGGTCCGCGGCGAAGCTGGTGCTGACCGTGCCGTCGATCGCGCCGCGCGCCCGTTCGCCGAGCATCACGAACGCACAGCAGGGCGATCCGCTCCAGCCCTTCTGCGGCGCGCTGATCAGGATGTCGACGCCGGTCTTCTGCATGTCGACCCACAGCGCGCCCGACGCGATGCAGTCGAGCACGAAGAGGCCGCCCGCTTCGTGGACGGCATCGGCGATCCGGCGCAGGTAGTCGTCCGGCAGGACGATGCCGGCGGACGTCTCGACGTGCGGCGCGAAGACCACGTCGGGTCGCGTCGCACGAATCGTGGCGACGACGTCGTCGATCGGCGGCGGCGCGAACGGCGCCTGGGACTCCGGTGCGACCGGACGCGCCTTGAGCACGACCTGCTCCGACGGAATGCGCCCGGCCTCGAAGATCTGCGTCCAGCGATAGCTGAACCAGCCGTTGCGGACCACGAGCGTCTTCTTGCCGGACGCGAACTGGCGCGCCACGGCTTCCATGCCGTAGGTCCCGCTTCCCGGCACGACGATCGCGGAATGCGCGCGATACGCCTCCTTGAGGATGCCGGAGATGTCCCGCATCACGTGCTGGAACTTCTGCGACATGTGATTCAGTGCGCGATCGGTGAACACCACCGAGTATTCGAGCAGTCCGTCGGGGTCGATCTGGGGCAGTAGTCCGGGCATGGCATCTCTCCGTATCGCGTTTCAAGGACGCGTCTTGCAGATTAGCACCAGCCATCGCAATGGTGCCGTGGGGGTCGATCCCCTTACGTCGGATCGATCAACCCCATTCCGATCAGGCGCAGCGCCGTCATGCTCGGCGCGAAGAAGTAGTCGCCGCCGCGCGTCGACACGAACTGCGGCAGGTCGTTGGCGACGAACGGCGCATGCCCCGACGCAGGCTCGGCGGCGATCACGAAGCGCGCACCGTCCGGATGGTTGCCGACCAGCGGGCAACTGTCGTTGCCCGCGTTGAAGTCGAGCCCGAAGTTGAGCCACTGCTGCTGCACGAATTCGAACTGCCGGCTCAGCGACGCGCAGTGGCACAGCATGACGATGCCGTGCTCGCCGTCCGCCGCATCGGCCGCCCCGTACGGGAGCCCGCGGCGCAGCAGGCGGCGGCGGTTGTTGAGCGCACTGCCCATGCGGTTCTTCGGGTCGCCGAGCGCCCGCGGATCGAGCGAGTCGCGCGTGTTCATGCGCCGCATGTGCGACGTCATCGGACAGCGCGTACCCTCCCGATCGTCCTGGTAGCGGAACTCGACGAACGCCCGCGCCCGCTCGGCCGTGCCCGGCGCGTATCGCGCGTTGAACGCCCTCCATCCCGCGATGTCGGGCGCGGCGGTCAGCGGCACGCCGTCGGTCCAGCGACCGGCCATCTTGGCCAGCAGCGTATGCCGCGCGTCGTCCACGCGGTCGAAGCGCCAGGCCGACGCGAACCGCGCGGCGCTCTCGTCGACCCAGTCGTTGAACGCGCCGACGTGCTGGTGCAGCTTGCGATAGCTGAAGAAGCTGCCGTTGCGGCTGAAGTCCGGCGGCATCGCGGCGCCCGCGACCTCCTGCGCCTCGTCGGCCCAGCCGAGCAGGAACTCGCCGGTCGCGATCGGGCGCCAGTTCCCCTGTCCGTCGACCGCCCCCTGCCCGATCGCCAGCGCCTCTTCCTGGCCCTGCGGGTACTGCCCCGAGAAGATCGGGTCGCCGATCGCGTCCATGAAGCCGAAGTGCTCGAAGGGTGTCGGCTGCCCGTCCTCCATCAGCGCCGACAGCGCGTGCCAGCGGGTCGACGGCCCGCGATGACCGTCGAGCAGCGTCAGCACGGCCGGGTTGCCGCCGCTCGTCGTCGCGATCAGCTGCAGGATCTCGGTGGTGACGGCGTCGAGCTGCGGCACCGGCTGGCCCGACGCGTCGGCCTGCGCGTTGAGCGTCAGCAGGATGTGGACCGACGGCTGGTCCGGCCGCCACACCGGGTCCCAGTGGTCGGGCGTGTTGTCGAGGACATCGTCGCCGAGGATGGACGCGCGCGCGACCATGCCGTCGATGAAGTCGTCCGGCATTCCGCGCAGCGTGCGTACCGGCAGCCCGAGCGCGAGAAGGCCGCGGAACGTGAACGCGATGTTGATCGCCACGTCGGGGCGCGTCACGGTGCTGGGGATCGCCGTCAGGCGCGGACGGTTCGACGGCCAGCGCAGCGCCGTCGTCACGCGGCGGTGGATCGCCTGCACGAACGCACGACCCGCCGCGGCATCGCCGACATGCAGCAGCAGGTAGCGCGCCTTCGGAAATCCCAGCCGTCCGTACGCCGTGAGGATGTTGCCCTGGATGTCGGCGAGTTCGAGCTTGGACGGGGTCATAGCGCCACCCGCTTCGGCGTCACCGTCAGGTGCTGCACGAGCCGCACGCCGTCGGAGCGGATGACGCCGGGCGGCTGGGTCGGCGCGCTGGTGTCGTCGGGCCGCACCTGCGCGAGGAAGGCACCGAAGCGCGCGTGGACCTGCGCGGCATCGAGTCCCTGCAGGTCGGCCGCGAGCAACGCGAACTTCTGCTGCACGTGAAGCGCCTTGAGGATCGACGGCAGGTCGGTGCCGGCGCCCGCCGGGAACGGCTTGCTGCCCTTGCTCCACAGCAGCCACAGCACGCCGACGAGCGCGAGCACGGCCGCCACGGGCACGCCCAGCAGCATCCACCAGGGACTGGCCGCGAGCCCCTTGATCAGCCACCACGCGAGGCCCGAGAGGACCACGAGTCCGATGCCGAAGGGCAGCGCCAGCGCAGGAATCGTGTAGCCGTTCAGGTCCGCGGTCGGCACGTAGTAGTCGTTGAAGCTCATTGTCGTCTCGATCTGGCAGCGCTTCAGCCACGCGCCGAACGAAGCGCCGTCGCTCACGCGATCGAACCCGACGCACGAGGCGCCGACCGCGCGCAGTTCGGCACCCATCTTCGACCACAGGCCCTCGGCCCAGCTCGCGAGCCCGCCGTCGGCCTCGTCGGCCCGCGCGTCGAAGTCGGCGCAGAACATCAGGTAGGGGCACGACAGGTTGTCGACCGGTTCGTGCGCGAGCAGGTCGACGCCGCGCAGGCCCTGCACCAGCGAGTTGCCCGCGTCGCGGCCGTTGTACATCGGCTGGTCGATGATGGTCGCGCGGATGAAGTGCGTGCGCGTGCAGCGCGAGAAGGGGCTCTCGAAGCCGGCCGCGATGCACGCCGGGCTCTGCTGCGCGGTCGGCAGCGTGGCCAGCATCTCGCGCAGCACGTGGCTCGGGGACGTGAAGCTGCCGTCGCCGCGCGCGACCGGGTCGCGCTTGACCGGGATCAGGGTCGTCAGGAAATAGTGGCCGCCGTCGATGTTGGCCATGTCAGTGCCCCGTGCCCCAGATGCCCTCGACGAACGGCTGGCGGTTGCGGTCGGCATTCGACGTGTCGTTGCTCGCCACCGGCGCGAAGCCCGGCGACCCCAGGTCGTTCTGCACGCCCGTCAGCGCCGCCCGCCACAGCGTCTCGAACTGCTCGGGCGTCGCCGTCCCGTGGGCGGCGGCGAGGGTGCGGACCGCGTTGCGCACGCGCATCGCGCACTTGATGTCGCGCTGCGCGGATCCCGGCGTCGCGTTGTAGTAGTAGTCGGTGTAGATCTGGTTGGCGCGGATGTAGTCCTTGAACGGCGTGATGGGGACCGACTTCGGATAGCGCGTCGACGAGTACCAGAACATGTCGAGGCCGTTGGGCAGGCCGTCGGAGAACGCGTCGATGTATTGGTCCCAGGTGCCGTTAAAGTTGCTGCAGAAGATCATGTAGTCGTTGACCAGCTCCTCCCTGCCCTGCCCGAGGTCGGGCCACTGGTCGCGACGGACCATCACCCAGCGCGCGAAGTGGATGATCGACAGCCCGAGCAGTCCCGCCAGCTTGTCGGGCAGCGCGCGGGCGGCCATGAAGATGAACGTGTTGAGGAACGTCCTGCGCGGCTTCATCGGCGTCAGGATGGTCATCGCGTAGGCCTTGCCGGCGACATTGCTCATGGGAAAGCTCCTGTTGCGGCCCTGGGCGACCGCAGTAGACGGGATCCGGTGCGGTCGGAAGCTTGCTGCTTTCGGTCCGGGCACGCAAGCATTCGATACAGCCACGAGTGTCACGCCGCGGCAACGGTCGTCGACAATGGCGGCTTCGATGCGACCAGCGAGAGGACGACCCCCATGAATCCAGCGCAGACCCTGAGCATCGCGTCGTCCGTGCTCGCAGCGGATGTCTCGACGCTGGGCGCCGAGCTGCAGAACCTGCGACTCGCGGACGGACCGCTGCTGCAGTGGGACGGCGACCCCGCGGTCTGGGCCGGGCGCGCGCCGATCCTGTTCCCGGTGATCGGCGTGCTGCGCGACGATCGCTATCGGCTCGACGGGCAGGTGTTCGCGATGCCGAGGCACGGCTTCGGTCGACGCTCGCTGTTCGAGGTGGTCTCGCATGCGGCCGACCGCGCGCTGCTGCGGCTGCGCGCCGACGACGCAACGCGCGCGGCCTACCCGTTCGAATTCGCGCTCGAACTCGCGTTCACGCTGGTCGCTGCGCGCCTGGAACTGGTCGCGACGATCTCCAATCACGACACGCGACCGATGCCTGCGAGCTTCGGCTTCCATCCGGCGTTGCGCTGGCCGTTGCCGTTCGGCGAGCCGCGCGGCGAGCACGTCGTCCGCTTCGAGCACGACGAGCCCGACCCGATCCGCCGGCTCGACGGCCAGGGCTTTCTGCTCGACGCGCCGCAGGCGAGCCCCGTGGTCGGCGACGTCCTCGCGTTGCGCGACGCCCTCTTCGCAAACGATGCGCTGATCTTCGACCGGCTGCGCAGCCGCCGCGTCACCTACGGCGCGGCACGGGGTCCAGGGCTGTCGATCCGCTTCGACGACTTCCCGACGCTGGGGATCTGGACCAAACCCGGTGCCGGCTTCCTCTGCATCGAGCCGTGGCAGGGCTTCGCGGATCCGGTCGGGTTCGACCGCGACCTGCGCGACAAGCCGGGCATCGTCGTCCTCGCACCGGGAAGCTCGCGCCGCTTCGCGATGTCGATTGCATGCGAGGCGTGAATCACGCGCGCGGTCCCGCTGCATCCGATCCAACCCCGTCCCTGGAGCTTCGATGCTGACCCCGGAAGAGTGGACCCTCGCGATCGGCGCCATGGGCGCACTGCTCACCATCGTCAGCAACCTGATGCAGCGCATGGTGCCGCTGCGGATCTTCGCCGTGATCGCCAACTTCGCGTTCGCGATCGCCGGCGTCTTCGCGCACGACCGCGTCGCCGTCGTCCTGCAGCTCGCGCTGTTCGCGATCAACGGCTACCGGCTGTGGGACCTCAGACGCGTCGTCGTCGCGATGGAGGCGGCGAACGGCGACACGCCGCTGCAGGACTGGCTGCTGCCGCACATGAAGAAGAAGCGCTTCACGGCAGGATCCACGCTCTTCAACAAGGGCGACCGCGCGCACCAGCTCATCTACATCCACGAGGGCACCGTGCGCGTCACGGAGGTGGGCCACACGCTCGGCCCCGGCAACCTCATCGGCGAGATCGGCCTGTTCTCCGAGGAGCGCCGGCGCACCGCGACCATCGTCTGCGAGACCGCGTGCGTCTGCTACACGATGACCGACGAGGCGATCTACCTGCTGTACTTCCAGAATCCGCAGCTCGGCTTCGTGCTGATCCGCCTGATCGTCCAGCGCCTGCTGCAGGACCTGCGCAGGCGTCCCGACGCCGCCAACACCTGAATCGCCCGGTCGTCAATGGCACGAATGACGGCGGCGTTGATCCGCGACAACGCACGATCGAATTCCTCCCGTTCCCCGCGATTCTTCTCTACCCTTTCGCCTGTCCCGACCGCGCCGTCGCGCCGTCGCCGAACCCGTCGATGCGGATCCCGCATCACCCGAAACCTGCTCGTCTCGCCCGTGCCCGGCTTTGCCGCCGGCTTTCGCATCGTGACCGTCACCGCCGAACTCGCCCCGCTCGCCGCCACCAATCCCTTCGCCGCCGTCAGTCCGCTGCCACTGCACTACCCGCCGTTCGACCGCATCCGCGATGCCGACTTCCGGCCCGCGTTCGAGGCCGGCATGGCCGAACAGCGCGACGAGATCGAGGCGATCGCGCACCAGGCCGCGGAGCCCACCTTCGACAACACGATCGTCGCGATGGAGCGCTCGGGACGGCTGCTCGCCCGGGTCCGCACGGTGTTCGGCAACCTCGAGACCGCGGACACCAATCCCGAGCGCCAGAAGATCCAGGTCGAGATGTCGCCGAAGCTGTCCGCGCACGGTGACGCGATCCATCTCGACGCCACGCTGTTCGCGCGCGTGAAGGCGCTGCACGATCGCCGCGGCACGCTCGGGCTCGACGGCGAATCGGCCCAGCTCCTCGATCGCACCTACACGCGCTTCGTGCGCGCCGGCGCGTTGCTGGGCGATGCCGAGAAGGCCACGCTGCAGCGGCTCAACGAGACGCTGTCGTCGCTGACCACCCGCTTCGACCAGAACGTGCTCAAGGGCCGCCGCGGGGCCGCCGTCGAGGTCGACGACGTCCGCGAACTCGACGGACTTTCCGATCCCGAGATCGCCGCCGCGGCGCAGGCCGCGCAAGCCCGCGGACTGACGGGTCGCTGGCTCGTGGTGCTGCAGAACACGACCATCCAGCCGGTGCTCGCCCATCTGCGCAACCGCTCGCTGCGCCAGCGCATCCACGGCCGCGCGGTCGGGCGCAACATCGGCGGCGAGTTCGACAACATTACGATCATCTCGGACGTGGTGCGGCTGCGCGCGCAGCGCGCGACGCTGCTCGGCTACCCGAACCACGCCGCCTACGTGCTGGAAGACGAGACCGCAGGCACGACCGGCGCGGTCGACCGCATGCTCCGCGATCTGGCGATCCCCGCGCTGGCCAACGCGAAGCAGGAAGCCGCCGACATCCAGCGGCTGATCGATCGCCAGGCCGCGGCCACCGACACGCCGTCGTTCCCGCTCGCGCCGTGGGACTGGGCGTTCTACGCCGAGCAGGTCCGCGCCGAGCGCTACGACTACGACGACGCCGAGGTCCGCCCCTACTTCGAGATCGACCACGTGCTGCGCGACGGCGTCTTCCACGCCGCGCGCGCGCTGTACGGCATCGACTTCCGCGAACGCTTCGACCTGCCGGTGTACGCGCCCGACGTCCGGGTCTTCGACGTCCTCGACCGCGACGGCTCGGTGCTCGGCCTCTTCATCGCCGACCTGTACGCACGCGAGTCCAAGAAGGGCGGCGCGTGGATGAACGCGTACGTCACGCAGTCGAAGCTGTTCGGACACAAGCCGGTCATCGCGAACCACCAGAACATCGCCAGGCCGATGCCCGGCCAGCCCACGCTGCTGACCTTCACCGAAGTCGTGACGATGTTCCACGAGTTCGGCCACGGGCTGCACGGGCTGTTCTCGAACGTGCGTTACGCGAGTCTCGCGGGCACCGCGGTGCCGCGCGACTTCGTCGAGTACCCGTCGCAGTTCAACGAGATGTGGTCGCGCGACCCGCAGGTGCTGGCGAACTACGCGAAGCACCACGAGACCGGCGAGCCGCTGCCGCAGGCGCTGCGCGACAAGGTGCTGGCATCGACCGCGTTCGGCCAGGGCTACAAGACCGTCGAGTACCTGGAAGCGGCCACGCTGGACCAGCGCTGGCATCAGCTGGTCGCGGGCGCCACGCCGGCGGCCGGGGACGTGATCGCCTTCGAGGTCGACGCGCTCGCTGCGGCCGGATTCCAAGTCGACCCGATCCCGCCGCGCTATCGCAGCACCTACTTCTCGCACGTGTTCGCGGGCGGGTACTCGGCGGGCTACTACGCGTACCTCTGGAGCGAGGTCCTCGCGCTCGACACGGCGCGATGGATGAACGACAACGGCGGGCTGCGCCGCGAGAACGGCGAGCGCATGCGCGCGACGGTCCTGTCGCGCGGACGCAGCACCGACGTGCTGTCGCTGTTCCAGGACCTGCACGGCCGCGATCCCGAGATCGGACCGCTGCTCGCGCATCGCGGCCTCGCGCTCGACCCGGTCGAGAGCTGAGCGGCGCGGGCCGGACCTGCGCCTAGTTGTGAAGCGTCAAGAGGTTGTATCTGTCGACGGGTAGTCGAGAGATGGGAGCGGCGCCGCCGATGCCTTGATGAGGGCGATGCCAGTTGTAGTGGTGGATCCAAGCATCGAGGGCTGCCGATCGATC
>Ga0209724_1000901_pt1 | contig 27852 bp, 25 predicted proteins | sample grotaG_FD_184143 | JGI IMG/M metagenome (GOLD analysis project Ga0209724, IMG submission 184143) | Glacier valley bacterial and archeal communities from Borup Fiord, Nunavut, Canada, to study Microbial Dark Matter (Phase II) -... | ecosystem: Environmental > Aquatic > Freshwater > Ice > Glacier ...
GTTAGCGCTCAATGATCGTGATTTACGAGATGTGCGCTGGCGTAAACTGGCTTTGATCCCGCAAGGCGCGATGAACTCGCTCAACCCGATTATGAAAGTCGGGGCACAGCTCGCTGACGGGATCAGCGCACACGAGTACACGCCGCGCTATATTTTGAACGAACGCCTTTCCGAACTGCTGGATATGGTCGGTCTGCCTGAAAGTGTGCTGAATCTGTTTCCGCATGAGTTGAGCGGCGGCATGAAACAGCGCGTCTGCATCGCAATGGCCGTTGCGCTTGATCCGATGCTGATCATTGCCGACGAGCCAACCAGCGCGCTCGACGTGGTGACGCAGCGCGTTGTCGCACAAACGCTGCGCAAAGTCAAAGAGATGCTCGGCGTATCGATGATCCTGATCGGTCATGATATGGGCTTACAAGCGCAGTTGGCGGATCGCATCGCCGTCATGTACGCGGGCAACATCGTTGAGATCGCGCCTGTGCTCGATATCTTCAAAAACCCGATGCACCCCTATACGCGCTTATTGATTCAAGCCACGCCGTCGATCAAAGGTCGTAAATCGCTCAAAGTGACCGAAGGCGCGATGATCGATCTGCGTAATCCGCCGCCCGGCTGCGTTTTTCAATACCGCTGCCCGTCTGTGATGCCAATGTGTCGCTCGATTTTTCCACCATTGCGCGAACTCGAACCGGAATATTGGGTCGCCTGCCATTTATATAACGATCAACCACAAATTGGTATTGACAATGCTCAACACGCAAACTGAGTTAACCGTCCCCACGGTATCTATCGCTGTTGAACCACTGCTGGAAATCCGTGACGCCACCGTTATTTATGGTGCGCAAACGGCACTGCACGCGTTCAGCCTGAAAATTCCGCAGCAGCCAGCCACCATTACGACCATCGCGGGCGAAAGTGGCAGCGGCAAAACGACGCTCGCCAACGGCGTCCTCGGCTTTACGGTGCTCACTTCCGGTCAGATTCTGTACATGGGTCAGGATGTGGCGACGTTCGATCGCGCGCAGCAGCATCAGTATCGGCGCGAAGTGCAGGCTATCTTCCAAGACCCGTATGAGGTGTACAATCCGTTTTATCGGGTGCGGCATATTTTCGATATGGCGATCCGCAATTTTCAACTGGCAACCGATAAAGATCAGGGACGCGCGCGGATCGAAGATGCGTTGCAGGTGGTCGGATTACGCGGCGATGAAGTGCTCAGCAAGTACCCGCATCAGTTGAGCGGTGGGCAGCGCCAGCGGCTCATGATCGCACGCGCTTATCTGCTCAAGCCGCACCTGATCGTCGCAGATGAGCCAGTGTCCATGGTCGATGCGTCCCTGCGAGCAACGATTTTGGATATTATGCTCAAGCTGCGCGAGGAATACAGCATCTCGTTTTTGTACATTACGCACGATTTGAGCACTGCCTATCAGATTGGCAACGATATTTACGTGTTGTATCGCGGCGAAACGGTCGAAAAAGGCGATACAGTGACCGTAATCGACTCGCCCAAACACCCGTATGTACAGCTACTCGTTGAGTCAATCCCGGTGGCTGACCCAACAGTTCAATGGAACAAGCCGATCGAAGTCCCTACCGACAATAAACCAAATCCGCACGGCTGCCGTTTTTACGATCGCTGTGTTCATCATACCGACATTTGTTTGACGCGCCAACCCGATCTGTACTCAGTGGCCGTGGCGGATCACACTACGGATCACAGCGCGGCCTGCTATCTGTACGATCCCCAAGCAATGATGCTTGATCCGGTAACTCATTTTACGACTGAACAAAAGGATTCTCATTCATGACATTTACCATCTACGTAATGCAATCGGCGCATACCGATATCGGTTACACCCACCCACAAGAACAGATCATGGATATGTACCTGGATCACTACGATCTGGTGCTGGACTTGTGCCGCAAAACGGCTGACGCGCCGATTGAACATCGTTTTAAGTGGACATGCGAAACGTTCTGGCAGGTGCAAAATTATGTGCAGCATCGGCCTGAACGTCTTGATGAGTTTTTGAGCTATGTGCGAACGGGTCAGATTGAAGTGACTGCCGCCTATTTGCACTTTGCCGATTTGATCGACGCGGACGCTTATCGGCGCAGCATTGCGATAGCCCAGAAGTTCCGAGACGAACATAACATTCCGGTACGCGGTGCGCTTCACTGTGATATTAACGGTTGGCCGTGGGCAGTCGCGGATATTCTATCCGAAGCGAATGTGCCGTTCTTTTGCAGTCAGGTTCACATCGACAACGCTACCGACCCATTAGGGAAGCGTGGCAGCGTTCACTATCAATGGCTGCTTGAGAATCCGTCAATCCGCAAGGACGCGCCGATCCGCATTCCGCAAGTGTTCTGGTGGGAAGGCCCGCAGGGTGGGCGCGTCCTGCATTGGCTCAGCGAACATTATATGCTTGGCAACGTACTCGGTATTTCCAGTCCGCAAGGTTTCGGCGCGGATAAAACGCGCTACTATTTCGAGACGGATCGGCTCACGTCGGATGACATGTACGCCATGGCACAGGAGCGCGTCCCGGCCTATATTGCGCGTTTGCAGGCGGGTGGCTATGCGCATGATAAGCTGATGATCAGCACGGGCGGCTACTATACTGACAATTCGCGGCCTGATCCGCGCTGGTGTGATGTGATCGCGCGCTGGAACGCTGAGCATACCGGATCGGACGCGATTGTCATGCGGACGACGACGCTCGGTGAATGGTATGACGCACTGATCGCACAGGGCACGGATCAACTGCCTGTGTATCGCGCCGCCTGGCCGGATGCGTGGGCGCACGGCCTCGGATCGAGCACGGCACGGATTGCGCAGGCACGCCGTACCCAACGCCGCCGCGCCAACGTGATCGGGTTGGTCGGTCAGGTTGATCCCAAAGCGTCGAAAGCCGCGCACAATCTGGATACCGCGCTGAACTATGAACGCTTTGCGGTTGAGCATACCTTCGATGCGTGGTCAACCACCGGACGGCCTGAAGCGCCTGCCAACGAATTTCAGCATATTTTCAAAGACCTCAACTTTTTTCGCGCCGAGCTGTACCTGGACGAATCCTCCAATTCTGCGCTGCATACGCTGCTCGCTGCTCCTGACGATAAACAGCCGCGCTTGTGTGTGTACAGCACAACGGACGGGCTGCATACCGTCCATTTCGATGCAGGCGATACCCAAATCGATCCACATACTCATGCGCTCAGCGATTCGGAGGGTGAGGTGTACCCGCTGCAAGCTGATTTTGCGCCGCTGCATCAGTATGTAGCGGTGTTGCCCACGCAAGCCAATCAGTTGAGCGTTTTCAATGTGATTAAGTACGCCGAGTCGATCGCCGAACCATCGTCTACACCCGCAGATTCACTGAACCTGAAAAATTCGACATTCAGGTTGACGATTGATGCGCAAACAGGCGGGCTAGATAGTTTGGTTAAGCGCCGCACAAACGGTGAATGGGTCGAGGTGATTTCAAGTAATAAGCAAGGTGGTGCTACGGGCGGTTTTGCGTTCGGCCAACTGGTACATGAGGCGGTTGTGCATCCTGACGGGCGCGAAGCCGTTGGCAACACGGCGCGTCTGCAACAATTGGGTGTGCTGACGGACGAAGCGAGCAAGCGCTTCCGTACCGATATTCCGATTGTCGAGCATACAACGCTCAAGTTTGCCGGATCGCCACAGCGGATCACAGGGCCAACTTACGACGCGATCCAGCTTGCGGGTAGTTCCGAACGGCTTGGCGATGCGGTGATCACCTGGCGTATTTATCACGCGCTGCCTATGGTCGAACTGGTGATCGACTGGCACAAGCGCTGGTCTGATCTGCCTGAAGCGGCCTATGTGACGTTTCCATTTGCAGCGAAAAATGCAACGCTCGAATTCGAGACGGGCGGCGGCTTTTTCCGACCGGGCAGCCACGAGGCAAACGGCCAGATCCCCGGCACGGACTCGACGTTTTACACCATTCAAAATGCAGCGCGCATTATTGATCCGACGGTGAATCAGCCGCATACGCTGCTGTGGCTGCCGATCGATGCGCCGCTGGTCATGACCAACGCGCTCAATTACAACCGTTGGGAAACCGGGCCGTACGCGTGGAATGGCTTTTTGGCGTCGATGCCCGTCAATCATTACTGGCATACGAACTTCCCGACCAGTCAGCGCGGCTTTATTCGGCTGCGTTACCGGCTGATCAGCGTGCCAAACGGTTCGGAAGCGGCACAACTCAGCGCCTTGAACGCCGCACTTCCGCTGGATGCTGCCGGGTGGCGCTGATGCAAAGTATTGAAGAACGCCCAAATCTAGCCCATGACGGCTGGCGCAAAACATCGCAAGCGCTGCGCCCACTCACGCACGACGCTTTGCCGGATACGCAATATGACGTGTATCCGGCGCATGATCTGCCGCCGGGTACGGTTCACGTTGGATTTGCAGCGTTGGCCGAAATGCTGGATGGGCAGTCAATCGTTGTCATTGATGGCTGCGGTGTGCTTTGGTCACGCCGCCGGGTACGGTTCATGTTGGATTCGCAGCGTTGGCCGAAATGCTGGATGGGCAGTCAATCGTTGTCATTGATGGCTGCGGTGGTGTGCTTTGGTCACACTTTCAGGCGGCACTGGATCAGGCATTGACGGCACGCGGGGTGCAAGCCAACTGGCAGAATGTCGAGTCGGCGCTGCGTTCCCCTGCTGAAATCGACGCGCTGGTAGAACCCTTTTTAGGCGGTGATGATCCGCTGTTCGGGTCGCGCTTTACCGGTACATTGGCCGACTTTTTCGATCAGGATCGGCTGCGCGCATTGCGTCCCGATCCAGATGTGACGCTGTCCATTTTGTATGGCAGCGGCGCGGCGTTGGCGAACTGGCCGGGCAGCTTGATCTATATCGATGTGCCCAAAAGCGAGGTGCAATTTCGGGCGCGTGCCGGGAGTGTCAGCAGCTTGGGCGCGCAGAGTACGACTATGCAGCCGGATAGCAAAGCGATTTACAAACGTTTTTATTTTGTCGATTGGGTCGCCTTAAATCAGCATAAAGCAGCGATCTGGCTGCATATCGATATGTGGATCGATGAACAGCGTCCCGACGATCCGGCGTGTATGCGTGGGACTGATTTACGTGCTGCGCTCACGCACATGAGCCGCTCCTGTTTCCGGGCGCGTCCCTGGTTCGAGCCGGGCGTTTGGGGTGGTCAGTGGATCAAAGAACATATTCCGCAAGTGCCGCAGGATACGCCGAATATTGCCTGGTCATTCGAGCTGATCACGCCTGAAAACGGTTTGCTTCTGCAAAGTGACGGCCTGTTGTGCGAAGTCTCGTTTGAGTGTTTGATGTATCAGGAGTCAAACGCTGTACTTGGCAGCAGTGCGCCGCGCTTCAAGCATGATTTTCCGATCCGGTTCGATTTTTTGGATACATTCGACGGCGGCAATCTATCGATCCAATGTCACCCACGCCCGGAATACGCGCTTGAACACTTTGGCGAGCCATTCACGCAAGACGAAACGTACTACATCCTCGATTGCAAGTCGGGTGCGCAAGTCTATCTTGGCTTTCAACCGGGGATCGATCGCGATGAATTCTGCTCCGAACTGGAAAGCCTCATCCCTGGCACAGAGCCTATCGACATCGTGCGCTACGTTCACAGCGAAGCCGCCGAAAAGCACGGCCTGTACCTGATCCCTAATGGGACGATCCACGGGGCGGGCAAGGACAATCTGGTACTCGAAATTAGCGCAACACCGTACATTTTCACGTTCAAAATTTATGATTGGATGCGGCTTGATTTGGATGGTCAGCCGCGCCCGATTAATTTGGAGCGGGCGTTCGATAATCTGTACTTTGACCGACAGGGTGAACGTATCGCGCGCGAGTTTGTGTCGCATCCGGCAGTGCTGGATACAGGGAACGATTGGCGGATCATTCATTTGCCGACTCACGCCGAACACTTTTATGATGTGCATCGCCTTGAATTTGCAACGCACATCGAAGTCGAAACGCACGGATCGCCGCATGTGTTGAGTCTGGTTGAAGGTCAGGTGATTGACGTGCTGACGGCGAACGGTCACACACAGCGCTTCAGTTACGCCGAAACGTTCGTGATCCCGGCGGCGGCAGCGCACTATCAACTGATTAATCGCAGCAGCGCACCCGTCAAAGTAGTGAAGGCATTCATGAAGGCGTGAGCGTATGAACGTGATCGCGCTGGATGTGGGCGGGAGTTCTATCAAGAGCGGTTGGATCGATAGTCCGGGACACCTTGTAAACGATGTTCTGCATACGCCAGTGGACAGCACCGCCAGCGCTGATCACATCATTGAAAGGCTGTATCAGGTCATCCGCGAATATAGATCGCAGCATCAGACCGTAAACGGAATCGGGATTGCGTTTCCGGGTCCGTTTGATTATCAGAATGGGGTGTCCTATATTGCAAATCTTGAAAAATATGGGACGCTTTATAATCGCAATGTGCGCGATGCGCTCAACGCTTACGACGGGTTAGCCGATATGCCGATCCGCTTCCGCAACGATGCAGAGGCGGCAATTGTCGGTGAAGCACTATATGGCGCGGCACGCGGATCACGACGTGTGCTAGGTGTAACGCTCGGCACGGGCTTCGGCTCGGCCTTCCTGATTGATGGTGTACCACAAACGTCCGGCATGGGCATCCCTGTGAACGGTTGGTTGTACCCCGAACTCGTCGCTGATTGGGCTGGCGGCATGACGCGCGCCGACGATCGGTTTTCCACGCGCGGCCTGTTGAAACGCTTCACAGAGTCTGGCGTTTCCGTCAACGATGTGGCACAGGCGGCGGCGCTTGCGCGTCAGGGCGATCCCACGCTGCTCATGCTTTTTGAGGAGTTCGGCCATAGGCTAGGCGTGTTTTTAGCGCCTTTTGTGGAAGCGTTCAACGCGGATTGCGTGCTTGTCACAGGCGGAATCGCGAACGCCTTCGATTTATTCGAGCACGCGCTGATCGGCGGCTTACGCTTATCCGGCAAGTCAGCCAGCGTCAGGCGCGGCACGTTGGGAGCGGTGGCGGCGCTGTTCGGCGCAGCCGTATTAATCTAACTCTTGACTGCGCCAGCAAAGCCCTCGATAAAGTAGCGTTGCAGCACCAGGAACACCAGGACGACGGGTACAATGCTGATCGTCGCGGCGGCACATAAAGCCGTCCAATCGCGCGAGGTATCGCCCACGAACGAATAAATGCCGACTGCCAGCGTTTGCAATTCAGGACGTCCCAAGGTGAACACGAGCGGTGTGAAAAAGTCGTTCCAGCTATTCATGAAGGTGAACAGCGATACCGTTGCCATGACCGGCCCGGTAAGCGGCAGCACCACCCGCAAATAACGCTGTAATACGGTCGCGCCGTCCATCACCGCCGCTTCCTCGATCTCGCTGGGCACGGCCTGCATATAGCCATAGAACAGCAGCGTATTGATCAGCAGGTTACCCGCTGTGCCCGTCAGGATGATCGCCCACAAGGTATTGAGCAGTCCCAACCCTTTGACAATCTGAAACACGGGTAAAATCGTGTAGCCGCGTGGCAAAAAGAACGTTAATGCAATCGCGCCGAGCACCAAGTTTTTGCCCGGAATCTTGAGCCGCGCTAACCCGAAGGCGGCCATTGAAGTGATGATTACTACGAAAAATGTGGTCATCACGCTGACAAAAACGGTGTTCAAAAAGTAGCGGCTGAACTTCGCACCTTCCCACGCTTTGACAAAGTTCGATACCTGCCAACCGCCTGCCGGAAATGGCGTCAAACCGAGTGAGAAAAACTCGGTCGATGTTTTGAATGCGCTGCCGAGCGTCCAGATGAACGGGAAAACGTATACGATCCCAATGATGATCAGGATTACATGAATAGCAAGCTGCGCTGAGCCGCCGAGCAGCGGCTCCAGCAGAAATCGCGAGCGGCGTTTTGTAGGATAATTCGGGTTGGTGAGGGTAGTCATGAAGCTCAAGCCTTTCGGGTACGGCGCAGCACGACCGCCTGAATAATCGTAATGCCCAACACGACCAGACTCATGAACAACGAGGCGGCGGACGCATAGCCGATGTTGACGGATGAGACGCTGCGCCCAACTGCGCTGCCGCCAAACGCATACGAATAGATGTAGCCGGATACAACTTCGCTGGCGAAGAACGGCCCGCCACCCGTCAATACAAAGGATTGCTCGAACACCTGCAAACTGCCGAGTATGGCAAAGAATACGATGATCGTGGCAAGTGGCCGAATGGTGGGCAGCGTGATGTACAGCAAGCGTTGATTGCCGTTGGCACCATCGACTTTGGCGGCGTCGTACAGTTCTTCCGGCACGGTTTGCAGCGCCGCCAGAAAGTACACCAGATTGATACCGAACGAGTGCCAAATACCGAACAAAATCACTGATGGCAGCGCAAATTGTGGGCTGGCGATCGGACTGATGGGCGGATCAATACCGAACAGTTCGCTGATCTGCGCGCCACCACGCCCCAACATCAGGCGCACCGCAATCGCGCCGATCGCCAGGCTGGTCACGACTGGAAGAAAGTACACCGTTCGATAAAAGGTACGAAAGCGCATTTTGGCATTATTCAGCACCAATGCCAGCAGCAGCGCCAGCGTGAGCTGAACGGGCACGAGTACCGCTGTATAAACCACGGTGTTCTTGAACGCGTTCCAAAAATACGGGTCTTTAGCGACTTCTGCAAAATGGCGCAGCCCAACAAATTGCGTCGGGTTATCCAGACCGTTCCAGTTGTACAGCGTGATGCGCAGCGATCCCAAAATGGGGTAGAGCGTGAACACGCACACCAGCACTACAAACGGAATCATGAACAGATAGCCCCATACGATCTCGCTGCGCCGCAGTGACCAGATCGGACGTGTGCGCGGCATCGCGGGATTAGCGGCGCTCTTCTGGACAGGAATTTTTAATAGATTCGGTTTAGCCATAAGAGCGCTTTCAAGGCGATTCTTGTAAAAACATTAAACAGGGTCGGAAGGTACGAGGCGTAATGGCCCCGTACCTGGTGTGATTTATTGCTTGCGCCGCTGTCTGACTAGCTGCCCGCTGGTTTGGTGAGATAAGGCTTGGTCGGATCCCAATCCTTGAAAATGAAGTCGTCCAACGAAACTTTGGTGCCTGCTGTTGTTGCATCCTGAATACCGTTGTTGAGGGCGGTCGTCATGCGTGCATCCAGGTCTTTGAGCGCCGCGTCAACGTCGGTGATTTGACCGGTGTAGATACCGCTCAGTACCGCGTTCGGGTCTGGCCCGTTGAGCGTGAACTGTACCTTGCTGACGTTCGGGTTGCGCAGTGCTGGCTGTGGGCCGTCGATGTTCAGTGGGATCATCGCGAAGATGTTCTTCCACGCGTCGTTAGTGGCATATTGATCGGCTTTACCAGGGGTGAAGTAGGTCAGGCCGTTGCCTTTATCTGCCCACGCTTTACCCAGGCTCGGTCCGTACAGCCACTTGATCAGCTCCCATGATTCGTTCGGGTGCTTCGATTTCGAGTAAATCGCGAATTTCTGGCCGCCTGGCCCCTTGTAGAAGTAGCCGCCCGGCTGCGCAGTGCCGACAAGTGGCAGCGTGGTTGCGGTGTAATCCTTGAAGTTCGGGTGTGTTTGTGCCCAACCCGCAATGACCCAACTTCCGCCGATCAAGTGGGCGAAACCGCCTTCGGCAAACTTGGCGCGTGCGCCTTCGTCATCCAGCGACGCATCCGGGTAGATCAGTTTTGCATCACGCATTTTGATCAGTGCCTGAGCGTCTTGCTTGATGCACGCGTTGGTTGACCATTCAAATTTACCTGTGATTGGATTGAAGCCATCCAAACCACCTACGGAGTAAAAATGGTTGGACAGTTGGCAGTTCCACCACCACCAGCCCTGCGCCCAGGTTTGCGTGCCCGACCAGCCAAAGCCATACGCCTTGCCAGCCGATTTGTCTTTGATCACCTGCGAATTGGCGATCATATCATCGACCGTCTTGGGCAGCTTGATCGAGCCGTCAGCGTTGACCAGCCCGGCATCTTTGTAAAGTTTGGTGTTCACGTATAATTGCAGCCACGGCCCGGCAACGAACAACGGTGCGCTGTACGTCTTGCCACCCAGGACGTTGATTCCTTCGGTGAAATTAGCAGCCGGATCAGGAAACGTCGCTTTCCATTGGCTGAAATCCGAGAAGGTGTTCAGCGGCAGTACCCAACCATTGGCGATGTACGATTTGAAATTGTTGGTATCTTCCACCAGAAACACATCCGGCGCGGAGTCGCCCTGGAAGGCGAGATTGATCGTATCGTTGTAAGGTCCGCCGCCAATGGTGCGCTTCTCGACTGTGATGTTCGGGTGAGCAGCCATGAAATCTTTAATGGCGGCATCCATTGCCGGGCCTTGCGTAACCCACCAATCCCAATAAGTGATGGTGACTTTATCCTGAGCGTGCGTCGCTTGTGGTAATGCAACGAGCGTCAACAGCATCAGTAACGTAAAAGCAAAACGTGTGATCGGTTTGTTCATGTTCATATTCTCCAAGAAATATCAAGATGTTGATCAAGGTATTTAAGCGACTCGACTTTGACTGTGATTTCATGTGATCTCAGTAGTGAACTTTAGTCAGCTTGCGGTATGCAATGCGCTCCTTTCCAAAACTTGACACTGAACTTGCATTTGTTTACCAAACGCGTACAAGTAGATTTAGCAGACAGGTGATTCGATGCGCTGTCAAGGGGTAGTCTGAAATTCAACTTGAACTTGCCTGCCCTACGTACTGACGCCAGAAAGCGTATATATGCCAAAAAACGATTGACAGATTATCCCCCTTGAAGCATACTAAACTTGTTTAGTTAAATACGCGGGCATGATCAAATAAATGAATGGTCACTCCCCCATTTTCAAGTGTTTTCAAATGTCAGAATTTTCAGAGCGAGGGGTTTAGGGACACTATGAGCGAAGGGTCAACATTGCGCGATGTCGCAAAACTAGCCGGGGTATCGGTTACCACTGCATCCTGGGCGCTCAATAATAAAACAGGCGTCTCCACGGAAACCCGCGCGCGCGTGTTAGAAGCAGCCAACACCTTGCGCTATCAGCAGCAGGTGCGTGTACCGACCGTAGTTGTCAGTCAGCTCTCAGTCATCGGCTTTCTGATCCGCAACACGCCGGACGCGCCAATGCCGGGCAATCCGTTTTACGCGCACGTGCTGGCGGGTGCGGAACAGGAATGTCAGCGGCGCGGCATCAGCATGATGTACGCAACTGTCGAAGTCGATCAACATAACGCGCCGCTGGCACTGCCGCCTATGCTGACTGATAACCGCATGGACGGCGTGTTGATCGCGGGCACCTTTCTTTCCAAAGCGATCGCATCGATCCGGCGGTTGAGCGATCACCCGATGGTGCTGGTTGACGACTATGCGCCTGATCAACAGCTTGACAGCGTGGTTACGGACAACCTGAACAGCGCCTACAACGCGGTGACCTATCTGATCGATCAAGGTCACCGCGCGATTGGTTTGATCGGGAGTGTGCCGGACGCCTATCCAAGTATCCGCGAACGGCGTAAGGGTTACATGCGCGCACTGCAAAGCCACGGCATTCAGCAAACGTATATCGAAGATGGTTCGCTGACACGGCGTGACGCATTCGAGGCGACACAGCGCTTGCTGAACCGCGCGCCACAGGTTACCGCGATCTTTGCCTGCAACGACGACGTGGCGATCGGCGTGCTGAATGCAGCCGCCGCGCTCGGCCTGAATGTGCCAGCGGATTTGTCCGTGATCGGCTTCGATAACATCGAACTATCGCAAGAGATCAAACCGGCGCTCACTACCATGCACATCGATAAGGCGCTGATGGGCAGCATGGCCGTGCGCTGTTTGGCTGAACGCGCCGATGGCAGCCGCCAGACGCCGCTCACGATCATGCTCAGTACGCGGCTGGTCGTACGCGACTCGGTACGTGCTCGGCGCGTCTCCGATTAGCCATGCCCAACCCGATCGCGCTGAATGAAACGCTGCAACTTACGCTGTATTCGGTCAATCGTTCGCCCTATTCGACGCTTGATTTGCATGAAGTGAGTGTGCCTGCCTGGGTGCTCAGCTTTGTACAGGACGGCGATTTGCTGACGCGCACGCTCGATCAAACCTGGCAAGTGAGCACCGGCGATGTGATGCTGCATCCGCCTTCCATACCGTTCAGCGAAACAGCGACCCGCCCCGGCGTACATTTATGGCTGGCTTTTGATGCCACGCTCGGCTCACACATCGACATGTTCCGCGTACATCCGATCTATCCGGTCGTCAAAATCCTGGAAGTCGCTCGCTATGAGCAGGTGTTCAATACGCTGCGCACGGTTTGGAACGGTGCTGAGACGGCAACCCGCACTTTCCGCACGGTGGCGCTCACAATCGCATTATTCGATATGGTGCTGACAGGTTGGGAACATATGCACAGCCTTCCGCGTCCGCTCACGATGCAAACCACCGCCGATCGTTTCACCGACGTGATCCGCTACATGACGGCGCACCTGACCGAGAAGCTCACCCGACAGGAGTTAGCCGCGCAAGTCCATTTGCATCCGGCCTATTTTGATCAGCTTTTCCGCGAAACGTATGGCACCCCACCCATGAAAATGCTGCGCGACTTGCGCTTACGCCATGCGCAAGCGCTGCTGCAAAGTACCGATCAGCCGTTGGCGGCGCTTGCTGAACAGTGCGGCTTAGGCGATGCGGCGTACTTGAACCGCGTTTTTCTGAAGAAGTTCGGGCAAACGCCGGGCGCTTATCGAAAAGCTGTAAAAAGTACAAAAACAGCCTACATTCCTGCATTGCCTGAAAAGCCGTCACCGCCATAATAAAGCGTATACCAGACGTTATGCCTGGGCATACAGTATATTTGCACACAAGAGGATTTTTCAACGATGCTTACTGAAGCGCACATTACCGAAGCACAAAAACTGCAATTTCGCGAACAGGGTTATTTCATCGTTCCACAGCTTGCCGACGCCAGCATGATCGATCCGCTGCGCGCCAGCATCGATCAGTACGTTGAGAAAAATGAGGCGGAAATGAAGCGCCGCAATCAAACGGAAGGCATGAGCCGCGCCAATGAAATCTCGTTCACCGTCCATCTGGCCGAACAAAATTCAACAATCATGAATTTCGTCCTGCGCGATGATATGCTGCAAGTCGGCACTGCATTGATCGCGCCGGAACTGTGCCTGTACTGGGATCAAGCCGTTTATAAACAGCCGGAAGCGCGCCGTGATTTCCCCTGGCATCAGGACAACGGCTACGGCGGAGTCGAGCCGCAAGAGTACCTGACGTGCTGGCTGGCGTTGGACGATGCAACTATTTCCAATGGCTGCATTTGGGTTATTCCCGGCTCGCATAAGCAGGGCGTGCTCAAGCATGAGGATACGCCGATCGGGAAGCAAGTCTATTTCGGCACGGATCAGGGGACGCCGGTTGAGCTTAAAAAAGGCGGGATCGTGTTTTTCTCGTCGCTGTTATTCCATCGCAGCGGCCCGAATGTCAGCGACACCGTGCGCAAAGCATACATCGTTCAGTATGCGCCTACCACTGTCCGCGATTCGGTCAGCGGGCAGCCGCTCAATCGGCGGGTGGTCACTCACGCCGGACAGCACGCATAGCACAGTTACCCTCAGATGATCTCGAAACTGTCCTGAACGTGTATGTCTGCCGATGAACTGCCGACCATAACTTGTATCGTGCCCGCTTCCACCCGGTAGTTCATCGCTATATCGTAGAAAGCCAGTGCAGCGACCGCCAACGTAAAAGTAACTGTGCGCGTTTCGCCCGGCGCAAGCGTCACCCGCTCAAAACCAACGAGCTGTTTGACCGGGCGGGATACGCTGCCCACCACATCGCGCACGTACAACTGGACGACTTCGCTTCCCTCACGCGCGCCCGTATTGCTGATCGCAACCGTGATCGTAATCGTATCCGCTGCTGACGCTGCTTTCGCGCTGAGTTGTAAATCTGCAATTTGAAAAGTGGTGTAACTCAGACCGTGCCCAAAATGGAATAACGGCTGCGTGCTCATATCCCGATACTCGCCGTGCCAATGCGAACGCCCGCCGGACGGTTTGTGATTGTAGTACAGCGGGACTTGCCCCACATGGCGCGGCACGGAAATCGGCAGTTTGCCACCTGGATTGGTCAGCCCGAACAAGGTTTGCGCGATACTGCGCCCGCCTTCCTGAGCAGGCAGCCACCCTTCCAGAATTGCCGGGACGTGCTCGGCAGCCCATGGGAGCACCGGCGCACGACCACTGATCAGCACGAGCACCACCGGCTTACCGGTTGCGACCAGTGCTTCCAACAACGGCTGCTGCACGCCTGGCAAGCCGAGTTCGACGCGATCGATCGATTCGCCGCTGGTGCTGTCTTTTGATAGACCGGATTTATCACCCATCACCGCGATGATCACATCGGCACGGTTGACGATGTTCAGCGCTTCAGCAAAGCCGCTCCGGTCGTCCGCGCTGATCTCGCAGCCTTTGGCTACGCAATATGTGTCTGACTGGACACGGTTTCGCGAATACCTTGCAAAACCGTCACAGACGGCGGCAAGTGATCGCTCATGCGGACGTTCGGCTGATTGAACAGCGCGTTAGGCGAGTCCGGGTTGTGCGTTTGTGTGTTGAATATGTTTTCCAGATGCGCCGGATAATGATAATCGCATTGCATCATGCGCGCATCGTCCGCGCACGGCCCGATAATCGCCACGCTGCCGAGCGTCATGGGCAGCGGCAAAAGATTTGCGTCATTCTTGAGCAGCACCAGCGATTGCGCCGCGAGCTTTCGCGAGAGCAGGATTGGCGCTTGTTCCGCGAACAGTTCCGGGATACGCCCGCTATCCACAAACGGGTTGTCGAACAAGCCAAGCTGAGCTTTCAGCAGCAGTACCCGCCGTACCGCTTCATCGATGATGGCAAGCTGCGTCAACCCCTGATCGAGCGCATCTTTGAGCAGCTTGTACGTGCGCAGTTCGGGCAACTCCACATCCACGCCCGCGTTCACAGTTTGCGCGGCAGCGTCTGTATAGCTGGTCGCGGTATGATGGTAATCGACCAGATTGTTTGCCGCATGATAATCCGAGACGATGATCCCATCGAAACCCAATTCGCCGCGCAAAACCGTTCGCAGCAGATAGTCATGCGCGCCGAGCGGAATGCCGTCCAGCTCGTGATAGGTGTTCATGATCGAGCGCAATCGCGCTTCCTGAATTGCCACCTTGAAGGGGTACAAATACACCTCACGCAGCTCGCGCTCGCCAATGTGAACGGGTGCCCAATTGAGGCCGCCTTCGGGCAGCCCATGCGCCACAAAGTGCTTACCAGTGGCGACCACGCCCGTTTGCAGCGTTTCGCCCTGTCGTGTATCCCCTTGCAAGCCGCGAATGTAGGCCACGCCGGTTTGTGCGATCAGGTACGGGTCTTCGCCAAAAGTTTCTTCAACCCGTCCCCAACGCGGATCGCGCGCAACGTCCAACACGGGCGCTAACCCGTGATGAGCACCTACCGCACGCATTTGCCCACGGATAACGCGCGTCATTTCCTGTACAAGTTCCGGCTACCACATGGCCGCCAACCCGATCGCTTGCGGAAAGGTGGTTGCGCCGAACGCCGTATAGCCAGCGCAGCACTCTTCATGCACAATGGCCGGGATGCCAAGCCGCGTCTGATCGCGTAGATAGTGCTGAATGCTGTTAGCGATCGCTGCGCTTTGGACGGGTGGCAGCATCGATCCGCCGCCTACGCGGGTGATCTGACCGATGCCGTGCGCTAAATACAAAGCAGCTTTGGTAGGATCGAACTGCACATCGGTGTTGATGAGCTTGATCGCATACACCGCGCCGATCTGTGCAATCTTTTCATCCAAATTCATTTGGCTGAGCAGTTGCTCAACGTGCGCTTCATGTGACAAAGTGGTCGCCATTAAAAATATAATCCTGTATGATTAACGCGGTACGATGTCGTTTTCAGAAGCCTTCAGGATGCACACCCAATCCTGTTGGGTATCAGGCAGTGTGAGCGTAGCGACAGGTTGATCGATTTGTGCATTTGCTACGGTTTGTTCGCCAGTGATCGGGTTGAACCACTCGATCGCCAGCGGACGTTGCAGCCGTCGGGTGTTGAGGATGAGCGGCTCTTTCCCGGTCGGGCAATAGATCAAGCCGAGATCGCCTGCCTGACTGCGCAGCGCAACCCGATAATCAGCGCGATCCATTGGTGGCGTGAGCATCAACGACTGATCAGGAATAAGCTCGCTTGCTAACAGCGGCTCGATCAACTGTCGCAAGTGGATCATCTGCGCCGCGCCGGGTCGCTCTAGCGCCTCAGGCCAAAAAGGCGCGGCATGGGCAATCGGCGGACGTGCTGCGCTGGCAAATTGCCAAATCGAATGGTGGCCGTAAGTGACGCCGCAGCCGCCTGCAAATATTGAGCGATAGCACTGTTTGCGCACATCGTACTCATCGAAACGGCCATGTTCGGGCAGCCATGCCCGCCGCCACGGATCAATTGGGTGATCTTCATAGCACGGCTCACCATCCACTATCGGCTTGATCGGCATCCGCGCGTAGTCCTGTGCGATCCACTCCCACACGGGCAAATCGCGCTCGGAATGGCCGGATTGCCACATGTTGAAGGTTAACCACGGCGCATCCTGAAACGCTTCCGATGAACTGCGATGGCCTTGCGGGTGATAGCTGAAAACGGCGTGCGCCCTGTAAGTTGCTTGAATGCCCGCCGCCATTGCCGTCCATACTGGCGCGTAATCGATACCGTCCGTATAACTTTCGCGATCGCCGCCCAGCATCCACACCACTTCATATTCCCGATAGCGCGCGCCCAAAAATTCGCCATAACCGTATGCGTTTTGCGCCGTAAAAACTTGCGGCCCATCACCCCACTTTTTATTGACCTTATCGCCCCACGCTGGCAGCAAGCCCGCGATCATTCCGCGCGCGTTCATCTCAGCCACCAGCGCATCGACATATTGAAAGTAGCGCTCATCAGGCTGTGCCGGATCGTCGTTCGTCAGCGGCACGTCTCCGTTGCTATTGGGTTGATGAAGCCCGTCATGCTCAGCCAGGATCGCCGCCTCGATCACGTTGAAGCCCAGGCGCGCGCGATTATCCAGATACAGTCGTGCTTCCGCCAGTGTGGTGCGGTGAAACAATTCCCAGGCGGTATCGCCTAGCCAGAAGAACGGCTTTTCATCGCGCAAAAAGTAGCGTCCACTGCTGCTGAGCGTGATCATGAAAAGTGCGCCCTCAGAAACTTGTTCTTTTCCACATCCTGAACATTGCCCCCACCTTCATGCTTATTGAAGGGGTAGACATTAATCGATTTTTGGCCTGCCCAATAGTTGTAAGCCGCGAACACCGTCGAAGGTGGGCACACATCGTCCATCAACCCCACGCTGAACAAAGTCGGTTGTTTGGCACGCGCGGCAAAGTTCACGCCGTCGAAATAATCCAGCGTATTGAACACCGTTTCATTCTTATCGCGATGCGTCTTACAGAATATGACAAGTTCCTGATAAGGGTGGGCGTCCGTGATTTCGACTGCACGCCGAAAATGGCACAGGAACGGCACATCTACCAGGCTCGCCACGATCCCATCACTGAGCGCGCTCACCGCGATCGCCATGCCACCCGCCTGACTGCCACCCGCCACCGTTACCCGATTCGGATCAATTTCGGAATAGGTGCGGATCGCGTCCACGAAGCGCACAGCATCTGTGAACAGGCGGCGATAGTAATACGTCTGCGGATTTAAGACGCCGCTCGTCATCCAGCCGCGTACCGCCGGATGCGTGCTTTCCAGATCAGGATCAGGCGTTGCGCTGGGTAAGCATTCGCCACCTTGCCCACGATTATCCATCGTGAAATGTGCGTAACCAGCGGCAGGCCACTGTAGAAACGTCGGCACCATATCGCGCCCACAGCTATAACCGTGAAGCTGAACGATGCATGGCACTTTGCCCGTGCGCTCATGCGGAATCGTCAACCAACCTTTGATCTGTTGTCCGCCATAGCCGTTGAAGGTCACATCATAGGCATCAATCAATGTCCAGCCGAAATCAACGGGAGTCAACGTCAAGACGGTTGGGTAGCGTCGTGCTTCCGCAAGCGTGGCAGACCAAAACGCATCAAAATCGGCGGGTTCGCTGCGTTCCGGGTGATATTGATTGAGCTGACTTAGCGGTAAATCAAAAAAAGCCATTCCGAACTCCTCATGGTCGCGTTCATGCGACTGCATAAATTATAAGCCGCTAAATCAGCAAGTTCTCAGATCAGCGCCAGATGCAAAAGCTATCAAATATTGCAAACGCGCTGGCTTTGACATGGGCAGCTTATTTTTGAACGTTGGCTTGTACACCTTCGGTGATGATCCGAACTTCACGCATGATATTGTCCGGCTCAAAGATTTGTTTCCAATCCGGCTTGATAATTTGCTCCATGCCGCGTTGAGCTGCCAGTTTTGCGCCGTCTGAAAATTGCGCATTCAGGAAGCCAAACAAAATCGCAATATCGATATTGATATGCCCTAGCAAAAAGTCGCGCGCCGCTTCGGGCGGAACGCCTCGTTTAATGGCTTCATCCATTGCTTCACGGATCACCATGATCAGCGGAATAGTGATTGTTTCGACCAACGCCGGTTCGAGAATAGCCATTTGCTCAACTGTGATCCGGTGCGCGTTCATCACAGGCGCGAACATTTTGCGGGCGATGCTTTCACCCAGCGCATAATGCGCTTCTGGCCCCTGTGTCAGCGCACACACGATATTCTGTTTGGCAATGCCGCCAAAGTAATCGGTGCGCGCTTTTTCATCCGTTTCGTCATTATAAACGGGCGGGTGGCACGGATGGGTGATGAAATAGCTGATGTCGGCGCGCTCCGGCAATTTGCCGCTGTGTGGTGCTGCCGGATCCAGCCCGATGACGAGCGTACTACTTTTCAATTGCGGCACCACCTCACCCGCGATCTGGCCGATGAACAAATCCGGGACGGCCAGAATCACCACGTCGGCGTGCTGTACGGCTTCATCGCGCGGTGTGGGCGTCAAACCAGCGTCGCGCAAGCGCTGCTCGCTGACCGGATTTGCTTCCACAAATAAAGCGGTATAGGCTGGATCGTCCTTCAACAGTTTGGCGATCCGTGAGCCGATCTTTCCGGCAGCGCCTAACAATGCAATGGTTGTCATGATATTTTGCGTCCTCTTTTAATTAACCGTCACGATACATCTGTTAAACACGAGTCAAGTACGGTCGTTAAGCGCGATCGGTTGATCCGAATAAAATCAATTTGGCGGTGACCACTGCCTGCATAGCCGCCACTCCACCGCGCATCAGATCCAGCAAATCGGGTAGATCGGGCACTTGTGCATTCGCCAGATGTGTGCGTAACGTCTCGACGTAGGCGGCGCGTACTTCGGTGTTCACGTTGAACTTGCGCACACCCAAGCTGATCGCTTGCTGCACTTGCGCTTCGGGCAGCCCGGACGCGCCATGCAGCACCAATGGCACTGTCACCGCCGCCCGGATCGCTGCCAGCCGCTCAAAGTCAAGCTGCGGCTCAGTGCGATACACACCATGTACGTTGCCGATGCACACCGCCAGCGCGTCAATGCCTGTCTGCGCAACAAAACTTGCGGCCTGTGCCGGATCGGTGAGCTGCGCTTCATATTCAGCCACGGTCAGGCCATCCTCAGTGCCAGTGAGCCTGCCCAATTCGGCCTCAACAGCAGCATAATAGCCATGTGCAAGGGTGGTCATTGTGTGCGTAAATTGAGTGTTTTGGGCGTAGGGCAGCGCCGAACCATCCGCCATGATCGACGCCACACCGTTTGCCAGTGCCATGCGAATGTGTTCCGCCGAACTGCTGTGATCAAGATGAACGGCAATCGGGACACTCGCTCGTCGTGCTGCTGTCAGGCACAGCGCGATCAGCGGTTCGCCACCATACGCGAGCGCGCTCGGATGCAGTTGCAGCATCGCCGGGCTGTGATTTTGTTCGGCGGCATTGATCACCGCTTTGACGCCTTCAAGGTTATAAATATTGAAAGCCCCAACGGCGTACTGACCCGTTTCGGCGTCTTTGAGCAAACTGAGCGTTGGCGTGAGCATTGCGGGAGTCCTTTATGAATCGCTGAACAAGCTGATCACGCGCGCCAATGCGGACTCATCACCGACATTGCCCGGAAAAACCACGTAGGTCAGCCCCGGCCACAAACTGTGATCATCCGCGCGCCACACCGGAACGCCGGGAAGCGCTTGCCCGATCACCCATGCCCTCCTGATGCGGAGCGCCGCTGTCGCAATATCCGACGACGTGATACCCCCTTTGGCAACGATCCAGCCGGGACGGAATGGCAGCCCTCGTACAATTTCGACCAGTACCGCCGAAACAACCTGACCAATTTGTAAGCTGCCGTGTGCGTGCAATCCAGTGATAAACGCGCGACTGGTATAGATTAATGCATCGTGCCTGGCGTTGTACAGATCATGCGCCATAGCAATCGCGCGCCTGATCTCGTCGGATCGCTGTGCCTCATCTAAAAGTGCGGTGACTTGCACTTCAACACCACCGACATTCGGCAGCGCCAACGCGTGTGCGATCTGCGCCGAACTTTTCGCGATGTATGAACCCGCCACGATCACGCCCGGCACAAGAGCAGCGCCGCGCAATTCCGCTGGCGTGAGTAGTCCGTGCGGCGTCATTCCGGCACGGACGCGCATATATGATGCCGCACTCCGCGCGATAAAGTGCTTGCCAGCGCCTTCCGCATCGATCAAACCCGCCACAAATACTTCCAAATCACGATACGCCGCTGCGTTGACGATCACGTATGCGCCGTCCGTCACGCTGCGCAGGTGCTCGGTCACTGCCGTCGGGCCGCCAATCCGCAATGTTTCCAGCGTGATCGACGTGATCGGTGGGACGGGTTGCGCTCCATACTTCTCTGCGATCCATTCGCGCAAATCCGAGTGTGCATAGCCGAACGCCTGATCGCGCGCGTATATCGGCATGAACCCGCTGCGTCTGACATATCAGCGACTCCGCTTCACCGAACAGCGAGCGCGCTACGTCCAGAATATGACTGCCGAGATCGGTCAGGATGAATTGATCGAGAGTCTTGAGGAACGGCTGATTAGCGAACACTTCAAAGCCGCTGATCATATCGATCCGCGCCCGGAATGGCTGTCCGATCACGCCTGTAGCCAGCACGCGCTGAACTTCACGGATGGGCGTTTGCCAGCGCCAGTTTTCGTGAATGAATAACGGGACGCCTGCCGCGTGACACGCATCCACCATGCTTTGCGCGATCTCAAGTGAGGGGGCCATCGGCTTCTGACAGATCACAGGCAGCTTATGCGCAGCAGCCAGTTTGACGAGCGGCGCGTGCGTTTCTACATCCGTGATAATGTCGATGAAGTCGAGTTGTTCAGTGTCGAGCAATTGTTCCGGCGTATCGTATACAGCAGGCACGCCGAATTCCTGTGCGAGCGTTTCGGCCTTACTGCGTGTGCGATTGTAGAGTGCAGCGCATTGTACGCCGGTCACTTCTCGCCATGCAGATAGTTGAAAACGCGCCCAAAAGCCAGTCCCGAATATGGCAAATCGTAAATCATTCAAAATTAAAAGTTCGCTTTTATAGAAGTACGGCTTAAAAATGCCACCTGATTAAATTTAACAACCGATATGTGGCATACCGCATTCCTGATTACTATAACGGACGCTGAAAAACTTGTTAAGGGGTGAAATCAAAGGCTACACACCGTATAAACCGTTATTCAGCTCAAACCAATTTGCAACAACTCTATGCTTGACGTATCCAAAACGCAGTTCTATAATGTTTGTGGTATGCCGCACACCGATTTAATTGATGACACGTGTAGTTGTAGATTAGGTAGATTTCAAGTGGCTCACGATGGCAGCGATGACAGCACCGATGCAAAAGCAGATGGTTTGTTCCAGACGGTGCCACGTGAGCTGACATTGTCGAATCGCGTCACGGGTGAGATTGAAGCGTTGATTGTGCAAAATCGGCTGCAACCGGGTGATCGCTTGCTGGCTGAGCGCGAGTTGGCACGCCAATTTGGAGTGAGTCGCACTGTGATCCGTGAAGCAGTGCGCGCGCTGACGGCGAAAGGGCTGTTGGAAGTGCATCCCGGCAGCGGCACGATCGTTCGCGCGCCGACCGCGCAAAACGTTTCGCAATCCATGACGCTGTACTTGCGTGGTAGTCAATCGCAGCATGATTTTGGCAAGGTGCTGGAAGTGCGCTCGCTGTTGGAAGTCGAGATCGCTGGTTTTGCCGCTGAACGGCGCACCGCTGACGACATCGATCGGATGATTGCCACCCTGCAACGGATTGATCAGGTGGTCACGCGTGAGGCGTTTGTCAGTTGGGACATGGAGTTTCATCTGCTGTTAGCGCAGGCTACCCATAATGAGCTATTTACGCTGCTGCTCGACTCAGTAACAGAAGCCATGCGCCAACTGCGCGAACTGGCTTTTGACATCACCGGCGCGCCAACCCGTGCCTACAAATATCACCACGCCATTTTAGAGCAAGTCAAAATTGGCGATCGCAAAGGTGCGCGGCAAGCCATGCGCGAACATCTGGCGGAAGCTGAAGTATCGCTGAAACAGGCAATGGCGCTGCAAGGGGTACGCGCTGTGCCGGATGATGATTAACATTGCAAAACTTAATTTTTGGGGATGCTTAAAAATGCACATCGGCATCAGCACTTATGCGTATACCTGGGCGATCGGCGTGCCCGGCTACCCACTGCCGGACGCGCCACTGACCGCATTTGCTCTGCTGGATCGGGCGCACGCACTTGGAGTGGATGTGGTGCAGTTTGCGGATAATCTGCCACTGGATCGTCTCAACACCGCTGAACTTGACGAGCTGATCAGCAGGGCGCGCACGCTGAACCTTGCGCTTGAGATCGGTACGCGCGGGATCGCTTATGAGCACTTGATGCACTATCTGGCATTGGCGCAAGCGGTCGCGTCACCGTTTGTGCGGATCGTGATCGACACCGCCGATTTGCATCCCGATCCGCCGGACATCGTGGCAGCCTTGCGCCGCGTCATGCCGGACTATGAGCGCGCAGGCGTCCGGCTGGCGATCGAAAATCACGATCGTTTCCGGGCGCGTGAACTGCGCAGCATGATCGAACAGATCGGCAGCGATCATGTTGGCGTATGCCTAGACACGGTAAACTCGTTTGGCGCGCTGGAAGGCCCGGATGTAGTCCTCGACGCGCTGGCCGCTCATGTGATCAATGTGCATGTCAAAGATTTTCAGGTGCGGCGCATGAGTCACAATATGGGCTTCATTGTCGAAGGCACGCCCGCCGGTGATGGGATGCTCGACTTGCCGTGGCTGATGGATCAATTGCGGGCGCACGGTCGCGATCCGAACCTGATCTTAGAGCTGTGGACGCCGCCCGAACTGGCTATAAACGACACGATCGCTAAAGAGTCCGCGTGGGCAGAACGCAGCGTACACTACTTGCACAGCGTCGTTCCGTCAGCCCGAATTGCTACAACTTAAGCATTATTAAGGATCAGAATGTTACCCAAATACGTTTTATATTATGGTAAAGACCAGCCGCCACCCGAACAAATCCCGCTGCGCGCTGGCGCGTTTCGCATGATCTACGAGAATGGCGATTTGCGTTACATCGACCAAGGCGGTCAAGAGGTCGTGCGGCGTATTTACGTCGCCGTTCGCGATCGCAATTGGGGTACGGTGCTGCCACGCTTCAGCAATGTACACATGCAAATCGAGGCCGACTCGTTCGCCATCAGCTATGACGCTGACAATCAGCAAAACGAGATCGATTTCCATTGGCACGGGCAGATCACTGGCGCGGCGGACGGCGCGATTACGTTCAGCATGGATGGTGAGGCGCGCTCCACTTTTTGGCGCAACCGGATCGGGATTTGCGCCCTGCATCCGGCATCTGACGAACGATGCGTTCTAATCCATGCCGACGGATCAACAGAAGATAGTCAATTTCCGGCCCGCATTGCGCCAACGCTGCCCTTCCGCAATATAACACAAATGACTTATGGCGTACTCACCAGGCAGACCTACGGCGAGCTTACACTGCGTTTTGAAGATGAGATATTTGAGACGGAAGATCAGCGCAACTGGACGGACGCATCCTATAAAACGTTTGGAACCCCGCTCAGCTTGCCTTATCCAGTGGAGGTGGTACAAGGTACGCGGATCGCGCAATCCGTTACAATAACTTTTGAAGGACAACCCGATTTATATCAAAGCCGTGAAGAAATACCAGCAACATCGCGCGTATCACTGCAAGGTTTCCCTATCATACGACTGCCGCGTATCGGACTCGGCGCGGCGAGTCACGGCCAACCGCTCAGCACCCGCGAGATCGCACGGCTGAAAGCGCTCCACCTATCGCACTTGCGGGTTGATTTGAAGCTCAGCGAACCCAACTGGCAGCGCACATTACGCCAAAATGCGCTGGAAGCAGCACAGATCGGCGTGCCGTTAGAGTTGGCGCTGTTCTTAAGCGACGCGGCGCAAGCGGAATTAGCTGCTTTGCGCGCCGAACTGGATACGCTGAAGGTGGATGTGTGTACCTGGCTGATTTTCCACGTTGCGGAAACGGTCACGGCGGCGCACTGGATCGAATCCGCACGCGCAGCACTTCAAAGCTACGCACCGGATGCAAAGTTCGGCGGCGGCACTAACGTTTATTTCAACGAACTGAACAACAACCGCCCGGATGTGACGCCACTTGAGCTGGTCAGCTATTCGATCAATCCGCAGGTTCACGCCTTCGATAATGCTTCGCTGGTTGAAACGCTCGGCGTGCTCTGGGAAACCATCTTTACAGCGCGCTCGTTTTGCGCAGATCGCTTGATTGCAATCTCACCCGTTACGTTAAAGCCGCGCTTCAATCCTGCCGCTACCAGTGCGGAAGGGCCGACGCCGCAGGGTGAACTGCCGCCCCAGGTTGATGTGCGGCAAATGTCGCTGTTCGGCGCAGTGTGGACGCTCGGCGTACTCAGCAAATTGGCACATAGTAGGGTGCACAGCATTACGCTTTATGAAACGACAGGCTGGCGCGGCGTCATGGAAACGGAAAGCGGATCGCCGTTGCCGGATCAGTTTCGCTCAATCGCGGGTGGCGTCTTCCCGATGTATCACGTATTGGCTGATATTGGCGAATTCTCAGAATTCACATTTGTAGAAAACCCCTATCAGACCCGCGCAACCTACACGACCATACTCCTTACTGCCGACGAGCGATCTCGTTTTATTGTGGCTAATCTGACCGCCGAGATACAGCTTTTCAAACTGGAGAGCGCGCTAGAACACAGTACGTTAGTCATGCTGGACGAAACGAACGTGGAGTTTGCCATGCGCGATCCCGAAGCGTTCCGGGCGCAAGCAGGCGTACCGTTCAGCGTCGATCGGCTTGAGTTGAAACCTTACGCCATTGCACGAATCGATTATGTAGTAGATCAAAATCATACAGGAGACACAAAATGAAGATCGGAATTTTAGGCGGCGCGGGCGCAATGGGCGGCCTTTATGGCGGGCGCTTAGCGTTGGCAGGCGAAGACGTGACGCTGATCGATGTGTGGCCGGAGGCCGTCGAAAAGATCAACGCAGACGGCTTGATCGTTGAAGATAAAGCGTCCGGCGAGAAAAAGACCGTCAAAGTTCATGCGACGACTAAACCTGAAGAAGCCGGGCAAGTTGATGTGCTGATGGTATTCGTGAAGTGCTATCACACTGAGGCGGCTGTCCGTGGCGCGCTGCCCATGCTCGGCGCGGAAACTTTGCTCTCCGATGATCATCTGTTGGCAACGGTGCTTGCGCAGACTAATGGCGAAGGCGCGCCCGTCGTGATCGAAGCGACTGGCAACGTGCAGGTGATGCAATCCACGGCGGCGTTAGTAGCGGCAGGTGGCCGGGTTGTGATCGTGGGCCTGGTCAAAGAGGGCGTCCCGGTGGCATTCCCCGGTTTGGACTTCACGCGCAAAGAGATGACCATTCTCGGATCGCGCGCGCCGGTCAACTGCTTCCCGGAATCGCTGCAACTGCTGGCAAGCGGCGCGATCCACTATCCGCATATTGCCACGGAGTTCGATCTGTGGGATGCGCCGCAAATCTTCGCGGATTTGGCCGAACATCCTGCTAAAGTGCATAAAGGCGTTTTGATGCGAGACATAAATTCATGAAGCTGTACACTTTTGAAGTAGATCATCAAGTACACATCGGCGCTGAACGGGACGGTCGTTTGATCGCGCTGCCACAGTTTGCCGATATGCTGGCGCTGATCCGAGGCGGGACGGCAGCGCTTGAGTCTGCCCACGCCACCCTGAACGACGCGACGCAGCTCGGCTACACGCTCGATCAAGTCAAGCTGCACCCGCCAATTCCGCAGCCGGGCAAAGTGCTGTGCAGCGGCGTTAATTATCACAGCCATTTTCTTGAGAATCCGAACGCGAAAATGCCCGGTGAACCTTTCTTTTTCGCCAAACTACCCAACGCGGTCACCGGGCCCGGTCAGCCGATCGTGCATCCGAAATTAACGCAGCAGCTTGATTATGAAGTCGAATTTGCAGTGGTGATCGGGCGTACCCTGCATAACGTCGCGGAAAGTGAGGTGATGGCGGGGCTGTTTGGTTATACCGTGCTGCACGATGTGTCGGCGCGCGATGTGCAATTCAAGGATAATCAAATTACGCTCGGCAAAAATTTCGATGGCTTTGCGCCGATTGGCCCGTGTATCGTCACTGTTGACGAGATTCCACACCCGGAAACGCTGGCGCTGCGTAGTTACGTCAATGGCGAGTTGCGGCAAAACGGATCGAACGCCGATTGGGTGTTCACGCTGCCACGGTTGATCAGCGCATTGGCCGCCGTCATGACGCTGCAACCCGGTGACGTGATCTCGACCGGCACTCCGGCAGGGGTAGGCGCATTCCGCACTCCGCCCGCGTTCTTGAAAGCAGGTGATCGGGTGGCGGTTGAAGTCGAGTCGATCGGTCGGCTGGAAAATTATATTGTGGCGGACACGTAAAAGCCCTGCTAGATAAGCCTTGCCAAATAAGGATGTACCTATGGCGCTGTTCAATGGACTGGATCATATTGCGATTGTGGTGCGCAATACCGAGGCCGCGTTAACGCTGTATCGGGATACGCTTGGCTTCGCGGTGCTGTTCAGTGAAGTTCTGGAGGAACAAGGCGTCCGGCTGACGCATCTTGATTTGGGCAACGCCAATTTGCAGCTTGTAGAACCGCTCAACACTGATCACGCGCTGAGCAAATTTCTGGATGAGCACGGCGAAGGCTTGCATCATGTATGTTTCAGCGTGGCAAGCGTGCCGGACAGCATGGCTGAGCTGCCTGCACATAGGCTGCGTTCGCGTGATGCTGCGCCGCGTCGTGGACCCGTCGGTCGTCAAGCCGCCTTCATCGATCCGCAAACGACACACGGCGTGCTGATTGAAATCACGTCCGAGCCACCTATACAAGCTGAAAATCATAGCTGAGCGTGATTTTTGGACGGCTAGCACAATGTCAATGATTAATGACGCATATTTGGTACGTCATGCAGCGCAGTAGGATTGTCAGGCTGATTTAGTCAGTGTTCAGTGACGCGCGACAATTTGCTGTAAATAAGGAACAATCATTTCAAGCTCCAATGGTTTCGATAGATAACCATCGAAACCAGCTTCTTCAAACTCATCAAGTGAGTCGGTTGTATAAAACGCTGTCGTTGCTATCGCTGGACAGCTTAATT
>Ga0209724_1000903_pt1 | contig 27848 bp, 23 predicted proteins | sample grotaG_FD_184143 | JGI IMG/M metagenome (GOLD analysis project Ga0209724, IMG submission 184143) | Glacier valley bacterial and archeal communities from Borup Fiord, Nunavut, Canada, to study Microbial Dark Matter (Phase II) -... | ecosystem: Environmental > Aquatic > Freshwater > Ice > Glacier ...
GCGACGAGGTGCTTTCCCTCAACGCGAAGTCGGTGGCAGAGTTTCGCGCCGGCAAGGACAAGGCGTTCAACGCGCTGGTCGGCCAGGCCATGAAGGCCAGCCGCGGCAAGGCCAACCCGGAGCTCGTCGCCGCCGTCTTGCGCAAGAAGCTCGGCTGAGGCCGCGCCGCGCTATTTGCGGATCGGCCCGCCGATGGCGCAGCTCGGGATAGGCGCTGGCGGCGGCTGCGTGCCGGCCCACAGCTTGCGCAAATAGGCGAGTTGCGCGTCGAACACGCCGTTGATGCGCACCGCTTCCGATTGCTGGTTCTGCGCCAGCGACTTCTGCGCCCCGAGCGAGGCGTCGTTGTTGTCGAGCGCCTGCTTGAGCTTGGGCGGCAGCTTGGCCGGTGGCGGGTAGAACTCCGCCTCCTCGAGCAGGGGCTTGCGCTCGACGAGCAGCAGGCCGATGCGGTCTTCGGAGAGCTTGACCGATTTGCGAACGTCGTCGAGTGCCTTCTCGCGCGCCAGCCGATGCTTCTGCTCGTTGGGAAACTTGAGGATCAGCGTGCGGTCACGGCGAATCCGGTCGCGTTGGTCCGAGAGCAATTCGGCATTCTTGCGTTCGCATTCCTGCTGCTGCGCGATCTCTTCCGGCGAGAGCGGCGGCGGGATGTCGCCCTTGGCCGAACCGTCGCTGTTGAGAACCTTGCCTTCCTTGCACTCGGGCAGCAGGCGATCCGACTTGAACGACCTGCCCGAGGCGTCCTTGCACGAGAAGATCCTGGGGCCGGGCGCGCCCTCCGCTTGAGCGAGCGCCGGCAGCGCGAGGGCCGCGGCGGCGATCGCCAGCCCGATCCAGCAACGCGGCCGCGCGGCTTCAAACGCCATATCGATCGCGGTAGCGGGCGACCGCTCCGGCGTGCGCGGCGAGGGACGGGTGGGCATCGGTGGCGAGGTAGTCGAGCAGATCGGCGACGGTGGCGATCGCGACCACGGGCAGGCCGAAGTCGCGCTCGAAGTCTTCAACGGCCGAACGTGCCGAAAGGTTGTCTCCAGCCCCGCCGCGTTCTTTTCGGTCGAGCGCGATGAGTACCGCCACCGGCTCGGCTCCTTCGCGGCGAAGCAGCTCGACCGACTCGCGCTTGGAGGCGCCATCGGTGATCACATCATCGACGATCACGGTGCGGCCGCGCAACGGGGCACCGACGACGACACCGCCCTCACCGTGATCTTTTGCTTCCTTGCGGTTGTACGAGAACGGCACGCTGCGGCCCTGCTCGGCCAGGGCGATCGCGATGGTGGCTGCCAGCGTGATGCCCTTGTAGGCCGGGCCGAACAGCATGTCGAAGTCGATGCCGGACGCGGCCAGGCGCCGTGCATAGAATTCGCCCAGGCGCTTGAGCTTGGCGCCGTCGTCGAACAGGCCCGCGTTGAAGAAGTACGGCGACAGCCGCCCCGCCTTGGTCTTGAATTCGCCGAACCTCAGCACCCCTGCCTCCACCGCGAACTGCACGAACTCGCGTGCGAGCGAGTGGTCTGCGCTGGGCTGGGTCGTCATCGGGCGGTGCCTGTGTTCCGACTCGTTTCGCTGAATCTCAACGGCATCCGGTCGGCGGCCGCCAAGGGCTTCGAGGCCTGGGCCGAAGGGGTGGGCGCTGATTGTATGGGGGTGCAGGAGCTCAAGGCCCAGGGCGACGTGGTGGCAGGCCGCTTCGACATGCTGGCGGGCATGAAGGGGCGATTCCACTACGCCGAGAAGAAAGGCTACTCGGGCGTGGGCCTCTACAGCAGGAAGCGCCCGAGCGCGGTGCGGCTCGGCTTCGGCGACGCGGAGTTCGACGCCGAAGGCCGCTACGTCGAGGCGCGCTTCGATCGGGCCGGCAGGAAGGCAATGCCGCGGCTCAGCATCGTGAGCTGCTACTTTCCGAGCGGCTCCTCGGGCGAGCATCGGCAGGCGGCCAAGTTCCGCTTCCTCGACAAGATGGGCCCCTACCTTCACGCGCTGGCGCAGGAGCGCGAGGTGATCGTCGTCGGCGACATCAACATCGCGCACCACGAGATCGACCTCAGGAACTGGCGCGGCAATCGCAAGAACAGCGGCTTCCTGCCCGAGGAGCGCGCATGGATGACGCGGCTGTTCGAAGAGCTCGGCTTCGTCGACGTGTTCCGCACGCTCAACCCGCATCCCGAGCAGTACACGTGGTGGAGCAACCGCGGCCAGGCGCGCGCCAGGAACGTCGGCTGGCGCATCGACTACCACCTCGCCACGCCCGGCGTGGCCGCGCTGGCGGTGGCCGAGCACATCTACCTCGAGCAGCGATTCAGCGACCACGCGCCGCTCGTCATCGACTACGACTTCAACCTCTAGGATGGAGCCTCGCGCTCTCTGCGTTCGCTGCCCGCCGGGGAGGGGGCGCCAGCGCCCTTGGGCGGCCGGCGGGCGCTCGACCTCAACTAGGAACTGCCATGGACCTTGACGCCATCGAGATCGAGACTGCGCCCGGCCCGAAAGCCAGCGTGATCGTGCTGCACGGCCTGGGCGCCGACGGGAACGACTTCGTGCCCGTCGCCCGCGAGCTGCAACTCGCTGCGGCCGGCCCGGTGCGCTTCGTCTTCCCGCACGCGCCGCATCGGCCGGTGACGATCAACGGCGGCCACGTGATGCCCGCCTGGTACGACATCTTCGGGCTCGATGCGGCCGAGCGACGTGAAGACGAAGCTGGTCTGCGGGCTTCGCAGGCGCAGGTCGAGGCGCTGATCGCGCGCGAGAAGTCGCGCGGCGTGCAGGCGGCGCGCGTCGTGCTCGCCGGCTTCAGCCAGGGCTGCGCGATGACCTTGATGACGGGCTTGCGCCACGCTGAGCGGCTGGCCGGCCTGGTGTGCCTTTCCGGCTACCTGCCGATCGCGGCCAAGACCGAGGCGGAGCGGCACGGCGCCAACCACGACGTGCCCATCTTCATGGCGCACGGCACCGCCGACGCGGTGATCCCGATCGCCCGCGCACGCCAGTCGCGCGACGTGCTGCTGGCACTCGGCCACCCGCTCGAGTGGCACGAGTACCCGATGCCGCACTCCGTGTGCGCGGCCGAGATCGCCGACCTCGGCCGCTGGCTGCTGCGCACGCTGGCCACCTGAGCGAGCTCGCGGTCAGCGCGTGGCGCGCGAGATCGCCGAGATCACGAGCGTGTCGTCGCTCGACGCATGCGAGGCGACCGCGAGCTTCGGCGCACTGGCCTGCTGAGCCTGCGCGAGTGCGTCGGCTTGCGCCTGGCCGGTGCGCATGCCACCGAACAGCGCTCCGGCTTCGAGCGCCGCCGAAGCAGCGGCCGCGGCCATGATCAGCACCACGAACAACCCATCGTCCAGATGGGCTCTGAACCTGAACTTCTGCTTCATGTCGTTCCCCAGCGAATCGCCTCTGCCTGAGCGCAGCGGCGAGGGGAATTCTGGGAAGTTCGAGGTTTCGCTTCAGTGAAGCAATGCGCCCCGCGAGTGCGATTTATTCACGCCGCTGCAGGCGCCCCCGGTCGCCTTCACCAACCGGCAGGGGGCTTTTTGAGCACCACGATCCGGCTGGCCTCGACAGCCATGTAGCCGCCCGCCGTGAGGTCCTTGAAGATGCGGCTGACCATCTCGCGCGAGGCGCCGACCCGATCGGCGATGTCTTGCTGCGTGAGCCGCTCGCGCACGCGGCGCCGGCCGTCTTCCTCGGGGTCGGAGAGATCGGCCAGCAGGCGCACGACGCGCTCGTAGACGTCTTCGAGTGCCAGGCTCTTGACGCTCTCTGTCGCCTGGCGAACCGAGCGGATCAGCTTCAGGATGAGGTGCGAGGCGAAGTCGGGATGCGCCGCGATGAACTCGCGCAGGTTGGCAGCGCTCACCACCGAGCAGGTGGTGGGCTCGAGCGTCATCACCGAGGTGCTGCGCACGCCGCCGTCGAGCGAGAGCTCGCCCACGTATTCGCCCGGCCCGTGCGTCGCGATCACGACTTCGCGACCTTCGGCATTCGTGGAGTAGACCTTCACGCGGCCGCTCAACACGATGTAGACCGAATCGGAGGAGTCGCCTTCGTTGATGAGAACCGCATACGACGGGTAGGGCTTGACTCCGCCTTGCCGGGCGATATCTCTCAGCAGGCCGACATCGAGCACATCGGGCGTGACCGGCGGTTTTCGCATCCACGGAATTGTCGCGCGGCGATGTGAATAAGTCACATCGCCAGCCGGCCTTCTTCAACTGACCCGGCGGCCGTCGATTCCTAACCTTCCGGGCATGACGAGTGTTCTCTCGTTGCACCACTCCCGATCGGAAACGCCATGTTCACCTCGCTCGCCACTTCATCCGCCGCCGCCCGCTTCAATCCGAACGTCGTCGCGGGGGCTCAGTTGATGGCGAGCGAGAGCGTGCCGCCAGCGGTGTGGCAGTGGCTCGCGGCAGCGCTCGACGAGCTCGACTACGGCATCGTCCTCCTGTTCGACGGCATGAACGTGGTCCATATCAACGACGCGGCGCGCGTGGAACTCGACGAAGAACATCCGCTCCAGCTCCTCGGCAGCGAACTCCGCCCGAAGCTCGCACGCGACGTGGCGCCTCTGCACGACGCCGTGACCGCCGCCGCCCTGCGCGGCATGCGCCGCCTCGTGACGCTCGGCAAGGACGCGCAGCGCGCCAGCATCTCCGTCATTCCGCTCGAAGCCGCCGACGCCGGCCCGCGAGCCGTGCTGGTGGTCCTCGGCAAGCGGGCCGTCTGCGAATCGCTCTCGGTGCAGGGTTTCGCCCGCGGCTACGGCATCACCGGCGCCGAGACCCGCGTGCTCGTGGCCCTGTGCAACGGCGTGCCGCCAGCCCAGATCGCCCTGCAGCTCGGCGTCGCCGTCTCCACCATCCGCAGCCAGATCGGCAGCATGCGCATCAAGACCGGCGCCGAGAGCATCCGCGCACTGGTGCGGCAGGTGTCGGTATTGCCGCCGGTGAAGGGCGTGCTGCGCTGGAAGCCTGCGACATCATTTACCTCACGCTTGTGCCCACAGTTGGCGCTTTGACCGGCTCGTCGAGCTTCGAGGGCCCGGCCATGTCGAAAGATGTGCGGTCGCAGCAAGGGGCTGCTACATTTTTCGCCGCAGCCCGAGGCGGGCCTGCGAACAGACCTGCCACGGCAGCACTCTCAAGAGGGCGCGAGTGTTTGGGCAAAAAAGCCAGGGACGACGGGAAGAACTCTTGAGCGCTTGCGCCACCTGTGGGCGAAAGCGCTCTCGCAGTCATGCGTTTTGCCCTGGCTGCGGTTCAGCGCTCGCCGCCGAACCGATCGCGCCCGACAGCCCGGCGGTCGGCAGGGCACGCGGTGCACGCCCGCGGTCGACCATGCCGCGCGGCCGGCACAGCGAACTCAAGCAGATCACCGTTCTCTTCGTCGATCTCTGCGGCTCGACAGAGCGCGTGGCCGAGTTCGACCCGGAGTCGGCGCGCGAATACCTGGATCGCGCCCTGCGCCTGATGTCGGACGCAGTCGAGCTCTACGGCGGCACGGTCAGCCAGCGTCGCGGAGACGGCCTGCTCGCGCTCTTCGGCGCTCCCGTCGCCCATGAAGACCATCCGCTGCGTGCCTGCCTGGCCGCGTTGTCGATGCAGGAGCGGGTTCGTTCGGCCGTGCCGGAAGGGCACGCGAATGCATCGAGCATGGTTCTGCGGGTGGGCATCCATTCCGGCGAAGCGGTGGTCGGCTTGGTCGCCGACTATCTTGGCTCCTACTACCGCGCGGACGGGCCTACCGTGCACCTCGCGTCCCGCCTCGAACAGCTCGCAACGCCTGGCCGGGTCCTGTTGAGCGAGGCGACGTGGCGGCACGTGAGCGATCAGCTCGCTTCGACGCCCTTGGGAGCGCACGCGCTGCGCGGCTTCGGGCAAAGCGTCGAGCTGCACGAGCTGGCACTGTCCGACGCGCAGTCGGCCGCGGCGCCGCTGACCCGACGCAGACGCTGGGCTCCCTTCGTCGGTCGCGAGCTGGCATTGCGCAACCTGAGCGACGTTGCCAATCGCGTCCTCACGCGTCGGCTGCAGGTGGTCGGTCTGCAGGGCGATGCGGGGGTCGGCAAATCCAGGCTGCTCGCAGAGTTCTGTGCGAGTCCCGTCGCGTCGGCTTTCGACGTGCGCACCGTCCATGCGCGCGCCTACCTGAGCGAAAGTCCATATTCGCTCGCCGCCGATCTCGCAAAGGCGCTGTTGCAGACCGATGCCCACGCGGCAGCACAGGGATCGCCGCCCAAGCCTTCGATGCATTCACTCCTGCAACCCTGGGGCAGCGACGGAGAAGGCCACCTGCACGCCTTCTCCGATCTTCTCGGCCTCGACGTCGAGAACGAGGAATGGCAGTCGATGATGCCCAAGCACCGCCGTCGGCGCATCGGCGACGCGCTCGCTTGGCTCGTCCAGCAACGCGCGCAGACGAAGCCGTTGTTGCTCGTCATCGAGGACCTGTTCCTGGCCGACGACGACAGTCAACGGCTGCTCGAGTCGTTGATCCGGCGGCTCGAGGGCCACCCCTTCATGGTGTGTGCCAGCTACCGCGGCAAGGCACCGCATCGCTGGTCGGACTACGGCTGGTTCGTGGAGCAACGCCTGGCACCGCTCGGCGAGGCCGACATGGTGTCGCTGACACGCTCGATCGTCGGCAGCGATGCGTCGCTCGCGGGGGTGGTTTCGGCCCTGGTCGAACGCTCCGACGGAAAGCCCTTCTTTCTCGAGCAGCTGGCCATCACGCTGATCGACGAAGGCACGCTCATCGGGCCTCCGGGCGACTATCGCCTGGCGCGCGCTTCGGCGGAATTGCGGATACCGGCCTCGATCGTGGCCGTCATCGCGGGCTTGGTCGATCGTCTGCCGCACAGCGCGAAGGCAAGTCTCGAAGCGGCCGCCATCCTCGGTGAACCGATCTCGGCAGACGTGATCGGCCTGATGCAGCAGCGGGCCGGCAGCGGCGTCGAATCCGACCTGCAATCCTGCGTGGCATCCGGCCTGCTCAAGGAGATGCCGGGGCAGCCGACCAGCAAGCAATACGGATTTCGGCACGCTCTGGTTCAAGAGGCCGTTCTCAGCGCACTGACGAGCCCGCGCCGCAAAGAGCTGCATCGCGGGGCGTTCCATGCGTTGCGTGAGAGCTTGGGCGACAGCGCCATCGATCGGGCCACGGTGCTGACCCACCACGCGGTGCGTGGAGAAGACTGGGTCGAAGCGGTGACCTACGCGGTCAAGGCCATCACCCGCGCCATCGCTCGCTCGGCCAACCGGGAAGGGAAAAATCTCTTCATGGTGGGTCTCGAGGCACTCAGCCACGTCGAGCCCGAAGACACGCGTCTGCGTCTGGAGATCGCACTGCGCCAAGAGGCACTCGGCGCGCAGATGCCGCTCGGCGAGCTCGACGAGATCCTGCTCAACCTGCAGCGTGCAGATGCCGTGGCAAAACAACTCGGCGATCACCGTCGGATGGCCACCGTGTCGTCGCAGCTCGCCGCATTCCTGTGGATGCGGGGCCGGTATTCGGAAGGCCTGGTCTATGCGGAGCAGGCCAGCGCTGCCGGCGCGCTGGCCCAGCGCCGCAACCTCCTGATGACCGCCGAGCAGGTACGGCTGATGATGAACCACGGCCTCGGCCGCTACCGGCAGGCCATCGACGACGGCCGCAGGCTGCAACGCGAATTTGCGGCCGAGCTCAAGCAGCCGCGCTTGATGTCGAGGTGGGCCACCATCCCGTCGGTCAATCTCCAGTCCTTTCTCGCCAGCTCGCTCTGGCGCTGCGACGAGATGGCAGCGGCGCAGGAGATCTGCGACGAGGCCTATCGCGATCTGAACAAGCTGGACCACCCGTACTCGCGCGGGCTGATCGACTTCGTGCAGGCCCAGATGTGGGTCGAGCGCGGGAGCATCGACAAGGCTGTGGCTCTCATGCGCGAAAGCGTTCGCATGTGCGAGACGCTCGACGTTCCGACGCTCTATCCGTGCGTGGTGGCGATGCTTGCGGGTGCACTGGCAAGAGCCGGCGACGCGGAGGAAGCGCAAGCGCTGCTCGAGGGGGCTTTTGCCGGGCGCGCCCACGATGCAGGCGGAACGTATGGCGAGTTCTTCATGCGCCACAACCTCGCCTTGGCGCTCTCGCTGCGGGGTCGCCACGAACAAGCGATCGAGGCGAGCCGCGAGGCCGTGCGCTTTGCCTGGTCGGGGGAGCAGCACGGCCACCACGTCGAGGCTTTGTCCGGCCTGGCCGAGGCGCTCGTGGCCGCCGGCCGCGCCGAAGAAGCGATCGCGGCGTTCGAAGACACCGGCCGGCACGCTGCGGCCTGCGACATGCGCTTCTACGTCGACGGCTCGGCACGACGAAGAGCCGAAGTTGCGGCCGGGGTTCGCGTCAGCCGTGCTCCCGGAGCAGGCAGCACCGAAGAAATCCGCTCATGAAGGCCGATCCGGGCCTGCCCGGCTCCCGGCGGCTGGCCTTCTGGTTGCTGTGCCAACTGAACCGCCACCCGTCGTTCTGGCGCACCTTCGGCGCGGTCATACGGCGCTGGCCCGGGCTCGGCGGACTGCTTCATTTCGCTGCGCGCAACAGTGCGGTCACGCAGGCCTTGCGGCGCACCGACAGCTTCCTGAACACGACCCATCGTCCGAACCTGGTGGCCGGCAACTTCCTGATCGGCATGAATCCCGACGCCCAATACAAAGCCGACCGCGAGCTGTTTCTCGAGATGATGCCCACCCGCGCGTGTGTCCGGGAATCGAGCGCGGCCGAGGCGCGCACGCGGATCGAGGCCGTCCAGGCCGGCGGCTCAGCGCAGTTCGACCTGGTGCGGGACTACCTCATGTGGATCGTGCTGCGCGCCGCGCTGCCCGCGTTTGGCGACGCTGCCGGGACGATCGCCGGCGATCGCTTCACCCAGGCGGCGGACGACGCCGAAAAGTTCCAGTACATGCTCGAGCTTCGTCACGTGGGCGCGCAGCTCTTCGCCGGCGGCGCAGCGCCCGCCCCGGTGCAGATGCGGGCCGAAGCCGCGGCCGCATCGCTGAAGCGGCGCATCCGTCGCGCCGGAGACCTTCTCAATCGACAGCCCGCTGCCGCAAAAGCGCTCGCGGCCCACGCCAGGAGCCAGAACACGAGTCCTGCCGCCGGCCAGGAAACGGTTCAGCGCGACGGTGTCGGCTATGCCTGGGTTTCGCACCCGGTGACCGTGCAGGCCGGCGCGCTCATCGTTTTCGAACTGCTGCGACGGCGAGCCGAGTACGACAACCTGCGCGCCAAGGCCGAGGTGCTCGGCAGCGCCGTGTGGACCGACGCTGCTTTCCGCGAGCTCGTGGAACTGCATGTGCTCGAGCTGATGCGGTTCCGGCCCGTCTTTCCGGTGCTCGGCCGCGATGTGCCGCGCGACACGACGTTCGATGCGGGTTCCGGGCATTGCCCGGTCGTCAAGGGAGGCGGTTCGCTGACCATGATCACGATCTCCGCCATGTTCGATCCGCGCGTCGTTTCGGCCAGCGACGCCTACGATCCCGCCCGCCCCTGGCTCGACCGCGACGAACGCACGCTCATGTTCGGCTACGGCGAGCGGCGCTGCCCAGGGCGAGACCGGGCCATCGACATCCTGGTCAGCGCAATGATCGGCGTGCTGTCACTGCCCTGCATTCGGCAGCCACGCTGGCCTTCGCCTTGGCGCATGAAGTACGACGGCCCGATGGTCGAGTCGATGCCGCTCGAGTTCGGCGGCGGCAAGGGTTGGGTGTGGCCGTGGTCGACCGCGTGAAGGCCCCGTGATGCGTGTCGTTCGTGAGCAGATGCTGTGCATCATCTCGCCGGCGCTGGCCACGACCGGGCTCGACGTCGAAGCGGCCGAGCTGGCCCTGTTCCGCGCCCTGCAAACAACCCACGTCATTCATTTCGCCGCCTTCGCTTTGCTGCCCGCACCCTTTGGCGCGGCAGCTGGTGCGCCGCTGTCGCTGCTGTTCGAGATCGTGGTCGACGAAGGACTGCGCCCGGTCGATGCGATCACCGCCATGGTGCAAGCGGCGTTCGTGCCGCTGTGGCACGTCTACGGCTCGCATTGCCCGGCCGATCAAGACCGGGTGGCCTGGCTGCGCGCCCATCTGCTGCGGAACGTGAGCGTGGCCGACGGTGGCTTCGTGGGCGCTCGCGATCGCTGTGTTGCGCAGATCCTCGACGAAGACGCATTGCTCCGTGCTTCGTTGACCGCCGCCAGCCTGGCAACCGCGGCCGAACGCTCTGCCGCGGGTTCCTATGCATCCGCCATCGCCGCAGACGTGTTTCGCCAGCCGCGATTCGACTGGGCGCTGTCAGTCTGGCCCCGCTCCTACTGGCGCCAACCGCGGGCGCTGACGAAATGGGTCGCGACGCTGGTCGTGGCGTTCGCGCTGGCGATGTGGCTCCTGCAAAGCATCTTCGGTTGGGCCGCGCACCACTTGACGGCGCCCACTCCGCGCGCCGTGGCGGGCCACCTCGAAGCGCTGTGCACGCATCTGCTCGAACTGTTGCCCTGGTTGGGCGCGCTCGGCCTGGGGTTGGCGGTGCTCGTGCTGTCGTGGGCGCTGCTGCGCTTCTTCGTTCCACCCCTGCGGCGAATCGTTCCGGCGTGGATGGAAGAGCTGTCGCGGGCCGATGCCAAGCCGGTTGCGACACTCTACGAAGGGCTGACGGCTGCGGCCGGCATCTGCGTGGGGCTCGCCTTGGCGGCGCTCTTCGTCATGCACGCCGCGGTCGGCTTCGGGACGACCCTCGGTGCAGCGTTCGCACCGGCGGCAAGTTCGCTGCACGACCTGATCTCGGCCGCCTGGCGCGAACGTGTCTCGATCGGCTGGGCTGCGACGATCGCCGTGGCGGTGCTGGTGCTGCTGGCGAGCAGCCGCCGCGCGCTTCCCGCCACCTTCGCCAGTGCCGCGACGGCCGGCTACGAACGCCTCGGCCTTTGGCGGCCGCACGAGATCGCCCGAGCGCAACTCATCGATCCCGCCATCGAAGCAGCCGAAGCCCGGCTCGCCCGGGACGACCGCGTCGCCCACATGATCAGTCTGGTCGACATTCGCCGGCCTGTGCCGCTGTTCCGTCTCAGCCTGCTCGTCTGGCTGCGCATCGTGACCTGGTTCGGCCGCGTGGTGTACACCGAGGGGCGCCTGGGTGATGCGCCCGGCATCCACTTCGCGCACTGGCACATCGTCGACAACGGACGGCGGCTCATCTTCTGCAGCAACTTCGACGGCAAGTGGGGGGGCTACCTCGACGACTTCATCAACGGCGCGTCGACCGGGCTGAACGCGATCTGGCACTGCACGACCCTGAACAAGCGCGAGCGCGCCGACGGCTCCGTCGTCGAACGCGCCTTTCCACCCACGCGTCTGGGCTTGTTTCGCGGCGTGAAGTGCGAGCAGTGGTTCAAGGCCTACGCGCGCGACAGCATGCTGCCCCACCTGGCTCGTTTCGAGGCTTACCGCCTCGGTCTGCCCGACATCGAGCGCGCGACGGCGCTGCGCGAAGCGCTGGCAGGCGAGCGCAACGTCGTCAACAACGACAGGATCATGAGGATCATCGAATCATGAAGCGGACGCTGCCGATCAACGAGGAGCGCAATGACATTCAGGCGTTGCTGCGCACCGGCTTCTCGCGCCTTCGGCAGTGCCGGTTCTGGCTGCTCACCGTCGACCGGCCCGAGCCCGCGAAGGCGTGGCTGAGCAGCCTGCTCGAGCAGGGTCTGGTGCATACGGCCGGCCAGATCGACGCGGCTTCAGCCAGCGATCGCGATCTGCGCGAGAGCGTGGTCGTGGCGTTCAGCAATGCCGGGTTGCAATGCCTCGGTCTCGTCGAGTCTTCCGAGTTCCCGTTCCCGACCCCGTTCCGCAGCGGCATGGGAAGCGCGCTGCGCGCGGGCGTATTGCGCGACGAGCAGCGCGACGCATGGTCGTGGAGCGACGCGCCCGCGACGACCGCGGCTCGGCCCGTCCACGTCCTGGTCGTCCACTATTCGCAGTTCCCGGCCGACATCACGGCAGCGCAGACGCCATTCGTTCCGGCTTTTCGCGCGCCCACTGCATCAGACGGAATGAGCGCGATCGCCTTCGAGAGCTGCCCGAGCTACATCCAGCAGGCCGCGGCCTCTGGCGAGGCGATCTCGTTCGAGCCGTTCGGGTTTCGCGATGCGCTCGCTCAGCCGGTGGTGCGCGACCTTCGCGAAGCGGGGCCACCGCCTTTGAACGCGGCAGCGGCCACCGGGCCGGCCGATCGCCTGATCGCACCCGGCGAATTCGTGCTCGGCCATCGCAACGAATACGGCGAGCTCACGTACTGCCCCGATGTCGTCGGCTGGTCCGGCTCGCCGGCCAATCCGCGCAAGGAGCTGGTTCGCTTCGGCTTCAACGGAAGCTATCTGGCGGTGCGCCAGATCGAGCAATTCGTCAAGCCGTTCAAGGCGTTGCACATGAGCACCACGCCGCCAGCCGAACCGGGCATGCTCAGCGCGCCGAGCTTGGCCGAGAAGATGATCGGGCGCAGACGGGATGCGGTCGGTACGCCTCTCTGGTGGCCCAAGAACAGCCCGAGCGACTTCGACGACTTTCGCTTTCGCACCGCTGACACGCCGGGCTTCCATTGCCCTCGCGGCGCACACATCCGCCGTGCCAATCCACGCGACACGCTGGGGCACGACGTGGGTTCCGGCATCGCCGCTTCCAAGCTCCATCGCCTGTTGCGCAGGGGGCGCCCGTTTCGCCGGCCCGATGCCGCCTGCAAGCAACCTGACGCGCCGGCCTGCGGGAGTGACGAAGCTCGGCAAGCAGAATGCGGCCACGGCATCTTCTTCGTCGCCTGCAACGCCGATCTCGATCGGCAGTTCGAGTTCGTGCAGCAGCGCTGGATCGCCGATTCGGGCTTCGGTGACTTGTCGAACCAGCGCGATCCGCTCATCGGCGGCGGTACTGGCGGGAGTTTTTCCACGCCGGGCGCGCCGTCCGGAAAGAAGGAGGCCGGCCTCGGCCCCTACACGCAAACCGTGGGCGGCGGCTACTTCTTCTTGCCTGGCCTTTCGGCCTTGCGCTTCATCTGCGCCTGAGCAGCGGCGGCGCCGACGAGCTCAATCCGCGCTTTCTTCCCGCCCCAGCGCCTCGATCGCCGCCCTCAACGCCAACAGCATCGCCAGCGCCGGCAACGCAGCCAGCGTCGAGACGACGAAGAACGTCGGCCAGCCGATCGAGAGCACGAGCACGCCGGCCAGCGGGCCGACCCAGACACGGCCCACGCTGGCGAAGGCGCTGAGCAGGGCGTACTGGGTGGCGCTGAAGCGGCGGTTGCACAGGCTCATGAGGAAGGCGACGAAGGCCGCCGTGCCCATGCCGCCGGAGATGTTCTCGGCCGCGATCACCAGCAGCAGTCCACCGTCGACCGGCGTGGCGGCGGCGAGCTTGACGAAGCCCCAGTCAAAGGCCGGGATCACGAGGCCCGGCAGCACGCCGCGGCCATTGACGGCCAGCCACCAGAAGCCGAGGTTGCTCGCCATCTGCAGGACGCCGAACACGAAGAGGGACCGCCACAGGCCGAGCCGCAGCATCAGAGCGCCGCCGACGAGCGCGCCGCCGATCGTGAGCCACAGGCCGATCACCTTGTTGACCACGCCCACCTCGGCCGGGCCGTAGTGCATGCCCTGCAGCAGGAACGGCGTCATCAGCGAGCCGGCGAACGCGTCGCCCAGCTTGTAGAGCACGATGAAGGCGAGGAACGGCGCTGCGCCGGGCTGCGCGAAGTAGTTGCTCAAGCCGCCGATGAGCGTTTCGAACTTCGCGGCGCGGGCGGCCCACGCCCCCAGCGGCAAGGTGATGACGATGCCCGCGAGCAGCACCGCGAGGTCGAGCCAGCGCCGTGCGGGCTCGCTCGAGGTAATGCCCATGACGAGCGGCCGCACGAGCCAGTCGGTGATCAGGTAGCCGACGGCGACGGCCGCCATCACGGCGAAGAAGCCCACCACATCGTTGCGACCGGCGCTCGCCGGCGGCCGCACTTCGGCCACGCGCGGCAGCAGCGTGGCCGAGATCACCGCGGTGCCGGCCATGATCATCGCCATCACGCGGTAGACCTCGGGCCAGGTCCAGCCGCTGCCCTGCGCCGGGTCGACCCAGATCAGCGTGATGCCGCCCGAGACCACCATCGCCAGCCGGTAACCGACCACGTTGAGCGAGGAGCCGAGGCCGCGCTCGTCGGCAGCGAGCAGGTCGACCTTGTAGGCGTCGGACACAACGTCTTGCGAGGCCGAGATGAAGGCGACGAGGCCGGCGAGGAGCGCGAACGCCTGGATCGCGCCCGAAGGCGGCGTGGCCGCCATCCAGGCCAGCGCGCCGGCCAGACCGAGCTGCGTCAGCACCAGCCAGCCACGGCGACGGCCGAGCCAGGGCAGCTCGAATCGGTCCATCAAGGGTGCCCACAGGAACTTGAAGGTGTAGGGCAGGCCGACCAGCGTGAGAAAGCCGATGGTCGCGAGGCCGACGCCCTCGGCGCCGAGCCAGGCCTGCATCGCCTGGCCCGACAGCGCGAGCGGCAGGCCGGAGGCGAAGCCGAGCACGGTGACGGCGGCAAGCCGATGGATGGCCGCGGCGTCGAGGCGTGCGCCGGCCCTCGCAGCAGCGCTTCGAGGCGGCGTCATCCGGGCATTCTAGGGAGCGCCTGCGCGCGCGCTGGGCTGCATCGACAATCGTGACCATGGACCGACTACCGAGTGTGCAGGCGCCCGACTTCAGCATCGGCGAGTTCCGCGCCGCGCTCGCCACCTTCGCCACCGGCGTGACCATCGTCACCGCGCGCAACGCGGCGGGTGCCCCGATCGGCCTGACTGCGAACTCGTTCAACTCGGTCTCGCTCGCGCCGCCGCTGGTGCTCTGGAGCCTCTCGCGCCAAGCGGGCTCGATGCCGGCCTTCGAGCGTGGTTCGCATTACGCGGTGCACATCCTGGCGGCGGGCCAGCACGCGCTGGCCGAGCGCTTCGCCAGCAAGGAAGTCGACCGCTTCGCCGGCATCGCCTGGCGCGAAGGCGTGGCCGGCGTGCCGCTGCTCGACGGTGCAGCCGCGGTATTCGAATGCTTCAACCGCAGCCGCTACGAAGAGGGAGACCACGTGATCTTCGTCGGCGAGGTCGAGCGCTGCGCGAGCCGCGCCGGCGCGCAGCCGCTGATCTACCACGGCGGACGCTACTTCACCGAGTTGCCGCTGTAGCCGGGCCGGCGGCCATGCCGCCGGCGTCGGGCGCGATCGTCTCCGACAAACCGATGCCGCGTGCGGCGCGCGCCAGAAAGAGCGAGACGACGACGCTGCCGCCCATCACCAGCAGGCACGGCGGCACCAGGCTTCCTGTGGTTCGCGCGAGCGCCACGAAGACGACCTGCCCGACGATCACCGAGACGACGAGCACGATGCCCCGAAGCCGCTTGTCGTGTGCTTCGCGCATGCCATACGCCTTCTGCTCGGCCTCGCGGGCGGTTTGTTCGGCGGCCGCCGCTGCACGGCTGGCCGCGGCGCGTTGCGCCTGTGACTGAGCTGCTCATCGCCGCAGTTGCCCTGGTCGGTGCAGCTGGCCTTCTAGGTTGCCAGGTTGACGTACTGCGTGGACGCCGGGTTCGCAAGAGCCGTGGCCAGTGCGTCGAGGCAGGCTTCGCTAATGAGCAGCGGGGGCCGCCACTCCCACCGGTCCCTCCAGCGACTCACAGGCGGCAGCGGGTCGTCGCTCGTACAGATCATGGCGGCGGATGCTTGGGGCGCCAGTCCCGGCTCCTTGACACGCAACGCGCACTCGAACGTGACCGGCTGCGAGACTCCGGTCCAGCCGGCCTCGGCGTTTAGCCGGCCGGGTGCCAAGATCAGCACGGCGGTGTTGCGAACGCTGAGCGAGACCACGACGCGCCTGCTGTCGCTGACGCGCCAGAAGCCCGGGACCCCCGGCGCTGCAACAGGAAGCATCTGGGGCGGCAGCTCCGGCGGCCCCGCCTGGTGAGAGCACCAGGCCGCGATCGAATGCTTTGCGCAGTGCGAGCTGAAGTTCGTCGACGCTCGGCATCGGCATGCCCGGGCTCCACAGGCTGCGCACATTCGCCTCGGGCGCTGGCAGGGGCAGCACTCCACCGGCCATGCGCAGTTGCGCCAGCAGAAGCGCCCGGCGCAGGCCGGTCGCCACCTCGGGTTGCCGCCAGCGCGACATCAGATCGGCGGAAGCATGGCTCAACGAGTCGCCGTGGCGGAACGGCGAGTACATCACCGCGTCCCAAGCCGCGCTGCCGGGCGTCACCGGAGCGTTGGCCCGCTGGTCGTCAGGCAGCCCTGCTGCCGCATCGGCCAAACACAGGAGCGCCGCCCCCGGCACTGGCGACGAGGCGTTTCAATGCCGCGAACGCCACGCCGCCGCCGACCCACTCGCTCAAGCCGCGAGCGCTCTGGCGCGCTGCGACCCGTCGACGGAGATGTAGTGCCAACACTGGTTACGGAAGAACGGCTGGCGATAGCCCTCAATCCACGGCCAGGTGAAGTCGTTGTAGATGCGGTGGCAGTGAATGCGGTACGGCATGTAGGCAACGACGATCTCGCTTGCGCGCTTGAACAGCTCGGCGCGTTCGGGGCTGTCGGGCATGCCCTGCATGCGCCGGTAGATGGCGTCGAACTGGGCGTTCCTGAATCGCGCGAGGTTGGCCTCGCCGGAAGCTTCCCCGTACATCGTTTCCATTCCGCCCTGGCCGTCGGGCTGCGTCGCCGTGTCGCCGAGGAACCACATCTGCAACTTGCCCGCACGCGAGGCCTTGAGGTGCTCGGCCCATTGAGCAATTTCGAATTTCATGCGCACGCCGATCGCGGCCGTGCTCTTGACCCAGTTCTCGTTGTACTGGCGGTCGGCCTGCGTGGCTTCGGTCGCCATCGTGATGACGAGCGGCGAACCGTCAGGACGTTCGCGCCAGCCATCACCGTCCCGGTCGAGGAAGCCGTAGGTGTCGAGCAGCGCCTTGGCGCGGGCCGGGTCGTACGCACTGTTCTCGGTACGAAACTCCGGGTCGTAGCCGTACACGTGCGGCATGACCGGCGTCTGGGCGGCGATGGCGTTGCCGCGCCGGATGACGCGAACCTCATAGTCGATGTTGTAGGCCAGGCTGATCGCCCGACGCAGTGCAACCTGGGTCGGCGTGTAGCCGCCCACCACCGGGTCTTCCATGTTGAAGTAGGAGAGTGCGACGTCGCTGTTGAGGTAGCGCTGCAGCCGGATGCCGCGCTTGGCGATGTTGGGAGCGATCTTCCCGCCGGGTGCGCCGATCAACGCGATCTCGGGCCGGATTCGGCAGAAGTCGAACTGGCCATTCAGGAATGCCAGCCATTGCGGCTGCGACTCCAGGATGACGGAGATCTCGACGCCGTCGTTGAGCGGAAGCTTGCGGCCGTTGAACCTGCGCGCCCATGCTTGCGCTTCGGCATCGTCTTCGGCAGGCTTGGCGTCGTAGCGCACGTCGCGATAGCTCGGGTTCTTCTCGAGCACGATGCGCGAGCTGCGTCGCCAGCTCTTCAGCCGGTACGGCCCGGTGCCCACCGGGTGGCCCATGATGTCGGCGGCGTAGGTCTCGACCACTTCACGCGCGACGGGCGCGTAGTAGGTCGAGGCCAGCGTGGTGGCAAAGCGCGGCCGCGCTGCCATCAGCTTGAACTGCACGGTGTGATGATCGAGCGCGCGCAGGCCAGGCGCTTCAGCTGCGTAGTCGAAAGGCGCTTTGCTCTTGATCGCGCGCTGACGCAGATCGTCCAGCCCGAGAATGCCTTCTTCGTTGAGCGTCGAATAGAACGGGCTCTTGGTGGCGGGATCGAAGACGCGCTTGAACGAATAGACCACGTCGGCGGCCACGAGCTCACGCGGCTGCCCTTTGAAGACGGGGTCTTCGGCGAACAACACGCCCTTCTTCAGGCGCACCGTCCAGACGCGAAAGTCGGCCGAGAACTCGGGCATCGCCTCGGCCGTCAGCGGCACAAGGCGCACCGGCACCGCGACTGGGTCGTAGCCAAGCAAAGCCTCGAAGATGTGCGCGCACACGCGCTGCGAGTACAGGTCGCTGACCTGCGCCGGGTCGAAGCCCGTCTCGGCCGACTCGAACAGGATGCGCAACACGTTCGAACCCGCCGAGTCGCGGTTCTCGTCGGCTTGCGCTGATCGCCAAGCGGCCATGCCGCCGAACACTGCGGCACCGGCAGCGTTCAAGCGGCGACGCGTGGGGTCGATGCTCATCGATTCAGGCCCTCGTCCCGGGCGCAGCCGCCGGCTCGATGTCGACGTAGTGCCACCACTCCTGCCAGAAGATCGGCCGGCGATAGCCGACGACTTTGGAATAGCACATGTCGGTGACGATGCGGTTGAGCCGGAACTTGTAGGGCATGTAGGCGACCGAGAGCTTGATCGCCTCCAGAAAGAGCGCTGTGCGCTCGGGGCCGTCGGGGATCGAATCGAGCTTCTTGTAGATCGCGTCCATCGCCGGCAACTTGAAGCGCGCCATGTTCTGGCCGCCGATCTGGGTGCTGTCGTATTTGGCAAATGTGCCCAAAGCGTCGAGGCCTGCTGCCGAGAGGCCGTACGACCACATCATCAGCTTGCCGGCGCGGCCTGCCTTGAGGTTCTCCGGCCACTGCGCGACCTTGAACGTAGTGCGGATGCCGATCGCATCCATGTTCTTCTTGAACAACTCGTCGAGCGAGCGCTGCTGCTGATCGGATTGCGTGGCGATCTCGAGCAACAGAGGCGAGCCGTCCGGGCGCTCTCGCCAGCCGTCGCCGTCACGGTCGACGTAGCCGTAGAGATCGAGCAGGCCCTTCGCGCGAGCCGGGTCGTACTCGCCGAACTCGGTATGCATCGAGGGGTCGTAGCTTCCGGTGAACGGGATCAACGGCGTCTGGGCGAGGATCGCCTGGCCCTTGCGCAACTGCCTCGCCTCGCGCGGCGTGTCCATTCCGAGGCCGATGGCGCGGCGCAGTGCCACGTCTGCCGGCGCGTAGCCGCCGACCATCGGGCTGTCCATGTTGAAGAAGTTGAGCGTGGTCACCGGCTCGACCTGTTGGTAGCCACGAATGCCGCGCCCGGCCAGGTTGGGAGCAACCTTGCCTTTGGGCATCGCGTTGTTGATGAACTCAAACGCCACGCGCTCGATGAAGTCGGCCTCGCCACCCAGGAACGAGAGCCAGCGCGGCTGGTCTTCCTCGATGATCGAGATCTCGACGCGATCGATCATCGGCAAGCGCCGGCCCTTGAACCGCGCCCGCAGCGCCTGGCCTTCGGCGTCGTCGGCGGCGGGCTCGGCGTCGTAGAGCATCACGCGGAAGTCGGGGTTCTTCTCGAGCGCGATGAACGAGCTGCGCCGCCACTGCACGAGCTTGAACGGGCCCGTGCCGACCGGGTGCGCGTCGATCTGGTCCCCGTAGAACTCGACCACCTCGCGCGCCACCGCGCCGTAGAGATCGCTGCCGGCGAAGTTCTCGATGAAGCGCGGCTTCGACTCGACGAGCTTGATCTGGAGGGTGTAGCGGTCGAGCGCGCGCACGCCTTCGACCTCCTTGTCGTAGTCAAACGGCTTCTTGCGCTCCATCGCCTCGTTGCGCAGCGCTTCGAGGCCGACATAGCCGTCGGCGACCATGCTCGACCAGACCGGGCTGCGGTTGGCCGGGTCGGCGAAGCGCTTGAAGCTGTAGACGTAGTCCTGCGCCACGAGCTCGCGGCGCTTGCCCTTGAAGGCGGGGTCGTCCATGAAGTAGATGCCGGGCCGGATGCGCATGGTCCAGGTACGGAAGTCTTCCGAGACCTCGGGCATCGATGCAGCGGTGAGCGGCCGGATGGTGATCGGCCGGGCCAGCGGGTCGTACTTGTAGAGGGCTTCGAAAATGTGCGGCGTGAGCGTGCGCGAGTAGATGTCGTTGATCTTGGCCGGGTCGAGGCTGGTCTCTGCAGCGCGGAAGGCGTAGCGCAGCACCTTCTGCTTCGACGCAGGCGAGGAGGCGGGCGCCGCCGCCTGGGCGTGTACGGCGCCGGGCCATGCCGCGCCGAGCGCGGCGGCGGCCACCGCGCCGCCCGCGCGACGGCGATCGGCGCGAAAAGCGGGGGTTCGAGGCAGGATCTTGTTCTTCATCGGGAACGCTTCGCCTTCTCGGCGGTGTCGATGTCGATGTACTTCCAGAAATCGCGTATGAAGACGTTGCGGTGAAAGCCGACCACCCAGGGCTGGGCCAGATCGGTGTAGATACGGTGCACGTGCACCTTGTAGGGCATGTAGGCGAGCATGAGCTGCTCGGCGCGTGCCATCACGGCGTCGCGCTCGGGGCCGTCGGGCATCGAACGCTGCTGTTCGAACAGCCGGTTGTACTCGGCGTTGTCGAAGCGGGCCAGGTTGCTCTGGCCCTTGCTCGGCCCGTAGCCGAGCTTGAGGAAGTCGCCGCCGTCGGGGCCGGCGGTCTGGCCCACGCCCCACATCATCAGCTTGCCGGCGCGCGCGGCCTTCAGGTTCTCGGGCCACTGCGCGATCTTGAACACGATGCGGATGCCGATCGCGTCCATGTTCTTCTTCCACTGCTCGTTGATCTGGCGATAGAAGTTGTCGGGCTGGGTCGCGTACTCGATGACGAGCGGCGAGCCGTCGGGCTGGTCGCGCCAGCCGTCGCCGTCGCGATCGACCCAGCCGTAGGTGTCGAGCAGGGCCATCGCGCGCGCCGGGCTGAACTGGCCCATCTCGGTACGCAGCGCCGGATCGAACCCCGACGAGCCGGGCCCGATGAATTGCTGCGCCACGATCGCCTGCCCGCGCCGCACCTGGGTGATCTCGCGCGGCGTGTTCACGGCCAGCGCGATGGCACGGCGCAAGGCGACCTTCTCCGGCGTGTAGCCGCCGACGAGAGGGTTCTCCATCGAGAAGTACGACTGCCAGAGGTCGCCGCGCGGGTAACGCACCGCGTAGATGCCGCGCCTGGCGAGGTTGGGCGCGACCTTGTCGTTCGGGATGGCGACGGCGGTGAAGTCTTCCGGCACCTGCTCGAGCATGTCCATCTCGGCATTGAGGAACGACAGCCAGCGCGGCTGCGCCTCTTCGATGATGCTGACCTCGACCCGGTCGAGCATCGGCAGCTTCTTCCCCTTGAGCCGTGCCACCGCCTGTTGCGCCACCGGGTCGTCGGCGGGCGCTTCTTCGGCATAGAACACGTCGCGGTATCCGGGGTTCTTGACCAGCGTGATCCGCGAACTGCGCTTCCAAGCGGCGAGCTTGAACGCGCCGGTGCCGACCGGGTGCTCGCCGACGCGGTCGCCATACGCCTCGACGACCTCGCGCGCGACCGCGCCGACCACCGCCGGGTCGCTCAGCATGTTGACCAGCCGCGGGTCGGAGTTCTCGAGCTTGATCTGCAGCGTGTAGCGATCGATCGCGCGCAGGCCAAGTACCTCGCGGTCGTAGTCGAACGGTTTGCCGGCCAGCGCCTCCTTGCGCAGCACGTCGAGCCCGACGAAGCCCTCTTGCTCGACGGTCGAGAGGCGCGGGCTCTTCCAGCGCGGATCGAGATGGCGCTTGATGCTGTAGACGTAGTCGGCCGCGACCAGCTCGCGCGGCTTGCCCTTGAAGGCCGGGTCGTCGGTGAAGTAGATGCCGGGTTTGAGGCGGACGATGAAGGTCTTGAAGTCGTCGCTCGCCTCGGGCAGGGTCACGGCCGTCGACGGCCGCCAGCGGATCGGCCGCGCCAGGAATTCGATCTCGTACGGCGCCTCGAAGATGTTGGCCGTGATGATCGAGGAATAGAGGTCGGTTATCGAGGCCGGGTCGAAGGTGGTCTCGGCAGCCCGAAACGCATAGCGGAACACCTTGGCGCCGGCCGCAGGCGCCGCCACGGCAACGACCGGAGCGGCCTGACCCGAGGGCGTCACGGGCGCAGCAGCATGGGCCGAGACGGCACTCGCCAGGAGGATCGCAGCCACTCGCATCATGCCGATCAGTCTCTCACGAGCCCTTAGACTCACGGCCTCGCCGCGGTGCGGCCATTCTCCCTCCGCCACGCGCCCCTTCGCGAATGACCGCCTATCTCATCCGGCGCCTCTGGCAGATGATCCCTACGCTCTTCGGCGTGGTGTTGCTCGTGTTCTTCCTGTTCAAGGCATTCGGCAACGACCCGGCCGAGATCCTCGCCGGCCTCAACGCCTCGCAGCAGACGGTGGAGGCGATCCGTACGCAGCTCGGTCTCAACGACCCCTGGTACGTGCAACTCGGTATCTACTTCAAGGGCATCGCCACTTTCGACTGGGGGCGAAGCTGGGCCACCAATGAATCGGTGGCGCACCTCTTCGCCACGCGGCTGCCGGCCACGCTCACCGTGATGTTGCCGATCCTGGTGCTCGACACGCTGCTGGCGCTGCCGATCGCGATGTGGGTCGCGTACCGGCGCGGCTCGCTCGGCGACCGCGCCATCATGATCGCCAGCACGCTCGCGCTCTCGATCTCTTTCCTGGTCTACATCATCGTCGGCCAGTACGTGTTCGGCTTCCAGCTGGGCTGGTTCCCGGTGCAGGGCTGGAGCGACAGCGTCCTCACCAACCTGGTCACCTACGTGCCGCTGCCGGTGATGCTGGCGCTGCTCGTGGGCGTGGCACCGCAGACGCGCCTTTACCGCACCTTCTTCCTCGACGAGCTCGGCCACGACTACGTGCGCACCGCGCGCGCCAAGGGCATGACCGAGAAAACGGTGCTGTTCCGCCACGTGCTGCGCAACGCGATGGTGCCGATCCTCACCAACATCGGGTTGGCGCTGCCGGGGATCTTCGTCGGCTCGTTCCTGATCGAGGTCTTCTTCTCGATTCCCGGCCTCGGCCGCGAGGTGATCCTGGCGGTGAACCGGAGCGACTACCCGGTGATCCAGGCGCTCACCGTCTACCTGGCCTTCATCACCATGCTGATCAACCTCGCCGTCGACGTGCTCTACAAGCTGGTCGACCCGCGCGTCGTTCTGAAATGATGGCCGATGGCGCCTTCGCGGCTCCCCGAGGGGGCGTATGCCGCCTTCGAGCGGCCCGGCGGTCGGCATGAGCGCCGTTCTTCCAACGCCGGGAACCGCGCCGGCCAACGCCTTCCCCCTCCGCTCCGAGGGCGTCTGGCAGGCTGCCTGGAAGCGGCTGCGCAAAGACCGGCTGGGCATGGTCTCGATGGCGATCGTGGCCCTCTTCGTGCTGATGATCGTGCTCACCGCGACGGGCCTGGTGGCCAAGGGCTGGCAGCGCGAGGTGGGCGTGCCGAGCGCGCCACCCACGTTCCTGGGGCCGGCGGCAGCCACCGAAAGCGCGGCGGCGCTGGCGCCCACCGGGCCGGTGGCCGACATCTCCGCCGTCGACCCGTTGGCACCGCGCTACGCCGAGTGGGCCGAGCGCGCCGCGAAGTACAAGACCGTCGAGACGCCGAAGGCCGAGACGCTGCCGTTCGGTGGTGACCGCGTCGGCCGAGACGTGCTCTCGAAGGCGATGAAGGGCACGCAGACTTCGGTGTTCGTCGGCCTGATGGGCGCGATCGTGGCCACGCTGATCGGCACGGTTCTCGGCGCGCTCGGCGGCTTCTTCGGCGGCAAGGTGGGCGACTTCCTCGAGTGGCTTTACAGCGTGTTCACGTCGATCCCCGACATCCTGCTGATCCTCTCGTTCGCGGTGATCTTCGGCCGCGGCATCGGCAGCGTGGCGATGATCCTGGCCCTCGTCGGCTGGACCGGCCTGTACAGACAAGTGCGCGCCGAATTCATCAAGCATTCCACGCGCGACTACGTGCGCTCCGCAGAAGCCATCGGCGCGAGCACCACCTCGCGCATGTTCCGCCACATCCTGCCCAACGTGAGCCACGTGATCCTGGTGCGCATGTCGCTGCTCGTCGTCGGCTTCATCAAGTACGAGGTGATCCTGTCCTACCTCGGTCTCGGCGTGGGAGTGGAAGACGTTTCTTGGGGCACGATGCTCGCCGAAGCGCAGAGCGAGCTGATCCTCGGCAACTGGTGGCAACTCGTCGCGGCGACCGTGTTCATGGCGGTCTTCGTCACCGCGTTTTCGCTGATGACCGACGCGCTGCGCGATGCGCTCGACCCGAAGTTGCGGGGGCTCGAATGAGCAACCTACTGTCGATATCCGACCTGCGCGTGTCGTTTCGCATCGGCAAGGAAGACGGCGTCGTTCGCCGCGTCGAGGCCGTCAAGGGCGTGAGCTTCGACGTGCCGGAGAACACCACTGTCGCGCTGGTCGGCGAGTCGGGCTCGGGCAAGAGCGTGACGGCGATGTCGATCCTCAATCTGCTGCCCGACAACGCCGAGCGCACCGGCGCCATCACCTTCCGCGGCCGCGACCTGCTCGCCGCCCGACTGGCCGATCTGCAGGCATTGCGCGGGCGCGAGATCGCCTGCGTGTTCCAGGATCCGATGAGCTCGTTGAACCCGGTGTTCACCGTCGGCCAGCAGATCAGCGAGCCCTTGATCAAGCACCTCGGCCTCGGTTCGCGCGCCGCCATGCAGCGCGCCGAGGAGCTGCTCGCGGAAGTGGGCATGCCGGAGCCGAAGCGCCGGCTCGCGGTCTACCCCCACCAGCTTTCGGGCGGCCAGCAGCAGCGCGTGATGATCGCGATGGCGATCTCGTGCGAGCCCAAGCTGCTGATTGCCGACGAGCCGACCACCGCGCTCGACGTGACCATCCAGCGCCAGATCCTCGAGCTGCTTGCGAAGCTGAAGGAAAAGCATCGCATGAGCATGCTGTTCATCAGCCACGACCTCGGCGTGGTGGGGGAGATCTCCGACCACGTGGTGGTGATGAGAAACGGCATCGTGCGCGAGCAGGGGCCGGTGGCCGGCATCTTCGCCGCGCCGAAAGATGCCTACACGCAAGCGCTGCTGGCCTGCCGGCCGACGCTCGAGCAGCGCGCGCCACGCCTGCGCGTGGTCGACGATCACATCGCCGGCCGCAGCGCCGCAGTCGTCGGCCGTGCGAAGGATCCGAACGCGCGTGTCGTCATCGAAGCGACCGCGTTGACCAAGAGCTTCTGGATCCGCAGCGGCGTGTTCGGCAGACAGGAATTCCAGGCCGTGAAGGGCGCCAGCTTTCGGCTGCGCGCCGGCCACACGCTCGGCATCGTCGGCGAATCGGGCTCGGGCAAGACCACGCTCGGGCTCACGCTGCTGCGGCTGCACGAGCCGAGCGGCGGCCCGGTCACGGGCAGCGCGGTGTTCGACGGCCGCGACCTGCTCACGATCTCGAAGGCCGAGATGTTGCCGATGCGAAAGCGCATCCAGGTCGTGTTCCAGAACCCGTACGCCTCGCTCAATCCGCGCTTCACCATCGGCCAGACGCTGACCGAACCCATGACGATCCACCGCGTGGGCACCGATGCGGCCGACCGCGAATCGCGCGCCCGCGCGCTGCTCGCCAAGGTGGGCCTCGACGACGCGGCGATGCAGAAGTACCCGCACGAGTTCTCCGGCGGCCAGCGCCAGCGCGTTGCGATCGCGCGCTGCCTCACGCTCTCGCCCGAGGTGCTGGTGCTCGACGAAGCGGTGAGCGCGCTCGACGTGTCGGTGCAGGCGCAGGTGCTTAACCTGCTGAAGGACCTGCAGGACGAGCTCGGCCTGACCTACATCTTCATCAGTCACGACCTCGCCGTGGTGCGCTTTATGGCCGACGAGGTGCTGGTGATGAAGGACGGCGAGGTGGTCGAGCAGGCCAGCGTTGAGGCCATCCTCGACCACCCGCAACAGGACTACACGCGCCGGCTGCTCGGCGCGATTCCGCGCGGCTACCGCGCCGCCGAAGCCGCTCCGGCGGCGTAACCACGCTTTGCCGGGGCGACGCACCGCGTCGCGCCTGTAACCGGCTGCGACCGGCCTGCCGATTTGGGTCGCCGCACCGCGCCCGAGCGGCGCAACGTGCCCGGCGATTCGTGCAGGCCGTCACGTGCTGGCACTGGCACGGCGGTTGCGCTCTGCGTGCGAGCCAGCGGCGCACACCCAGCCGCCTTCGAAAGACATCGATGTTGCCTCGCCGCTCACTCACCCCGTCACAAGTTCCCGGCATGTTCCCCATCGGGCCGCGTTGCCACGGCGGCGCGTCGTCGCTGCTGCGCATGGGCCTGGGCGCCGTACCGCAACGGCTGGCGGCGCCCTCGCGCCTGCTGACCGCGCGGCCGTTCTTCCTGCGCCAGCGCATGCCGTCGACGCAACTCGATCTGTTCAGCCCCGCGGGAGCGCGCGCCTGAAGCGATAGACCGGTTTCCCGAGCCTGCGTGGCTCGAAGGGGAGCGGGCAGCCCGGGGCGTTTTCGAGAGCGAGCCCCGACCGCTCGTCCCGCTCCCCTTTCCTTGTCGGCTGCGACACACTACGGCCGCCGCCGCACGGATCGCGGCGACACCTGCAGCAGGAGACAAGCCCCATGCGATTCGATCGGCGCCGCGCCGCGCTCACCTTCGCGCTCGCCGCGTTCAGCGGCTTCGCGACCGCTCAGCCGATGGCCAGCGGCTGGCCGAACCGGCCGGTGCGCATCGTCGTACCGTTCACGCCGGGCGGCACCACCGACATCCTGGCGCGTGCGCTCGCGCCCGAGCTCGGCAAAGCGTTCGGCCAGACCTTCATCGTCGACAACAGGCCCGGCGCGGGCGGCAACGTCGGCGCCGACATGGTCGCCAAGTCGCCGCCCGACGGCTACACGCTGCTGATGGGCACCGTCGGCACACAGGCGATCAACCCGTGGCTGTATCCGAAGATGCCGTACGACGCAGTGAAAGACTTCGCGCCGATCACGCTGATGGCCGGCGTGCCGAACGTGCTGGTGGTGAATCCGGCCAAGGCCGCCGCCAACGGCATCACCGACGTGAAGTCGCTGATCGCCTTCGCCAAGGCGCACCCTGGGCGGCTCAACATGGCTTCGAGCGGCAACGGCACCTCGATCCACCTCTCGGGCGAACTGTTCAAGACCAGCACCGGCACCTACATGGTCCACATCCCGTACCGCGGCTCCGGGCCGGCTTTGCTCGACCTCGTGGGTGGCCAGATGGACCTGATGTTCGACAACCTGCCCTCGGCGCTGCCGCAGATCAGGGGCGGCAAGCTGACCGCGCTGGCAGTGACGAGCGGCGAGCGCAGCGTCGCCCTGCCCGACGTGCCCACGGTCGCGGAGGCCACGGGCTTGAAAGGCTTCGAAGCGAGCTCGTGGTTCGGCCTGCTCGCTCCCGCCGGCACGCCCAGCGACATCGTCAACCGGGTACAGCAGGAGACGGCCAAGGCGCTCGCCACGCCGGCTCTGAAAGAGCGCCTCGTCGCGCAGGGCGCGATCCCGGCCGGCATGTCGCCGGCCGACTTCGGCCGCTTCATCGCGGCCGAGACGAAGAAGTGGGCGGCGGTGGTGAAGGCTTCGGGCGCGAAGGTGGACTGAGCGCCCTTTGCTTCAGCGACTCGTCGAGCGAGCCGTCCTCAGTCGGTCTTCTCGCGCTCCACCGCCATCTCGATCTGCTCCTTGACCTTGCGCGCGCCGCGCACGGCGAGCATCGGATCGAGGTCGGCCTGCGGCGCCACCTTGCGCGCCACCTCGTCGAGCGTGTCGGGCTCTGTCATCAGCGCGTGCGCCATCGCCGAGAGCGCGCAGATGGCGCGCCGCTGCACATGCTGCGGCAGCTCGAGCGTGCTGTTGACGACGACGTGATAGCGCACGCTGTCGACCGCCGCCGGGGCGAGGCCCCAGCTCTCGCAAAGCGCCGCGCCCAGCGCGTCGTGGCTGACGCCGAACTGCGCGTGCTCCATCAGCAGCAGCTCCTCGTCGTCCTTTGCCTCGGCCAGCATCGGCCGGTAGCGCTCCG
>Ga0209724_1000904_pt1 | contig 27846 bp, 21 predicted proteins | sample grotaG_FD_184143 | JGI IMG/M metagenome (GOLD analysis project Ga0209724, IMG submission 184143) | Glacier valley bacterial and archeal communities from Borup Fiord, Nunavut, Canada, to study Microbial Dark Matter (Phase II) -... | ecosystem: Environmental > Aquatic > Freshwater > Ice > Glacier ...
TTTCTAAATAACAAAATCAGGTATAACATTGCCAGAAAGATACCACCTACAAAACCATATTCTTCAATAAAAATGGCATAAATGAAATCGTTGTATCCGGCTTCCATGTAATTACTTACTTCACTGTTACCTGGACCTTTTCCAAACATTCCGCCTTCAAAAACAGCAAGTTTTGCATAATCAGCTTGGGTAGTTCCTATCAGGGCATTGTCATCTCCTTTGGTAAAATCGACAATTCGTTCTTTAAAAGTATGCACACGCCCAAAGCTGGAGGGCATTAAATCAGCTGTAAAAAATAACAACAAAGCCATTATAATACCTACCCCTGATAGCAAGGCAAAAAACTTAAAAGGTACACGCGCTATCAACATTAAAACCATGATACTTAAAAATATAAGTGCTGCCGTTGAAATATTGCTCATAAAAATCAGGAAACAAACTATCCCAGAAACACCAACCACCATCCAGAAAGCTTTTCTTAGTTCCTCATCGGTTTTCTGCGATTTAGATAAAACCCGGGAGGCATAGATGATAAGGGCAATTTTGGCCAACTCGGACGGTTGGAAACTTAAAAAACCCACATCGAGCGAGCGGGAAGTTTCCTGATCAGCATTACCCGTGAGTTTAAACTGAATAATGGCCAAAACCAATGCCATGATTGTAATTCCGATTAACACTGGCGAAATCTTGAAATAGACCACCACCGGAACAATATTGACAAGAAGAAGCATGATCGCAAAACCTGTCAGGATAAAAGCTATTTGCCGGATCAGGTAATAGCCTGTATTCCCATCTGCTTCTCGGTAAGCCAATTTGCCTGTAGCGCTGTATACAATTACCAGCGAGACAAGCGACAAAAAAATCAGCACCACCCAAAGTGTCCGGTCACCCTTGAATATTTTACCCAGCTTAACTGCCATTTTACAATTCTTTTACTGCATTTTTAAATTGATATCCTCGATCTTCATAGTTTTCGAACAAATCAAAACTTGCACATGCCGGCGACAATAAAACGGTATCGCCATTTTTGGCAAGGTAATAAGCCGAACGTACAGCATCCACCATCGACTGGGTTTCAACCATGTCGATTCCAAGGTGCTTAAAAGCTTCCAGAATTTTTGAGTTGTCTACTCCCAGACAAACGATGGCCTTCACTTTTTTCTTTACCAATTCAGTCAATTGGGTATAATCGTTCCCTTTATCAATCCCTCCCACAATCCACACTGTTGACTGGCTCATGCTTTCCAGGGCATACCATGTAGAATTAATGTTGGTTGCTTTTGAATCGTTGATAAATTCGATACCATGGACTTTCAAAAACCGTTCAAGCCGATGTTCCACGCCTTTAAAATCAGCCATGCTTTCGCGGATTGTTTCATTTCTGATATTAACAGCCATTCCCGAAATACCCGCAGCCATAGAGTTGTAAGTATTGTGATTTCCGTGTAATGCAATATCTAATATAGACATAGTAAATATATTTTGTTTCCAGTTAATAATTATGTTGTTATCAATTACCCCTGCACCTTCACCTAGAGGTAATCCTAAGCCAAAAGAGATGCATTTAGCAGCAATGTTTCTTTTGTCCATTTCTATTTTCAGTACCGGATCATCGCTGCACCAAATAAAAAGATCCTGGGCAGTTTGATTTTGGGCAATACGAAACTTCGAATCGACATAGTTTTGCATTTTATATTCGTACCGATCTAAATGATCGGGTGTAATGTTCAAAAGAACAGCGATATCCGCTTTAAATTCAATCATTCCATCAAGTTGAAAGCTACTCAGTTCGATCACGTAATAATCAAATTCCTTTTCGGCCACCTGCCAGGCAAAACTTTGTCCGACATTTCCTGCTAACCCAACATTATACCCCGCTTTCTCAAGCATGTGAAAGGTCAGCAATGTGGTGGTAGTTTTCCCGTTACTTCCTGAAATACATATTTTTTTCGCAGAAGTATATCGTCCCGCAAATTCGATTTCAGAGATAACCGGAATCCCTTTTTCTTTTAGCTTCTTAATCATGGGAGCTTTATCCGGAATTCCGGGACTTTTAATGACTAAATCGGCATTCAATATTTTTGCTTCTGTGTGACGGCCTTCTTCAAAATCAAACTTACGATCCTTCAACTCTTTCTTATATTTTTCCTTGATGATACCAAAGTCGGAGATAAACACGTCAAATCCTTGTTTGCGTGCCAGGATGGCTGCTCCTACTCCACTTTCAGCGGCTCCCAGTATGACTAATTTTTTGCTCATCTTTTAACGCATTTTCAATGTTACAATGGTCAATACTGCCAGAATAATGCCGACAATCCAGAAACGGGTGACAATTTTCGCCTCCGGAATTCCCATTTTCTGAAAGTGATGATGAATTGGACTCATCAGGAAAACTCTGCGCCCTTCTCCATATTTTCTTCTCGTATACTTGAAATAGGTAACCTGAATAACCACTGATAAATTCTCCACAACAAAAATTCCGCACAACATGGGAATAAGGAATTCTTTGCGAATGATTACCGCAAAAACAGCCAGAATGCCTCCTAGGGCCAGACTCCCAGTATCTCCCATAAACACTTGTGCCGGATAAGAATTGTACCATAGGAAACCGACCGTTGCACCAATAAAAGCTGAGATGAAAATGGTCAATTCTCCAAGGTTGGGTATATACATGATATTGAGGTATTCGGCATAAATTACGTTACCGCTTACATACGCCAGTATCCCAAAAGTTGCACCGCTGATGGCCGATGTTCCTGTTGCCAGTCCATCGATTCCGTCAGTCAGGTTGGCTGCATTTGAAACAGCAGTGATAATGAGTATAATGGCCAAAGCATAAGCCAGCCATCTCCAGATTGTTGAGCGATCACCCATAAAAGCTACAAGTATACCATAATCAAATTCATGATTTTTAAAGAACGGAATGGTAGTTTTGGTTGATTTTACTTCGTTGGTCATATGTTGTAAGCTGCTCTGACCAGTAATACTGTCTATCACCATCTCTTTAACAAACATTCCATTTTCATCAATAATTTTTTCGCGTACTACTACAGCGTCTGAAAAATACAAAGTTCCCGCCACAATAATCCCCAACGAAACTTGTCCCAATATTTTAAATTTACCAGCCAGTCCTTCTTTATCTTTTCGGAATACTTTAATATAATCATCGAGGAAACCAATTAAACCCAGCCAAATGGTGGTAATGAGCATCAGCAAAATATAGATATTGTCGAGACGGGCAAATAAGATAGTGGGAATAATGATGGAGGCTAGTATAATTATACCACCCATAGTAGGGGTTCCCTTTTTCTGCATCTGACCCTCAAGGCCCAGATTGCGAACTTCTTCGCCAATCTGTCTGAATTGTAAATAGTGGATCAGCTTTTTCCCATATCCAACGGTAATCAGCAATGAAACAATGATTGCTGCCCCCGATCTGAATGAGATGTACTGAAACAGCCCTAATCCTGGAATGTCCCAATCCTTTAAAAGCTGATACAAATGATAAAACATAGTTCCAAATATTAGTTGTTTCCAAATATTTCGTTAATCAATTCCTTATCGTCAAAATGGTATTTCACCCCTTTGATCTCCTGGTAATCTTCATGCCCTTTGCCTGCCACTAAAATGATATCACCCGGTTTAGCAAGCATGCAGGCCGTTTTGATAGCCTCTTTCCGATTGACAATCGATAAAACTTTCGATTGCTGATGGTCTTCAATTCCAGCCTGCATATCGGCTAAAATCTGTTCCGGTTCTTCCGACCGTGGATTATCCGAAGTCAGGATTACCTTGTCGCTTTGCCTGACAGCTTCCTGCGCCATCTCTGGCCGTTTTGTTTTATCGCGGTCTCCACCAGCACCAATAACGGTGATCACTTGTTCATTTCCAGTGCGTATATCAGTGATTCCTGACAATACATTTTGAATAGCATCGGGAGTATGTGCATAGTCGATCACCGCATATTTTCCTTCAGGGGATCGAATGATTTCGAACCTGCCCGAAACAGGATGCAACTCACTTAAAATCCGGAGAATATCCTCCTGATTAACTCCCAACAAGATAGAAGTGCCCATTACAGCCATCAGATTACTGGCATTGAACACACCCGTGAAATTCGTCCACACTTCATGCCCCTCGATACTGAGCAACATTCCATCGAAGTGTTTTTCAAGTACTTTGCAGTGGAAGTTGGCCAACGCCCTCAACGAATATGTATGCTTGAGTGCTTTGGTATTCTGAAGCATCACCAATCCATTCTTGTCGTCGCTATTAGTTAGGGCAAAAGTGCCCTCAGGAAGATGATCAAAAAATTTCTTTTTAGCCTTCAGATATTCTGCAAAAGTTTTATGGTAATCCAGATGGTCATGGGTAAGGTTGGTAAAAACTCCACCATCGAATTCAATACCACTAATACGGTCCTGATCGATGGCATGAGAACTGACTTCCATAAAGCAGTAATCACAACCCGCTTCAACCATTCGGGACATCAGTTCCTGAATCTGCAAAGCATCAGGAGTAGTGTGAGTTGCATGAAATTCATCCTTCCCAACATAATATTTAATCGTTGAAATCAATCCGACTTTATAACCAAGCAGTGTAAATGTATTATATAGAAGTGTTGCAATGGTGGTCTTTCCATTGGTCCCGGTTACGCCTACTACCTTTAGGTGGGCAGAGGGATTGCTGTAAAAAGCAGCAGCTATTTTGCCAAAATTATTCTGTGATTCAATAATACGAGCCAGCACAACCTGGGAAGGAAAATTTTCAGGCACTTCTTCACATACCACCGCCACAGCACCCAGATCAATGGCTTTTGCGATAAACTGATGCCCGTCAAAATGAGAACCTTTTACGGCAACAAATAAGTCACCTGATTCCACTTTCCGTGAATCAAACTGGACGCTTCGGATAGAAAGAGACAAATCTCCTCTTGTTTCAAGCAACTCAATATCTTTTAATAAGTCTTTCAAAGGTTTCATTGCTTGGGCGTTTTAGGTTGAACAGTATTTTTCTTCTTCGCATTTTTTGTCTCTATTGCTTTTTTCGCCGCAACCTTTGCCTTCCACTTATCAATAGCCTCCTGAGTTGGTTTTAATGGTACTGTACTTATTTTAGTTGCATTCTTTCCCTCCAAAGCTTTTTTTGCAGCAACTTTTGCTTTCCACTTTCGAATAGCCTCTGGACTTGCTTTTGCTTTTACTGCCGGACTTTTACTTATCTTTATGGGTGCTTCAGTCTTCTGTTTAACCTTTGGTTTTGCAACAACCAATTTTGGCTGAAGCTGTTTATTTTCAGCCGGCAGAACAGGCATTGAAGGAGATTGAATGGAATCGCTTCCAACGATGCTATCTTTTTTCATAATTTCGAGTGCATCAAATCCAAGTTCAAGATTAATAGATGCGCCCTTTGTAAAAGTCATTCCAGGAACTAGCGATTGTCGGAAGACACGCCCGAACCCGTTTATTTGGGTGGTCAATCCTTCTTTTTCCAGAAGATAGATGGCATCACTGGCTCCCATCCCTACCACATCAGGAACAGTGCCCGGCATATCATTTACTCCGTTAACAAAAACAGTCATTGAATCATTGGCAACTGCAACATATTCAGCAGTCATATTTTGGGATTGGGTTTTAAATCCCAGTTCCTGAGTAAAAAGCAATACATCGTCCCTTAGCCCAGGTTTTACAACTGGAACTTCAGCATAAGGAGGAATTGAATCTGCAACTGGTTCCAGATACGATGCATACACTTTATCAGCAATTCCCCTGAAAACAGGACCAGCCACCGACCCTCCATAGAATTTTCCTTTGGGGCCAACAATAACCACGATACAAGTAAATTCAGGTTTATCGGCAGGAAAATAACCAACAAAAGAAGCCTGGTATTTTTTGACCCCTCCAGTTGAATAACCTCTGTTATCGTCTGCAATTACTGCTGTACCGGTTTTCCCCGCGATAGTATAATAAGGGTTCTTCAAAACCCGACCTGTTCCATGAGTGTAAACACCTTTGAGCATGTCCTGTGCTTTTGATAAAGTAGTTTTCGAGCAAATAGATGGATTGATAATTTCTGTTTTAAACTTACGGACCGGTATGCCATTTTCCCTGATTTCTTCTATAAATTTAGGTTTTACCATTACCCCATTGTTGGCCACAGCATTATAAAATGTCAGTGTTTGAATAGGTGCAATCTTTATTTCGTATCCATGGGCAATCCATGCAAGGGAGGGACCCCACCAGCTGGCGTCAGTTGGATATTTGATGTAAGGTTCGGCTTCACCCAGAAACCCAAGACCAAGAGGTTTATTCAATCCGAAACTGTATAAACGATCAATAAAATCCTTTTCCTTTCCCTCGTAAAATTTGGTAATGATTTTAGCCGTCCCAATATTAGATGACAATTCAAAGATTCTTTTCATGGAGATTAACCCGTGACCTCCTTTATCGTAATCACTGTCAAGCATTTTTTGTCCTTTGTATTCCCATTTACCGTTACCCGTATCAAACATATCTGCGGTATCTACATAACCTTCTTCCATGGCCACCATCATTGACATCAGTTTGAATGTTGATCCAGGCTCGCTGCAACCGGCATGACCGAAGGCAAAATTGTAAGTCTCTCCATAGGTTCCGTCTTTTTTGCGCCCCATGTTGGCAATCGCTTTAATGTTTCCCGTTTTTACTTCCATCACAATGGCCGTTCCCCATTGTGCCTGACTGATTTCCATCTGTTTGCCCAATGATGACTGGGCATAATCCTGAAGGTTTACATTAATTGTGCTGATCACATCTTTTCCTTCTTTGGGCTCTATAAGCGGCGTATTAATCCAGCTGCCGGAGAAATTGCGTTTTAAGGCAAGCCCATTTTGACCGGCAAGATAGTTTTCTTCCAATCCTTCAATTCCCGTGTAGCCAACAAAGCCATGAATCCCACCAAAAACACCTTTATTTAATACCCCAATTGTACGGCTGGCCAGATCTCCATGTGGCAAAATGCGTCGGTTCTCAGTAACTACCACCAGGCCAGAGCCGAAATAACTGCGCGACATGGTCCTCAACTTTTTAAATTTCTGAAATTGATTGTGGTCTATTTGCTTTGGATTAATCAGGAACCAACGGTTTTTCTTGTCATAAGCTGCTTTTAAACGGTTGCTGAAGTCTGTTTTGGAAAAACCAAAAAAAGCGGACAGTTCGTCAACCATTGCAACCGACTCTTTGGCAAACATTTGCTTGACACGTGGCGCCTGCATATCCATCCGTATTTCGTAATAAGGGACTGAAGTTGATAAAATACTGCCATCATCGGCACAAATATTCCCGCGCTTGGCCCAAATTTCAGTAGTGTTGTTTCTCAGATCCTTAGCGATCATCTGCCATTTTTCTGTATCCACATTCTGAATGATAAGAATCCGGCTAATTATAACAAGTCCGAATAAGGCAATCCCAAAATAGATGATGCCGAATCGTAAGGTTATAGCTTTCCTGATTTCCATTATTTAGTTTCTAATTTTTTCACCTTTATTTTCTTTGCCGGTTCAATAGGCTCAATAAGATCAATTTTCCGTTCTATCACTTTTTTTGTGACTTCCGAGGGCCGGTTAATGTACATGAGCTGTGTTTCGTGAATCACTGATTCGGCTTTGAACTCTTTGAGCGAATCTCTCACCAATTCCATTTGCCGGATGGTTTTTTCGGTCCAGTAACGGTTGGTGATTAACCCAATGCCCATCAGAACAATAAAAAAAACGAATGGCAACTGTTTCGTTACCGTCTCGCTGGCCAAAATGGTTCCTCCCAGAACACTTTTCAAGTCTGCTTTTGGAATTCGCTTACTCTTATTTTCTTTTTTCTCAGTCATACTTTTTTCTCTGCAATCCTCAATTTTGCGCTTCGGGCTCTTGGGTTCCGTTCAAGCTCTTCTTCAGCGGGCACAATTACTCTCCGGTTGATGGCCACCAGGGGTGAATCCACATTTCCGAAAAAATCCTGTTCCTGCTTTCCTGATGAATCACCAGATCTCATAAAGTTCTTCACCATCCGGTCTTCAAGCGAGTGGTAGGTAATGACCACCAAACGGCCTCCGGGCTTCAATAATTCAATGCTCTGTTCCAAAAATTCGTGCAGCACATCCATCTCCTTGTTGGTTTCGATGCGCAAAGCCTGAAACACTTTTGCCAGGTATTTACTTTCCTGAAGACGAGGCGTACAGGGCAAAATAGCTTCCCGAAACTGTTCAATGGTTTTAACCGGTTTGATGGTACGGGCATAAACCACTTCACGGGCCAACCGTCCGGCATTGTCAATCTCGCCATATTCACGGAACACTTTCCTCAGTTGATCTTCAGTATACGAATTGACAATATCAGCTGCTGTCTGCACTGAATCGCGGTTCATGCGCATATCAAGATCCCCATCGAAACGAAATGAAAATCCTCGTTCTGCCACATCAAAATCGTGTGATGAAACACCCAAGTCAGCCAGTATGCCATCCACTTTGTCAACTTTATAATACTTAAGGAAATTCCGGATGTATTGGAAGTTGTGCCTGATAAAAAAGAACCGGTCATCGTGAATAACATTCACTGCTGCATCTTCATCCTGGTCGAAAGCAAAAAGGCGGCCTGATTTTAAACGGCTGAAAATTTCCCTCGAATGACCACCGCCTCCAAAAGTAACGTCCACATAATCGCCTTCTCCCTTAATCTCCAGTCCGTTGACACTTTCGTTCAGCAAAACCGGTGTGTGATATTCTCTTTCCACCATTCTATTTATTCACTGCCAAACAATTGAGCATACTTATCAGCATAATTATCCAACGATTCAACATATTGGTTGTATTCAGTTATATCCCAAAGCCGGATACGTTCTGCCTGCCCTGTAAATATTACGTCCTTCTTTATTCCTACCTTTTCCATAAAGTTGTTCGGGATGTTCATCCGACAGCTTTCTGGGACAGGGATGATCTTGAAATTACGGTAAAACATATCCAGGACCCGGCTGTGCTCTTTATTGTCCCGGTTAAGTTTTGCCTTGATTTTTGCAATCTTAATTTCCCATTCAGACATGGGATATATATTCAGGCATTTTTCATACGGATCTATCTCGATGGCCAATTGGCCACCGGGAATAGTACCGCCCATTTCGTTTTTAAAATCAGCTGGCAATACTACCCGACCTTTTTCGTCAAATGTTGCTTCTTTTCCTGCTGAGAAATCCATTTTTTAAATACCTTTTAATACATTGTAAAAGTAGTAAAATTAGATCATGGTAAGTCACTCTCTTCCACTTTCAGTCCTTTTAAGGCACGCAAATATAGGACTAAAATTGTTAATAACTTGTTCGTAAATTGTGTTTAATTAGAAAAATAAACTATACGGGGTTATCCTCCTGCATTTTATAATTTATTGACAATTTTAAAAAGCCGTTAATAAAACTTTTTTAATAAACAAAAGTAATTAATCCAAGGCATTGCAAAAGAACTTTAAAGGTGTTTGTTATTAAATTTTTAAGAAAAACAGGCCTTGTTTTGAATGGATGGTAGTTTTAATGAATATTGAAAACTACCGGGTTATTAGGAGAACCAAATTATTTTGCTGAATTTATTAACCTTGCTTTAATCATTACTTTCTTCTTTCTAGGCGCATTCGGGTCATCCGTTCACGCATGCCACCATTTTTTAGGAAATCTTCTGAGATTGATTGCAACTGTTTGAACAGCAAGTAATCGATCATCATTTCATGTAGGCTTGCCTTGGCAACGTTCACCAGTTTTATTTCCGTTTCTTTTGAGGTTGCAGAAGCTGCGCACCCTTCCACTATATTTTGTTTACCCGAACGGGCAGCCTGCACCATCTGGTCGATGGTGCGATCGAAACGCTGCAAATAATTTTTACAAAAATAGTAAGTAATGTCATAGATCGCTTCCGCTTTCTGGTAGCTGAACAGCTTACGGTAATTGCCTGTTCGCGGCAACAAAGGTTCCTGGGTTTGCTGATTGTCGTTCATTTTTTTGCTGATTATAGTGAGTCATTAAAGTCATTAAAGTCATTAAAGACCTTAAGGTCCTTAATGACTTTAATGAAAATTATACTAAAGATACAAAATTTCTCAAAGCACTATGCTAACTTTTTCATGATAATAATTGATAATTTTTATAATTTCGGCTCTGAATAATTACGCGTACAATGGATGCTCAAAAGAAAGAACCGTTTAAACCGATCAATATCAGGGAAGTGTTTATGAAAAAGAACCCACAGCTTGCCAAAAAGCTTCCCGGGTTCGTTTACCAATACATCAACCGCATCATGCACATCGGGGAGATCAATGAACTGCTGGCCAATCATGGCAACGAGCAGGGAATTGAATTTGCCAACAGCATGGTGAAAGAATTTAACGTGCATCAAACACTGATGGGAGAGGAAAATATTCCCACCTCCGGACGTTTTATTTTTGTCTCCAACCATCCTTTGGGAGGTTTCGATTCTTTGCTAATACTTAGCAACCTGCACCGCCTATTGGGAGAAGTAGTGACATTGGTAAACGACATTCTGATGAACATCCCACAGCTTCATGCGATTTTTGTCCCACTCAATAAACATGGTGGACACTCAAAAGAGGTAATCAACCAACTTCATGAGACTTATTCGTCCGACAAACAAATTCTCATCTTCCCCTCCGGATTGGCATCGCGAATGATCAATGGCCAAGTTCAGGACTTTAAATGGAAGAAGCATTTTATTGCCAAGGCAATTGAATACCAACGGGATGTTATTCCAGTGCATGTAACCGGTCGAAATTCAAAATTCTTTTACAGGTTGGCTCGTTTTCGTACTTTTTTCAGAATAAAGTGGAACCTTGAAATGTTTTATCTGGCCAACGAAACCTTTGCTCATAAAAACCAAAACTTTACTATAACATTTGGCAAACCTATATCGTATAAGGATTTCGACAATAGCAAAACCTTGAATCAATGGGCTGCAGAAGTCAGAAATATGGTATATAAATTACCAAATTAGGCAGGGAAATAAGATTCTATTGATTGAGAAAACCAAATAAGAAAGTTTTTTTTAGTTTTGTGCCTCAATAAAATCATAGTTAAGAGAATGAAAGATATTATTGCACCTGTATCAAAGGAAAAATTGTTGGCTGAGCTTACACCCGATAAGTTGATGCGCAAAACAAATAAAGGCGATAACGAAATCTATATTATCACCCATCAGGATTCGCCCAATGTAATGCTTGAGATCGGACGGGTCAGGGAAATTACTTTCCGCAACGCCGGTGGTGGCATAGGAGAAGAAGTGGACATTGATGAATATGACATTTGCAATGATCCCTACAAACAACTCATCGTGTGGGACCCGCAAGCCCTTGAAATTATAGGCGGTTACCGATATATTCTATGCAACCATCTTCCGGTTGATGAAAACGGCCTTGTACATCTGGCAACCACCCAGCTTTTTGATTTCTCCGAAAGGTTTATAAAAGAATTTCTGCCCTATACCCTGGAATTGGGCCGCTCGTTTGTGCAGCCTCATTATCAGTCCAGCAAAGCCGGGGCAAAGGCATTGTTCGCCCTCGACAATTTGTGGGACGGACTGGGGGCACTGATCGTGGACCATCCGGAAATAAAATATTTCTTTGGCAAAGTGACCATGTACACCCATTTTGACACCCAGGCCCGTAACCTGATCCTGTATTTCTTCATGAAATACTTTAAAGACCATGAGAACCTGGTTACCCCGTTCCACCCATTGGATTTGGGAATGAACATGGCCGAATTGGAAGAAGTATTCAGTGGTGGGTCCTACAAGGAAGATTATAAAATCCTTTCTCAAAAAGTGCGCGAATTTGGAGAGAACATTCCTCCCCTGATCAATTCATACATGAACCTGAGCCCTTCGATGAAGACCTTTGGCACTGTGATTAACCATCATTTTGGCAATGTGGAGGAAACAGCCATTATCCTTACCATTTCCGATATTTACGAAGCCAAGAAAGACCGGCATATCGAAACCTATATTCGTAACAAAGATACCACCGACTGGCCTTTGCCCGAATAACTGCTTCCATGGCCACCTACTATTCTGAACACGAAAAATTCCATGTAGCGGTCGATTCCATCATCTTTGGCTATGACGAAGGTGGAAGAGAATTGAAAGTTTTATTGCTGAAAAGAAATTTCCAGCCCGCCAAAGGCGAATGGTCGCTCATGGGTGGGTTCCTGAAAAATAATGAATCGGTTGATGAGGCTGCCAAACGTATTTTGCATCAACTCACCGGCCTTTCTGAGGTGTACATGGAACAGCTTTATACCTTTGGCGAACGTGACCGCGATCCCGGGTCGCGCATTGTTTCAATCGCCTATTTTGCTCTTATAAAAATTAACGCTTCCGACCTGGAATTGGTAAAAACCCACGGGGCCACATGGGTCCCCATCTCATCAATGCCTCCCCTGATTTTCGATCATCCGGCCATGGTCATCCGGGCTTTAAAAAAACTGCAAGTCAGGGCACGCACCCAACCCATTGGTTTTGAGCTGCTCCCCGCCAAATTTACCATTCCCCAGCTTCAGGGTTTATACGAGGCGATCTACCATAAAACATTCGACAAACGCAATTTCCGCCGCAAGCTTCTATCCATGGACTTGCTTGAAAAGCTGGAAGAGAAAGAAAAAAAATCCTCGCGCAAAGGAGCATGGTACTATCGATTCGACTCACGTAAATACCAAGACCTGCTGAACCGTGGCTTCAACTTCGAGCTGTAATCCGCCCCTGGCTTATGATGATCCTTATATTCCCCCTCCATCCCGGGGCTAAAACCCAACCTACAGAAAAATAATTTCTATCCTTTGTTTAAAGGCCAATGGCAAAATATAGCTTTGCCATGAACGCAAGGACCAATATTTAAGTTGTTCGGATGATAGCATATATTTCTATAAATAATCCTGAATCCCTTATTTTTAGCGGCTTCCCTTTGCTCCCGATGTGCATCTGAACATGTATGAATAGGATGGGCCCTGAGGCTCAACCATCAAATCATTAAAAAAATCATTTAAAGTAATCAACTCTTTCTCCTGATGCTATTTCAGAAAGCCCCAAATTCTACAAAGTCAATATTACCTCAATACTAAGTCAATACTAAGTCAATACACAATCCAGTTTAAACAGGTAAACAACAGGTACAAAATAGGTTAATAACAGGTTAAACAATCCTATTATAAACCTATTTTGTACCTGTTGTTAACCTATTATGTACCTATTAACCCTGGATTATATATTGACTTAGTATTGACTTAGTATTGACTTAGTATTGACTTAGTATTGACTTAGTATTGACTTAGCATTGACTTAGCATATATAGTATACATAGACTATATTGTAAAAAAATCATAGGGGTATATTCTGAAACAAGCTAAGGATCAGACTATAAAGGTGGTTTTGTCTGAATAGGAAGAATGGTTTTTCAATGATTCACTCACTTCACCCTAATCCCTTTGCTGATGATGTTCTTTGCGGAATTCCAGGGGGCTCTTACCGGTTTTATCCTTAAAGATGCGGGAGAAGTAGAAGTAGGATTCAAATCCAAGGTCGATGGCTATTTCCTTAAAGCTTTGATTGGTAGATATCAGCAAGTCTTTGGCCTTTTGTATCCGAAGTGATAAATGATATTGGGTGGGCGAGATACCGGTATATTTGCGAAACATCTGCCTGAAATATGAATAGCCTACATTTAGTTCTGCGGCCAGCTTTTCGATATTTACATTGGTGTTTAAATTTTCCCTGAAGTACAAACATGCTTTGCGGATGGTACGTTCGATGGTTTTCCCGGCAAATTCCTGGTTGCGTATTACAGAGAGAATTTCGCTGAGCATGAGAATCGTTTTGGAAGCCCCCACCTGTTGATGCCCGGTCTTCTCATCTTTGATCTGTTGGATAATTTCGAAAAATAACTTCAGTATATACTCCTGAAAACCTATGTACAAAACCGGTTTGCCCGAAGCAAAGAAGCCTTCGTGAAACAAATGAGCGCAAAACTCGCCGTTGAATCCCAGGTAATGTTCGTTCCACCCTGTAGTAGGGTCAGGTCTGTAACGGTGCCACATTCCGGGGCGAAGTATCAGGATCGAACCTGGCACGACCTGGAACTGGCCCTCCCGGGTTTCAAATATTCCTGAACCTTGCGTAATATAATTGATCTGGTATTCCTGAAGCACGCGGCCTTTTTCCCAGGTAAAGAAATAGCCGCTTGGGTGAACTTTGGGCGGATAAACCAGCGAGGGCGGTATTTGTGCATAACCGGCCACGGTCAGGTAAAGACCCCATTCCTTATCCAGAGGCCCGGCATTGATGTATTTTGCAAACGATTCTTTTATAATATAGTGTGTCATATTGTGCAAATTAAGCATCATTTAGCCTATTGATTTGCTTTATTGGCTAACTATCTTTACGTTTACAAAACTAACTATTAAAGTCATATAAGATAAAACTAAAACTTAACTAAACGATGAATGCACTATTAGGGGTTATTTTTCACTCGATCGGGGGATTTGCTTCAGGAAGTTTTTACATGCCCTTCAACAAAGTAAAAGGATGGGCATGGGAAAGTTTCTGGATTACAGGAGGACTTTTTTCATGGCTCATCGTACCTCCATTGGCGGCTTATCTGACCATTCCGGGCTTTATGGATATCATTGCCGGCAGTTCAAGCCAACTACTTTCGATCACTTTTGTGATGGGGCTGTTGTGGGGCATCGGCGGATTGACTTATGGGCTGGGAGTTCGTTACCTGGGCATGTCGCTGGGAAATTCAGTAGTGCTGGGATTCTGCGCTGCCTTCGGGGCCATTGTTCCTTCGATTTACTACAGCATCAATCCAACGATAGGTAAAATTTCATTTTCCGATATGCTGGCCAGTCCCGGCGGGCGTATGGTATTGTTGGGGGTATTGGTTTGTGTAACCGGTATTGCTATATGTGGAAAGGCCGGGATGATGAAGGAAAGGGAACTTTCGGAAGAACAGCAAAAGGCCAGTGTTTCGGAATTCAGCCTTGTAAAAGGATTGATCATCGCGGTGTTTTCAGGAATACTGAGTTCGTTTTTTAACTTTGGAATTGAAGCTGGAAAACCCATGGCCCTGTTAGCCAATGAGGCCTGGAAGGCAGTTAATCCGGCACAGGGCGAATTTCTTTTTCAGAACAATGTTACCTTCGTAGTAATTCTATGGGGCGGGCTAACCACCAATTTAATCTGGACAACCATCCTGAGTTTAAAGAACAAATCCTACCGTGACTTTACCAACCGGTCGACTCCCATTTTCAATAATATCTTGTTTTCAGCCTTGGCCGGAACGACCTGGTTTATGCAATTCTTCTTTTACGGAATGGGAGAAAGCAAGTTGGGCAATGGCGCCAGTTCATGGATACTGCACATGTCAACCATTATACTAACGGCCAATATGTGGGGCATTTACCGCAAAGAGTGGGCAGGTGTTTCATCCAAGACAAAAGGGACTATTATTGCTGGAATAGTCATTATTTTGTTGTCGGTCGTGCTAGTTGGTATTGGAAATTCAATGTAAGAAAGATTGGAGAAGGGAGCTGGGGCAAAGAGACCTGGAACTTTGATTAAAAAAAATAAGGAATAAGAAATAAGAAACAAGAAATAAATAGAGCGGCAACCTGGAACTTTGAACATGGAACTTTAAACTATTTTCTATGCGCGTAGCTTTTAAAATGTACCTCAATGAAGGTCAAAAAGAAGAATATAAAAAACGGCACAACGAGCTTTGGCCTCAATTACACAAGCTATTAAAAGAGGCCGGAGTGAGCGAATATTCCATCTTTCTGGATGAAGAAACCAATACCCTGTTTGCCTTTCAGAAAGTAAGTGGTGAGGGTGGATCACAGGATTTGGGGAAAACCGAAATTGTTCAGAAATGGTGGGCTTATATGTCCGACATCATGAAAACCAATGCTGACAATTCACCTGTCAGCATTCCTTTGGAAGAAGTATTTTACCTTAAATAAATTTATAACCATTATGAAGCGAATTTTTAGATTGTTGAAGCTATTCATCATTCTTCTGTCAGTCAGTACTATAAATGTATCAGCTGCTGCCAAATTGGAAGTTAAAAACTTGATTTGTGAATACCACACCGATCCTATTGGTATTGATATCCAAAAGCCACGCCTAAGCTGGCAAATGCTTTTGGATGAAAACAATGTACTTCAAACGGCTTACGAAATAAAAGTAACCGATCAGTCGGCAAAAGGCTCTGAGGTATGGAATTCAGGAAAAGTGAACTCTGCCCAATCCGTAAATGTAGCCTACGAAGGACCGGCATTAAAGTCGATGCAGCGTGTTTACTGGCAGGTGCGTATTTGGGACAATAATAATAAGGCATCTGCATGGAGCGCTCCTGCGTTCTGGGAAATGGGAATTCTGGAACCCGAATCATGGAAAGCTTCATGGATATCAATGGATTCAGAAAAAGAGATCAAAAGTTCCAAGCCTTGTCAATATTTAAGGAAAGACTTTTCCACCACTAAAAAGATCCAGTCAGCAAGGGTCTATGTCACTTCACTGGGGCTGTACCAATTGTTTTTGAATGGCAAAAAAGTGAGCACCGATTTATTTACTCCCGGCTGGACCAGCTACAAGAACCGCATCCAGTACCAGACCTACGAAGTTACTTCGATGATCCGGGAAAAGAACGTCATGGGAGCTATCCTGGGCGATGGCTGGTACCGTGGAAACATTGGCTGGGTAAGCCAGAACGGATATTATGGAAGCAAGTTGGCCTTATTAGCCCAGCTTCAGATCAACTATACCGATGGAACTACCGAGACCATTGGCTCGGACCAAAGCTGGAAAGCATCGAACGGCCCGATTATCGAATCAGATATTTACAACGGCGAAACTTACGATGCCCGTAAGGCAATGCCGGGTTGGGCAGCCAACGGGTTTGACGACAGCCAGTGGGGAAAAGTAGCAGTGATTGATCATTCAAAGAAAATACTGATTGCCCCCCAGGGAGCGGTTGTAAAAGCGATAGAAGAAATGAAGCCCCTGAAAATGTTTACTACCCCCAAGGGTGAAACGGTTTTCGACATGGGCCAAAACATGGTAGGATGGGTTCGATTGAAAGTGCAGGGCAAGAAGGGCGAGCAGGTAACTTTGACCTTTGCCGAAGTACTGGACAAAGCAGGTAACTTTTACACCGAAAACCTGCGCAGTGCCAAGTGTACTGATCATTTTATACTGAATGGTTCGGGAGTGGAAGTCTTCGAACCTCACTTTACCTTTCATGGATTTCGTTTTGTGAAAATTGAAGGTAATTCATCTCCCGTTTCACTTGACCAGGTGACAGGTGTGGTCATTCATTCGGACATGGCCCCCACGGGTTCGTTCACCTGCTCTGATACATTGATCAATCAACTTCAGCAAAATATTCAATGGGGCCAGAAAGGCAACTTTTTGGATGTTCCCACCGATTGCCCACAGCGTGATGAACGCCTGGGCTGGGCTGGTGATGCACAGGTATTTAGCATGACTGCAGCTTACAACTTCAATGTGGCTCCCTTCTATACCAAATGGATGCGTGATGTGGCTGCCGATCAGTTGCCCAACGGGAAAGTGCCTCATGTAATTCCTGATGTCTTAAAAGGCGAAGGCGGATCAACTGCCTGGTCGGATGTGACCATTATTGTTCCATGGACCACTTATCTCACTTATGGCGACAAGCGTATTTTGGAAGTCCAGTATCCAAGTATGAAAGCCTGGGTTGAATATATGAGAAGCCGTGCAGGAGAGGATCTTATCTGGACAGGCGATTACCATTTTGGCGACTGGCTGGCTTTTGCTACCACCGATTCAGATTACCCTGGAGCCACCACCGAAAAAGATTTGATTGCTACTGCTTATTATTCCTATTCCAGTGGATTACTGGCAAAAATTGCCGGCATTATTGGTAAAAGTGACGATGCAAAATCTTATACACAGCTATCCGACAATATTAAAAAAGCATTCCAGAAAGAGTTTGTCACCCCTGCCGGACGTTTGGTTTCCCATACCCAAACAGCCTATTCACTGGCCCTGGCGTTCGAACTTCTTCCTGAAGATTTAATCCCAAAGGCAGCAGCCTTCCTGGCGGCTGATGTAAAGAAGATGGGCCATCTGACAACCGGCTTTGTGGGAACACCTTTATTGTGCAAAACATTGTCGGCACACGGATACGACGATCTGGCATTTATGCTGCTGACCCGTAAAACTTATCCTTCATGGTTGTATCCTGTAACCCAGGGAGCAACCACTATCTGGGAACGATGGGATGGACAGAAGCCTGACGGTTCGTTTCAGGATGTGGGCATGAACAGTTTCAACCATTATGCCTACGGCGCTATCGGTGAATGGCTTTACCGCCATGTAGCCGGGATGGACATTGATCCGGAGATGCCGGGTTACAAACACATCTTGCTTGCCCCCCATCCCGGAGGTGGATTGACCAATGCGAATGCAGAATTTACTTCACTCTATGGAAAAGTAAAATCATCGTGGAAAATTGAAGGAAATGATTTCGTTTATGATGTAACTGTTCCGGCCAACACAACAGCCACTGTCACCTTGCCTTCGGCACAAGCCGATCAGTTAACGGTCAACGCCCAGGCAATGCCGGCTTCCATAAAAGGAAGCCTGAAACAAACCGAGAAAGGTGTTTCTCTCAATGTGGGATCAGGGAGTTACCAGTTCCGGTATGTAATGAAAACAATTGAATAACAAACACATAGACCGCATAGATAAGCTACTCACGGGTGGCTTTAAGTCACCCGGTGAGTAAGATTTTGAGTATTAATAACCTGATAATATGAACAAAGCACGAATTGAAAAGGCATACGAGTTGGCCAAAGAAGAATACGCCGAACTGGGTGTAAATACGGATGCCGCATTGCAAAAATTGAACGATGTGTCCATTTCCCTTCACTGCTGGCAAACGGATGATGTGGGTGGATTTGAAACCCCCAATGCCACCCTTTCGGGCGGGGGCATTCAGACAACAGGAAACTATCCGGGCAAAGCAACTTCTCTGGAAGAAATGCGTGCTGACCTGGAGAAAGTCCTATCGCTTCTTCCGGGCAAACAAAGGCTGAACCTTCATGCCATCTATGGCGATTTTAAGAGCGAATTGGTGGATCGTAACCAGATTGAGGCCAAACATTACCAAAGTTGGATCGACTGGTGCAAAGCGCAGGGAATTGGAATGGATTTTAATGCAACTTGTTTCTCGCATCCCAAAGCCGATGATGGGTTCACCCTTTCAAGCAAAAATGAAGAGATTCGTCAATTCTGGGTCGAGCATGTGAAGCGTTGCCGCGCTATCTCAGCCGAAATTGGAAAGCAGCTTGGATCGCCCTGCATACACAACACGTGGATTCCGGATGGATCAAAAGATACGCCCATTGACCGCAATGGCCATCGCGCCTTGCTGAAAAAATCACTGGATGAAGCAATGGCAGTTGACTATCCAAAAAGCCAGATGAAGGATGCCGTTGAAAGTAAATTGTTTGGTATTGGCGCCGAATCGATGACCGTTGGTTCACATGATTTTTACCTGGGCTATGCCATCAAAAACAACAAACTGATCTGCCTGGACAATGGACATTTTCATCCCACAGAACAGGTGGGCGATAAAATTTCGGCCTGTCTTCAGTTTCTCGATGAGCTGTTGCTTCATTTAACCCGCCCGGTACGTTGGGATTCCGACCATGTAGTTACCCTGAACGAAGATTTACAACTGATTGCTTCAGAAGTAGTCAGGAATAATTTCTTAAATCGGGTAAACATAGGACTTGATTTCTTCGATGCTTCGATTAACCGCATTGGCGCTTATGTGATTGGTACGCGCTCTGCCCAGAAAGCATTTTTAATTGCCATGCTCGAACCTACCAAAACATTGATAGAAATGGAAGAAGCTGGTCAGAATTTTGAACGGTTGGCCCTGCTCGAAGAGCTAAAGGCCAAACCATTCAGTGCAGTATGGGATTATTACTGCTTACAGGCAGGGGTGGCAGTGGGCACTGATTATATAACTGAAATTCAGTACTACGAAAAAGAAGTTTTAAGCAAAAGATAAAAGTTTTATTTATTTGTATAAGGGTAATTTCTAAGTACAATACTTGGCAGTTGCCCTTTTTTCTATTTTAACCCATGTATAGTTCAATAGCCTCTTTGGTTCTTTTAAGAAGTTCATCATAAGTAGTGGCTTGAGAATGACAGCCCGGTAATTCAATAACCGAAGAAATGAGATAGCCATCGACACCTTGTTCAACAGTTATATTATAAATATGATTTGGCATCTTTTAATTTATTTAGTTATCTACAAAATTACTTAAAATTCTAATTTATACCATTAGTGGATACCTGATCGGATGAATATCTGCTAATTTGAGGGTGAAATATTCCTTAGTACGATTTTTATTTAAATCCAATTTGCAAGGTTTGAAGCATTTGAAGCATTTGAAGCATTTGCAACGTTTGCACATCTGGTAATTTTGTTTGATTTCCGTTCAATGGGTTTGTTTGTCTTGCGAAGGGAGAAAATGAAATAAGGGTAAAAATGCAAACTTGCAAACGTTGCAAATGCTTCAAATGCTTCAAAGAGTTCAGCAAAAGAGAGGACCTCAGGTGGGGCAATTTTTCTTTTGCTTTTTGGATTTTACCCCATTGATCATAGTTCAAACCCGTTACTGACAATATTTGATTATAAAGTCATTACTCCATTTATTCAGGTACGTATTGCTGTGAAGAACTTTAATTCTGAGTCTACTCCGAAAAGTCTATTTTACTTTGAAAAGTTTAACGTTCAAAGTTTAAGGTTTAAACCTTCACCTTTAAACTCTTACATAAAATTAGACTTTTCGGAGTAGGCTCAATCATGGGTCAGACTATTTCGATGTATTGAATCCCAGTTTAACCGGATAATCTTACCAGATTATAGCAACTATAAATTGCCTTTATATTTTTTTACTTCCTACCTTTTAACAAGGTTCTTTGATTGGAATTTCAAGCCAGTCTGCATTAAAACGCAAGGCATGGATACCAGCTTTTTTATACATTGTCCTGGTTTGCTGATTGCTATCAATGGCCATAAATCTCGAACCCTTTTTACCGTATTTTGGATAAATGTAATTTTTCAGTATCCTGAGTTTGCAGATTGGCGGGTTGGCTTTCCACTCATTGAAATACCATTCGTCAGGCAACCATCCCCCGGTTTGCAATTTGATTTGTTCCAGCGTAACTTCCTGGTACTCTTTAGGCCTGGCAGTAATGAGAATGACCCGATAATTACCGGCCTTCAACATATCCACAAGATTCATATTCATTTGCTCTTTCTTAATCCATCCCTCATAGGGCTTAACCGTGTTGATTGCCAACCATTTCGCCCTTTCACTAAAATTGGAAACCAAGGTTGCCTGATAATCCAACAGAATTAATCCGGCCTTCTTTTCTTTAGGTTCAAGTAGGTTCATAATTTTTGGTTTTTAATTATAATTCAGCACATTAATAGGAGTATAATTTATTACGATTTATAAAACAAACATTATTAAATTCAAGCCATTATTCCAATGATAATGGGAAACCAGGTTGGATAAAAACTTCGATACCCGATGAATAAAATCAATGCAAATTCCTTCCTAATTGATTTTAAACTAAGATACAAAAAATAAGTTAATAACAATAGAAATATTAGGTGATTTAGATTAAAATATTATAGAGAGTTAACTCACAAATATGTAATCCCAGATCAGACTACCGATATTCTGTAGAATTGAAGGATGACTGACTAATGAAAAGTGCAGAATCTATCTGCAAACTATTGATGTTTAATTGATTCTAAAGAATGTGTGTATTTTGGCCTTGTCAAGAGATAAAGAAAACGAATTGGTCAACCCATTTTCGAAATAAAGTTGAACAATGCTTATCCCATCTTTCGGGTAGTGTAAAATGTAACGAGACCATTTATTCGTGATTGAATCACCTGAACACCAGCTTACATCTGATGGATAAAATATAATCCAAATGAATAACAAGTTATAAGAACAGTACAATGAGGATTATATATATGTGTCGGTTTAAGTGCTCCGGAAATTGCATTATTTACCAGTAATTACTCATCAACTGATGGTTATGGCTTGAGCATCTGCAGATCAATTTATACATCAAACGCGATAAATTAATACATTGAATGAACCATATTAATAATTAATGCAAGGAAACTATACACATAATAATATTAGCCCTGCAGATACTCTTAATAAACGTTCCCCGTAGTTATTTCCATAAAAAGTCGCGAAGGAGTGAGTCCTATTTTACAGTAGGGAAAATCGTGCCTCAGCGTTCAACAAGCCCTCAATAATAAGGGGAATTACCTAAAACAATTTTCAAGGTGGAACTTACATACCAGATACTTAGTTTTTTATAAATGCCACAATTGAAATGTATAAATTTATCCCGTTTTTAGTTACCAATGACAACGATGATGAGATTCTACCAATGCCATAATCGCCAAAACATGGTTAACACGACACTTCAGCATTTATATGAATTCAATTTTTATTTATAATGCCCACTTTGGAACTAAATAACAGTCACCCTAACCTTCTTATTCTTTAATCTGCTGTTATCTACCAAAGGTATCAGTTTGTTCACTTCAGAGGCCTGGACGGCAACAAAAGCGCAATCCTGCTTGATTTCTATGGTTCCCAACTGATCCATGCTGAGGTGGCCTTTTTTCATAAACAATCCAGCAATATCACCTTTAGAGATTTTATCTTTTCTGCCTCCTGAGACAAATAAAGTTTTCCATACCAAAGATGTCTGTCTGGATGTTTCCTGTAATTCTTCAACTTCATCATTTTCAATAAAATCAGGCAGGGCTTCATCCTTCCACTTAAGCACGTAGGCCGTTCCATCATTGAACATCCGGGCAGTACGTCCATTGCGGTGCGTGAATTCATGGCTCTTTTGTGGTAACTGATAATGAATGATGAATTTAATCTCGGGAATGTCAATGCCTCTGGCGGCAAGATCAGTAGCTACAATCAATTGATAAGTTCCGTTTCGGAATTTAATAAGCGCACGTTCGCGGTCTTTTTGTTCCATCCCGCCATAAAAACATCCGTGATCGATATTCCTTTCAGTAAGGAAGTCGCTTACTTCCTGGATCGTATCTTTAAAATTACAAAAAACAATTCCAGGTTGATTTCCAAGCTGGTTAAGCAAAGTGGCAAGTGTTTCCAGTTTATCTTTCGAAGTAGCAAGTATGGTTTTAACTGTAAGCTGCGAAGATGCTTTGTCCAGATAATTAAGACAGATAGGATTTTTTAACCCTACAAACTTCGGAATTTCCACTTCCTGAGTGGCCGAAGTGAGTATCTTTTTACTAACATTGGGCAACAAAGCCAGTATTTCCTTCATTTCATTTTCAAAACCAATCTCCAGTGATTTATCGAATTCGTCGAGCACAAGGGTCTTGATGAACTGGGTCGAAAAGTTTTCCCTCCTCATGTGATCGGCAATTCTGCCAGGTGTACCAATTAAAATAGCCGGACGATGCTTGATTTCCGTTTTGTCTTTCGAACCGGCTCTTCCGCCATACACCGCATTGGTCTTATAACCTGTTCCCATTTCACGGATCACCTGCTCAATCTGGATGGCCAGCTCGCGGGAAGGAACCACAATGAGCACCTGCACTTCAGCACATTCAAACTCTAATTCAGCAATGATAGGTAACAGAAAAGCAAGGGTCTTACCTGTTCCTGTAGGAGAAAGTAATATTATTTCTGAAGAAGAAAGTATAGCCTTTTGAGCCTCTTCCTGCATGACATTGAGTTTCTCAATGTTCAGTTTTTCCAGAATATTGGTTTGATTTTTTATCGGACTTGACATGGGGCAAAGGTACTTTAATTCAGATGACTCTCATCTATATCAATAGGTCAGGGTTGTTGAATTCTAAATAAGAGTGGAAATAAATCAGGGTTATTAATTTTATAATAAAATAGTTAAGGTATATTGTAAGTAATTTTCTGTACTTTTTACCAAAAATTCTTTGTCTGGCCCTTTTTCTAAGAAAACCCACTATGCACACGTTGGTTCAATTTTCTGTGACTGTCAAATGTTCTATCTTGTTATTGCCCCTTAACCATCGTCGATGCCATTTCCTTAAAAGCTATGCTCCAATGTCCTGATATACAAGACTTCCCTTTTCTTTTATCCCCAGAAACTGCCTTTTACTCCGTTCTCGAGATACTAAAAACCTTATGGGCTACTACCATCGCTGTTGCTTTAGTAATAATTCTGTAATACATCTGTAAGGTTTCTGTATTCTATAATACAGTTACCTTACAGATGTATTACAGAATTATTACTAAAGCAACAGCGATGGCAGTAGCAGAACCCCTTTGGAGGGTTTAGCAATAAGCAGAAAATGGAGGGGTTGTTTTTATTCAAAGGCGGTATATCAGTAAAAATTTCAAATAGTTTATGCTTTTTGAATTCATTGTTAGTAATATTGAACAAATTTATTTTGACAGATAAATACCACCTTATTATGAAGATTTTCAATTGTAAAAAGCTTTTCACACTCGTTGTTTATTGTTCGATTTTGTATTCTCCCGTAATCGCTCAAACAGCTTACAAATCCCTCAATTATATTTATAGTATATCTGGAACAAAAACAGTTGCAGGGATTCATAACCGTGAACCGAATGCCAATCCTCGTCTTTGGACAGATTCAATTTCAGTAAAAAGTGGAAAAACTCCCGCTCTATGGAGTGGTGATTTTCTGTTTTTAACCGATGATGTAAAAGCTCGCTGGACCATGATTTATGCGGCCGAAAATGCATGGAAGCAGGGTTCGATTGTTAACCTGATGTGGCATACCTGCTCTCCTGCGCATTCAGAACCTTGTTTATGGGATGAAAATGGTGTTTTGGACCAATTATCGGACGAGGAGTGGACTTCGTTAATTACCGATGGTGGCAAATTAAATATAGTTTGGAAAAAGAGAATGGATGATATTACTATCTATCTTAAGTATCTGAAAGAAATGAAGGTGGAAGTTTTATTCCGTCCGTTTCATGAAATGAATCAGCCTGTTTTTTGGTGGGCAGGCCGAAAAGGCAGTAATGGTACAGCCCGGTTATTTCAAATAACACACGATTATCTGAAAAATGAAAAAGGGTTAACTAACCTTATCTGGGTTTGGGATGTCCAGGATTTCAGCACTCTAAGCAGTGACTTAACTGATTTCAATCCTGGAAATAATTATTGGGACATCCTTGCACTGGATATGTATAGCAGCGATAAAACGGGATATACCCTTGACAAATACAATGCTTGCATAACTTGTGCCGATGGAAAACCAATAGCAATTGGGGAATGCCAGCAACTACCTACTTCAGAAGAGTTAACCGCGCAACCGAAATGGACATTTTTTATGAGTTGGGCAGAGTTAACGGTCAAACACAATTCGTTGTTGCAAATAAAAGAATTGTATGGATCGCCTAATGTGATCACTTTGGAAGAGATGCCAGGGTGGATAAAGAATAAGAAAAAATGAGAAAACGATCAATTGGTTGCTGACTGATCAAGGTTTTACTTTGTAGTAGTTTGTTTGGGAAGAGCAGAAAGGGTCCATTTATCGTACCAACGGATGACTGGTTTGTCAGCTTCGAAAGTAATGGGCAACCAAATGTATTGGCCATCAATTGGATTTTCCGGTGTCCAGCGATCTCCCATAAAAATGTAGGTGTCTTTTTTGCCTTGAACCGGCAGCACAAAGGTACTCTGCGAATGGAAAGTCAACTCTGAACCTTCGCCTACGCATGGGCTTCCAAGCTCTGTCCAGTTACCGAAAATCTGATCCGCAACAGCCGAGCGGGCTGCATTGGGGGCCCATCCGGTACAGTCGCTTGCAATGATATAATATTTGCCCTTTCGCTTAAACATGGTGGCGCCTTCCATATATCTTCCGGAGAATACGCGGAAATACTTACCCGAATAGGATAAATAATCCTTCGTCAATTTAGAGATTTGTAAGGTGCTGTTTTCTTCGGAAGAATAAATATGGTAAGCCGAACCATCGTCATCCACAAAAAGGTTCATGTCGCGTGCCATTTGTCCACCCCTAAAATCGCGGCCCAACAGGTTTACAGAATCGGGAGACGCTGGTAAACAACCTTTTCCGCCGCAATATGAAGCTTTAACAGTTGAGGCAACAGGTTTTTTATGAAAAGACTGAACATTGACAGGCCAGAATTCAGCATTGGGACGGAAGCTTTTTACAAAAGTGAATGGGCCAGTTGGATGATCGCTCACCGCCACACCGCTTCTGGCAGCATCATAACCCTTGTCTTTGAGTTCAAGATGAAACCACATGACGAACTTTTTGGTCTTTGGGTTATAAATTACTTTTGGACGTTCGAGTACACACCCTTTGGCAATGTCGCTCAACGAATCAGTTACATTTACTTTCAGGGCAATTCCTTCATTCCTCCAGTTATACAAGTCGGACGACGAATAACATCCTACCCCTACTTGGGCAGTATTTCCCAGTTTACCGCCGAGTTTATGTTCTCCGTAAAAGTAATAAACACCCTCATGAAATAAAATACCTCCACCATGTGCATTGATGTGAACTCCGGTATTGTCATTCCAGGGTTGGCCTGGAGTAAACTGATGAACGGTTTGGCCGTTGAGAATAAGGACACTGAAAATAGCCATTAAAAAAAGTTGTAGACGGCAGCTCATAATGGATTGGTTTAGGATTGAATTTCTGAATTGGCAGTAAAGTTAAAAGCTTTTGGTGAAACAACAAATAATAAGTTGCCGATGGCATTTTATTAACGCCAGTTTCAATTAAGAAACCTGTTCTTTAAAGGAGAGTGGCAAAGTAACAGAGTACCAAAGTTCCTAAGTTCTTAAACATTTTACCCCATTTTCAAAAGTGGAATCGGCAAAAATGGTTGTCCATGCCTATAAAAAAAAGCACACTTTGAGAAAAGATGGAATTCCGTACTTCAATTCCGACAATCCGACAATCCGACACTTGAGTATTTTTAGTTTTCAAGGATGAGATAGCTATTAAACCCCAGCTTCTCATTAAAAATTAACTCTTATTAAGATTTAAAGATAGCTCTGCCACATCCATATTGAGTATGTATATTCTTTTATCCAGATCAATAAAGACTTGACAGTCATACATTACAGGCAATTGATTCAATGTTTCTTTATTCATAAAGTTTGAGGGATAAACAAAAAATTAAGCTTTAAGCCCACTCTCAAAAGTCTAATTTACCATATAGTTACATAGAGGTCGTGAAGACACAAAAAAATATACAATAGATAATCAATATTTTCTATTCCTAACTATCTTCCTGGCTTCGTGGCTAATAGCCTTTCCGGAGTGGGCTCATCTGTATTTTTAAAAGATGCGCAACTGTCGGATTGTCGGATTGTCGGATTGTCGGATTGTCGGAAGTGCTGGTTTTGCTTGTGATTAAAATCCTTTTTATGAAAGTAGTTGCTTGACTTATGCTTATATTTAACGCACGTTAATAACGTGCGTTAAATATAAGCATAAGTACCTAAAAGACCAAGGGTTCAGAATATTTTACCATTATTTTTGTCTATCAAGCCGTAAATTTTAAAGTCTTACCAAGATCAATGTGTGATCCAATATTTTTAACTTTAATACTGAATGTCAGTATTAAAGTTAAAAAAAGGAAGCTTTCAGGCATCACATCCGTAAATGGACTGACGTATAACGCTCTCATAAAGCAAGTTGCC
>Ga0209724_1000905_pt1 | contig 27842 bp, 25 predicted proteins | sample grotaG_FD_184143 | JGI IMG/M metagenome (GOLD analysis project Ga0209724, IMG submission 184143) | Glacier valley bacterial and archeal communities from Borup Fiord, Nunavut, Canada, to study Microbial Dark Matter (Phase II) -... | ecosystem: Environmental > Aquatic > Freshwater > Ice > Glacier ...
CTCATGCGGCTGCGGCAGTTCACTCAGGACGATGGCCACATCTTCTGAAGCGAGGAGCAGGTCGCCGACGAGATCTTGCGGTTCTGCAGCGAGCTGCCCACATGCTACGAGCGCTTCGGCTTCGCAGACATCTCGATCGCACTGAGGATAGGCTGGTCGATCCGGTTTGCGCATAGCCGCGTTGGCGAGCGCCTTGGCGACCGCTGCTTTGCCCTTCGCTGGGTCACCCGCTGTCCGTGCGAAACCAAGTCATCCCGCGCTGCACCGCCACGCCGAACGAGACTGCGAAGACCAGCATGACCACGCTCTGCAGCTGGGGCGCTGCGAACGCCAGCCGAACGATCACGGTCGAGGCGATGAAGGCTGCGTTGCGAAACACCAGCGCCGCGTCATGGGTCAGCCCGAACGAGAGCAGGAGCAGCAACACGTCTACCAGGACCAGCAGGCCAAAGAAGTCCTTGTAAAACAGCGCGTCGACATCGTTCATCACCTGCCGCGAGCCCGCCGCGAGATGCTTCATCTCGACGCCCCATCGGGCGAGATGAACGGCCGCAAGGGCGACGACGAGCACCCCAAGCGCTAGCGACAAAACTTGCTTGAGCGCGACGAACCTGCGCAGAGGCGGTTCAACGGCTTCGCCGTGTCGAGGCACGTTGGAGGCGAACCAGCGCGCCAGGATGAACAGGACCAGACATCCGACCATGTCTGCCGCGACGCCCCAGACCACGGGGTTGCCGAGCTCGATGTGCGCGACGCCGTCGAGGTGGGCGATGTCCTTGAAGATGCGCCGCAGCACGATCAGCGCGACCACCTCGTACTGCATCGCGACGGACCGACTGAACGACTCGGGCAGCGCGCGCACGAGCATCAGCACCTCGAAGAACAGCAGAAACGAGAACGGCGTGTACAGCGCAGACAAGTAACTGGTCGAGAACCAGTCGAGGTCGAGCGCACCGTGTGACTGCTTTACGACCACGATGATCGCCAGGTGCGTGCCGAACGCGACGGCAGCACCGAGGACGGCCACTCTCTCGAGCTTGGCGACGGCCGTGCGCGCGTAAATCCGACCGTGAAGCCAGCCGACCGCTGCCAGCAATCCCATGCACCTTAGTCTATGGCCGACGCTGCATTTTTTACTGTGGTCAATCGGCACACCGGTATCGACCGCGCCACCCGGACGCGGACTACCTCCGCGGCGGCGTGCCCTAGGTCTCGGCTTGCGAGGTCACTACCCCGAGCAACGCGTCGGCCGAGACGGGCTTCACCAAGAGGCGCTCGAACCCGGCGTCCGCAGCACGCCGAATGTCCTCGGCGCGCCCGTAGCCGGTTAGTGCGATGTACCGGCACGGTCGGTCGCGCACTTGCTCGCGTAGCCTCTGTACGAGCTCGTAGCCATCCATGACCGGAAGGCCGATGTCGAGAATTGCGATCTCCGGTGGCGTCCTTGCGGCAACATCGAGCGCGCTCGGACCGTCGTACGCGACGGTGACCGCATGGCCGGCGGATCGCAGCATCTCGGCAGTTAGGTCGGCGGCGTCTTCATTGTCGTCGACGAGGAGAATGCGCGCTCGTTCCCCGGCTCGCCCCTGGGGACGCGCTTTGACCTCCACTTCCTGCTCCGCCGGCCGCGAGACGACTCCCGGAAGCCGAACAACAAACTCGCTGCCCCTGCCGGGTCCGTCGCTGTGAGCTTCGACCGTACCACCATGGGCGGCTACCAATCCCTTGACGATCGCGAGGCCGAGGCCGAGTCCTCCCTCGCGACGATCAGTGCCGCGGCTGCTCTGGACGAATGACGAGAAGATTCGGCCCAACAGACTCGGTTCGATTCCGCGCCCACTGTCGCGGACACGAACAACCAGCAAGCCGTCGTCGACCGCTGCGCTCAAGCGGATGTTGCCGCCAGGTTCCGTGTAGCGCGCGGCGTTGGTGAGAAGGTTGACGAGAACTTGCTCCAGTCGTGTCGCATCGCCGTGCCACCACAAATCCGAAGCGATGTCGACCTTCACGCGGTGGCCTCGCTTTTCGAAGACCGGCGACGCGATCTCCATCCCGTGTATCACCAGCGTTGAAACAGCAGTCGTCGTACGCCGAAGCTCAAGCTTGCCCTGAGTGACACGAGAGATGTCGAGCAAGTCGTCGACGAGCCTGGTCATGTGGCTGACCTGGCGCTCGATGACATCGTACTCGGGCATGACTATATCGCGCGAGCGCAGGAGCGCGAGCGCCGTGACAAGCGGGGCTAGTGGGTTTCGCAGCTCATGTCCCATCATCGCAAGGAATTCGTCCTTCGCGCGAGATGCTGCCTCGAGCTCGCGACGGACGCTGACCTTCGCGGTGACCTCGACGGCGACAACCATCATCGCTTCGACGGCGCCTGATGCGGCTCGAATCGGGATCGTGTTGAAGTCGAAAAAGCGATCGTCGACGACCCCATCGGCCGAGACGAGCGGGACCGATTGCTCAACCGCTTCGAAAGCCACGCCATCGCGGTAGACGCGCTGAAGGATGGTCTCGACGGGCGTGCCGCGAAGCTCGGGAAAGCAATCGTGCCAGTCATGACCCGCGACTGGCCGACCAACCATCTGTTCGTACAGGTGGTTTGCGAGCGTGAATCGCCACGACGGACCAACCATCAGCGCCGCCGCGAACGGCGCCTGCAGCAACAGATCCTGCCGCGACACCTCAGCCTCGACTTGACCTCGCTGAGAGTCGATGCGCTGTGATGCGGTCGCCAGTTGACGAGCGATGCCATGCACATGGGCGTCGCTCGCATCGTCCATCGGTAACCGCGGGCTATGTCCCATCACGAGCACATAGGCACTGTTCGACGATCGCCCGGGTATCGCGAGGGCGAACGCGTACGTGCTTGGTTCTGGCCACGGCCCGCCGGATAGCTGCAATAGGTCGGATAGATCGATTGTTACCGGGTTCTCGCCCCCTGTGAGTCGGACGTGGACGCGCGCGCACACGAGTGCGCCGGTGGGGCCGTCGATGTTCGACGAAGCCACGATCAACGGCGGATCGCCGGCAGCCTGCGTGCGATACGCGATCGCCCACGGCGTGTCCTCCGCCGCACTACCGATCACATGGACACTGTCACGCAAGAGTTGATCGCGATCGGTCGAGCGCTCAGCCGCTTCAGCGAGAGCGCGAATCGTTTGGAGGCGGCGCAGCGCAACAACACGCGACGTGGTCTCCGTCACAACGACGAGCACGCCCGCGACGACGCCCATCGCATCGAACACGGGGGAGTAACCGTACGTCCAGTAGACCTCTTCCATGCGCCCGTTGCGAAAGATCGGAACCAGTGCGTCCTCGTGATAGGTCGGGGTCGCGGTGGCGATGACCCCGTCGATCTCGGGGCCGATGATCGGCCAGATCTCCGCCCAGCACTCGTTCCCGCGCTGTCCAAGTGCCGACGGGTGGCGACCCACACCAAAACTCGGAATGTACCCATCATTGTAGAACTGGATCAGCTCGTTCCCCCACCACAGGAACATTGGCTGCCGAGCATGCAGCATCATCCGGACGATGCTGCGCAGGCTCTCGGGCCATTGGTCGACAGCCCCGACCGAGGTCTTTGACCAGTCGAGGTCGCGAATGCGCCGAGCCATTTCGCCGCCACCGACACCGAGCCATCTCCAGACATCGATCTTCGGCGTCGGCGCCTTGGAATCCACGGTCACGTTCGCACACTACCGTGAAGCTCTACACCCCGGCATGCGATTGGCGCGGGTTCCGCGCCCGCGCCGAGCATTCGGAAATCCCTTTTCGCTCGAGGGCGGCGTGCGCGCGATACCGTGGGCTCGCTCTAACCTAACAAGTCGCCCCTTGCCGAAGCATCACTTCGAAGCCGAGCCCGTGTGTCATGCCAGATGCGCCCGCGCACCTGCTTCCGGCGTCAGAGCGACGTCACGCTGCAGCTTGCCGTGTCGCGTCCGCTCGCGCGGCACCGCAGGTCTCGCTTACGGGCGATCGCATCCAAGCGTCCTGGACGCCCACCACGGGCTCACGGCGTCGTCACGGTGTCTGCGTCTATCGCGCGGAACCAGGAGGCCAGCGTGATTCGCGGTTGGGCTGACTGTCACGCAACGGTCTGCGCCGCCTTCAGCACGCTTTTGCGTGGCAGGCGAACCGCGAAGATCGTCCCGCGCTCGGTCGACTCGACGTCGATCGTTCCTTCGTGCCCGACGACAACTGCCTGGGCGATGTAGAGCCCAAGTCCGATCCCGTTCGTGTTCTTCCTCGACGCGGTCCCCGCTTTTAGCAGCTCGCGCAGCGTCATGAAGCGACGCACGTCGAGCACCTGCAGGGTCGTCTCATGGACGATGTGATCCGCCGCCTGCTCGCGCGTCGCGACGGCGATGCGGTCGACGACGAGCCCGACGCGCTGGCCTACGCCCAGGCCGAGGCCGTGCAGCTACCGATGTCGCTTGCCGAGCCTCCACCGCGAACCTCCGCGTCGCGCCGGCGCTGCGCGTTCATCGAGGGCTTCTCCCTCCATGCCGACACCGCCGTCGATGCCGCCGACCGATCCGCCCTCGAGCGGCTCGTTCGCTACGTGCTCAGGCCCTCGATCTCGGCCGACCGCCTGACCACGCGTCCCGATGGCCGCGTCGAGTACCACTTCCGACGCCCCGATCCCTCCGGCCGCACCTCGTGGGTCACCGACGGACCCACCTGGTGCCGTCGGCTCGCGACGCTGATCCCGCCGCGGCGAAGTCACACCACCCGGTTCCACGGCGTTTTGTCCTCGGCCCACGCGTGGCGTTCCCGCGTCGTCCCATCGCTGCCAACCGCGGCGGCGGAGCCGGCGAGCACGTTCGCGTCGCCCCCCACGGCGATGAGACTCGCACGCAGGCTCGACTGGGCCGCGCTATTGCGCAGGGTGTTCGGCGACGAGGTCACCCAGTGCCCGCGCTGCGGAGATGCCCTCCGCGTGCTCGCGTTCATCACCGATCCCAGCGTCACCGCACGTCTCCTCGAACACCTCGGCTTGACCTCCGACGTCGTGCCGATCGCCCCTGCACGCGCTCCGCCCGATGCCCCTGTATCCGCGCTCGAGTTCGGCGCCTGAATTTCCACGCCTCGCCACCGTTGCCACGGTGCCGACCGCGAGCCTGCGCACGGCGCTCATGTCCGAGCCTCCCGACGGTGGGATCGCTCACACTCCTTGCACGCCCTCCGTCAACCGGTTCGGTTCTTTCCAGCGCCAGGCTGCCTTCGCCGCTCCGAAAAGCCGCATCGACCGGCTTATCCTCGCACCGCCTCGATCCGGACTCCCGCCACCGAAGCCGAGCCGTTCACGACGCCAGCGCGCGCGCCCCGTCGAGGGTCAATTCACGACGGAAACCGTCGGGCCGTCAACATTCCAGCGACCAGATAGGTTCGCTCAGCGTGGATAGCGCGCAGCCAAGCGATGAGCATCGTCGGCGATCGCGTGGACGAGCTTTGCCGGCGCGAGCGCTCGAGCGGCGGCGCCCCATTCCATCGCCCACGAGTGAACGGGGCCGAGCGCGGGCAGGCGTAGGGACACCCGTATCGCGCCGTTCGGCATCACCTCGGTGCGTTGGGAGTCGTGCCAGGTGCGCGAAGTGACGTAGGTGGCTTTGTCCGCGTGTAATTCGACGAGGATCTCGTGCGGTCCGTCGGCATCCGCGAGGTGCGGGCCGAACGCTCCGTGCATCACGTCGGCGAGTTCGAAGTCCTTCGGGATCGCGAACGTGTGCGCGCGCAGGTGTTCGGCTTCCGTGAAGCGCTCGACCGCAAAGATGCCGACGCTCGCAGCGGTCGCGGTCGCATCGGCGGTCTTCAAGCTCGAAGCAATCGCGTAGAGCCCGTGTCGGTACAGCGCGATCGCGAGTGGCGCGAGGAAGCCGGCGCGCGTTCGGCCGCGCGCGTCTGCGTAGCGATAGCGAACGACCTTGCTCGACAGGATGCCGGTCTGGATCGCGTCGATGATGTCCTCTTTACCTGCGTAGGACTTGGTGCCGTGATCCGGCATGTACACGAAGCGCTCGCCGAACGAGGCGACCTCGGCGCGCTCCTTTTCGTTCATGCGCTGCTCCAGCTTGGCGAAAACCGACTGGACGTCTTCAACGAACGGCGTGCCTCGCAACACGTCGAACACGCGCCGAACCGCGAGCAGGCTGAACCGCTCGCGCTTGGTGATCGCGATGGGCGTGGCGGTGCGCTCGTCGACGAGCGTGGCGATCACACGACTGTCGCGGCGCGAGATCTCGATGTCGAACCCGGCATCTTGCAGCTCGGAGATGTCGCGGCGCACCGTCCGCTCGCTCGCGCCGATCCCGGTGGCGACGTCGCCGACCTAGCGACCGTGTTTGAAGCCCCGAAGCGTGTCGAGAACGCGCAAGGCGCGCGCGACTTGGCCGTATTCACCGCGCCGATACATGCGCCCCCCTCTCGAGAAGAAGCCGCGATGCCCGCGGGAAAGCCGGTCGGAAAGGCTTCTGCAAACCTTCTGGGGAGCCTTCTCGGAAGGTTTTCCTGAAGGTTCTAGCCACCCTTTTCGCCATGGTTCACGGTCGCCGGGATCGGCTCGGTCCGCAAGGGTTGCGGACGGGGTCCGTATGCTGGGTCTATGAAGCTCAGCACCGCAGAATCCGTTCACGCCGAGACCAGCGATCACCCGCCGCTCGCGTGCGACGCGCTCGGCAACCTGCTTCCGCTGCCCGAGGGTACAGCGGCATGGCGTATCTGCCGCCATACGGCCGGCCGTCCCCGCATGCTCACCGGCCCCGATGGCGCGGCGATGCGGTTTCCCCTCACGACCACGGCGACCGCGCTGGTCGAACTCTGCGGGACGGACACGTATCGCATCTACGCACTCGACGAGCTGGGCGAGGAGCTCTACTTCGTCAGGACCCTCCACGCGACGCGCCCGCGCAACGCGAACGCGCCCGATGTGCCGCTCACGGCTGGGCTGCGCATCGCGCCTGTAGAGGCGCCGACGACGGACCTCCGCTTCGCGCTCGAAGCGCTCACGCAGATCGCCCGTATCAACGGCGAGGCGCTGCGCGCGATCAGTGACTCGCAAGCCGACTGGATCAAGACGCTCGCGATCGCCAAGGGCCTCCCGCGGAACGTCGCGTACCCGTTGTTGCCGCCGCCGCGCGAGGAGCGCGACGACGAGTCCGACGATCGTGATCGCGACGAGTCTGATGAGGACGATGAACCAGCCGCCGCGCCGGCGCCTGATCCGATGATGCAGTTCCTCTCGACGGTCACGCCGCTCATCCCCGGTTTGCTGGCTCATTGGCGCGGCAACAAGACCGCAGCCGCAACCGCACCGGCGGCCACGAGCGGCATGGCGCACCTCGCCCGCGTCCAGCGGCAGCTCGACCCACGCGAGCGCGAGTTTCTGGCGGTCTTGCTCGCCGACGAGGAGAGCGGCGAAGCGGTCGCAGCGGAGCTTGGAGCGCGCCCGGTCGACGTGGTCGTCGCGATGATCCGCAACCGGTGCCCCCAGACCCGTACCGGCTCGGCGCCACCTCGCTTCGATGCGGAGCAGTTGATCAAGCGGCTCCGCGAGCGCGTACCTGTGCTCCTGCCGCGGCTGTCGTTGACGGCGCAGGCACGCTTGATGGCGCCCGCGCCGAAGGTCAACGCGAAGGCACTCAATAACCCCGCGCTGCTGCGCAAGCTCGACGAGTTGACCAGGCTCGACGATGCGGCCGCGATGGCATGGATCGAAGCAAACCTCGACGAAATCGAGAAGGCGATCGCGTCGTGAGGCCAACCAACACGAAGGAGAACACGATGAACGAGAACGAAACGCAGACGATGGCAACCAGCGGTGAGGCGCTGCTCGAAGCGCTGCGCGCGCAGACCGCCCAGGTGAAGGTGCTCGTCGACGCCTACGCGGACATGGGGCACGCGGCGGCCGAGGTGGTGCGCAAGACAGTCGCGGCGCGCAACCGTGTTGCGCCACCACCACCCGTGTCGGCGCAGCTCCATCGCTTCGCGACGCTTCTCGCCGACAAGGCAACCGCCACCGTGGCGCTGCTCACCGACGAGCAACGCGCGCGGCTCGGCGCGATCGTCCCGAGCTTCACGAGCGCTGCGCTCGCGGACGAGCCCGACGTGATCGCGATGGTTGCGAGTTGGCTCGATCTGGCGCCCGACGAGATCGCGCGCGATCTCGCATCGAGCATCGACGATCTGGAGCGGAGGTTCGCGGCGTGACGGCGGCGCTCGTGAAGGTGACGGAGAAGGCGCCGACGAATACGAACGCGCCACAGTCGCGCGAGTTCTTGGAGCGCCAGGCGTTCGAGGCGTTCAAGACGTTCATGTGCGCCGTACAGAACCTGCTCGCGTGCGGAGGAGGCGTGGCGCCGGCCACGATCGATGACGCGTCCACCAGCGACGTGATGACCGTCGACGAGGCCGCCCTGTTCCTCGGCGTCGATCGCAACACCGTGTACGAGTACACGACGCGCGGGGTGATCCCGCATCAGCGGTTGGGAAAGCGGATCCTCTTGCGGCGCGGCGCCCTGGTCGCGTGGTTGGACGCTTCCCTGTGTGCGCCGTCGGCGAATGCAAGTGCACGATGACGTGCGAGATCGCGTTGCCGCAGTTCGCCACGCCCCTTGGTGGCGGAGGCCGCTCGACGCGGCACCATGGCGCTCGTGCAGCAGGCGCTCATCACATTGGAGAATGAGATGAGCGTACGACGTGACAAAAAGTTCGGGACGTACTTCTACCGCAAGTGGGTTCGCACCCCGGAGGGACACAAGGTGCGAGTCTTCGGAACTCCCAAAGCCGACGGCCTGCCCGAGACCCGGGCAGGCGCCGAGGAAGCGGAGCGCCGAGCAATCAACCGAGTCCTTAACAAGGGCGAGCTGAAGCGGCTCGTCCCCACCAAGACAGAGGTGCCGACGATTCGCGCGTTCCACGAGGTGTTCCTCGAGGCGTCACGGATCAACAACAAGCCGTCGTCGGTCGAGACCAAGGAGAAACATCTGCGCGTGCACATCGTGCCGTTGCTCGGGGATCTCCGACTCGATCAGGTGACGTATGCAGTGGTCGAGGACTTCAAGATCGCGCTGTCGAAGCGACGGATCAACATCGACAAGACCTACGAGACGCTCAAGCGCATCACCGAGGTCGATGCCCAATCACCGCGCATGCTCTCGGCGAAGACCATCAACAACTGTTTGGCGGTGCTCCGTCGGATGCTCGTGGTCGCACGCAAGCGTGGCCTCATCGCGAGCGTGCCTGACGTGGAGATGCTGAAGACCGTGCGGCCGGAGTTCGACTTCCTCGACTACGAGGAGGCCGAGCGGCTCGTGAAGGCCGCGCAGGATGAGTGGGCCACGATGATCCTGGTCGCGCTGCGCACCGGGATGCGGCACGGCGAGCTGATCGCGCTGCGCTGGCAGGACGTCGATCTGATCGCGGGCCGGATCACCGTGCGGCAGAACTGTGTCGGCGGCGTCATCGGGACGCCGAAGTCCGGCAAGCCGCGCGAGATCCCGCTGGGCGACGAGGTGAAGGCCGCGCTCAAGGCGCATCGTCATCTGCGTGGGCCGCTCGTGTTCTGCGAGCTCGACGGGCGGATCTTGAAGGTCAGCGAGACGAGGCACCCGATTTGGCGGGCGTGCAAACGGGCAGGGCTGCGCCAGATCAGCTGGCACACCCTCCGCCATACGTTCGCCAGTCACCTCGTCATGCGCGGCGCGACGATGAGCGCCGTGCAGGAGCTACTGGGGCATGCGTCGATCGTGACGACCATGCGCTACGCCCATCTCGGCCCCCAGGTCGTCCGTGAAACCGTGAGGCTTCTGGACGGCTTGGGCGAAGAATGGGCAGAGCAGTCGAAAAACGTAGCTAAGTAAACGTACCTTAAAGTGGAGATTAGGGGGATCGAACCCCTGACCTCGTGAATGCCATTCACGCGCTCTCCCAGCTGAGCTAAATCCCCGGATATGTGACGGCAGTTTCTACCGACGTGCTCGAACCAAGTCAAGCGCCGGCCGTCGGTGGTTGGCTATTTGGCCTTCGACGGGACGTCGTCCGGATGCATGTAGTCGGCGAGATCGCTGTCGTCGTCATCCCTCGCAAAGCTGATCCCACCGAGCTTTTTCGGGGCAGCGCGGTCGGACGGCGGCGGCGGCGGCGGCGCGTCGGCACCCGGTCGCCACACGCGAGCAGCCGCAGCCGTCGTGGCCTTTCGGGCGGCCTTTGAAGCGGGCGCGACCCACTTCGACGACGAGACCGTGCCTTCTTCGCGCGCATCGAACCGGGACCGCGAGGGCGACACGGCGATGCCTCGATCGCCGTTCCCGCGGGACCGATCGTCGTCGGGCGGATGCTCGGCATCGAGCTCGTCGAGATGCGCGACGAGCTCGGCGGCCTCGGGCAGCTGATCAACCTCGATCTCGCCGCGCCGGATGAGATCGAGGACGATCTCGCCGAGGTCGGCGAGGGCTTCGTTCCGGCGACGGCCCGAGAGCGCATCGTCGAGGCGAGCGCGACCTTCACGCGCACCGCGCTCGAGTACGTCGCGGAGACCACCGGCCTGGGCGAGTGTGGTGCGAAGCAGGGTGCCGAGGGTTCCTCGTAGCTCGGGAGGGCGAAACCCTCCACGTCGTTGCCGTGCCATGTGGTGAGAGTAGCGCAATTGGATTACCGTCGAGGGCCCGTGAGCTCGCGCGCGTTGGTCATCGCCTGTTCGCTACTCGCAGGATGTCCGCCGCCGGAGCCCGTCGCGCCCCCGCCGATTCCACCGGCGTCGTCCGGCAAGGTCCGCGTCCGGGTGTTCAGCGAACCCTCACCCGTCAAAGAGATCGGAAGTGCGGGTCGATTCCTGTTCGTCGCGACGGATGATTCGATCCAGCGCTGGGACGAGAACGGCACCGTGATGGTGATGTCCGCCGAGCACGGCCTCTCGGGCGAGAAGATGGTCGCGCTCGCCTCGGATTCGGATCGCAAATGGCTGTGGGTGCTGACCGATGCCGGCCTCGGTCACTACGACGCGCAGACCGAGATCTATACGGAGCTGTCGGCACCACCGGCCGCGATGAACATCGATTACGCAGAGCTCGCGAAGGATGGCGCGAGCCTGAGCTCGGCTGCCGAAGGCGGCGTGTGGTTGGGCACGTCGAAGGGCTTGGTGTTCGCGAGCGACAAGGGCGGCTGGCTGTCGCTGCCCGTCAAGGATCCGGTGCGCGCGGTCATTCGCGATCACGCGAACTGGGTGTGGATCGCGACCAAGCAGGGCTTGCTCGCACGCAAGACCAACGGCGACGTGATCAAGATCGGTCCGAGCGTGGGCTGCGATGTGACCGAGCCGCGCATCCTCGTCGCGGCGCCGGGCGACCGCGTGATGGCGATCGGCAGCGATGCCGAAGGTCACGAAAAGATCGCGATCGGTAATAAGGCCGGCTGGGTGAGCTATCGCGCGCTGCCGGACCTCACGTGGGATGCGGCGACGCGCGAGGGCGACTCGCTGATGCTGATGGGCGGAAATCGCGTGTATCGCGTCTCGCCCGCGGTCGTGACCGGTGCCGTGCGCCCGCTCGCGCGCGAGGGCGTCCGGCTCGTGCCGACGCAGAGCGGCGTGACGAGCGAGTGGGTGATCGATCCGATCGACATGGTGCTGCCGCCGAGCCCGACCACGCTCGGCGCGACCAAAGATGAATTACTCGTCGGCACGCGTGACCTCGGCACCGCTCGCTATGCGAGGGGCGATGCCCATCCGCGCGATTGGTTCCGGCGCAAGCAGATGTTCGAAGATGCGAACACGCTCTCGGTCGCGTGCCATACGCAAAACGATTGCTGGGTCGCGACGGGTGCGCGCCAAGCGTGGCACTGGACCGGCGAGCGGCTCGCGGCGGGCGGTCCCGATCAGATCGTGCTCGCGGTCGCGCGCGATCCGGGCGGCGTGATCTACGCGCTACATCGCGCGTCGAACGAAAAAGAGATCCACATGTCGCGCGTCGAGGCGACCGGCCTATGGACGCAGGTCGCGAAGGTCGCGCTCACCACGCCGGGCGACGTGCCCGAGGTCAGCTTCACGCGATTCAACGCGGCGAGCGCATTGTGGATCGGCCTGCGCTACCGCGATGGCAACGAGCGCCGCGCGTACGGCGTCGCGATCGTCGAGCCCGCGACCGGCAAGGTCACCTATCACCGCACCGAGCAGGCGGCGCCGGCTGCGAAGTTGAAGATGTTGCCGATTCCGGTCGGCGTCGTCGACGGCGATCTGCGCGGCGACACCGCGTGGTTCGCGACGAACGAAGGCGTCGCGCGGCTCCAGAACAACGGCGTCAAGGTGTGGACCGAGGCCGATGGGCTGCGCAGCGAGCTCGCGCGCGCGATCACGATCACGCAGGACGGCATCGTCTATGTCGGTACGGGCGCCGGCGCCGCGGTGTGGGACGGCAAGACCTGGGCGTTCCCGCCGGCCTTGCAGTTCGAGGTCAACGACGTCGTCGCCACGCACAACGGTCAGGTCTGGATGGCGACCGAGCGCGGCATCGCCGCATGGGATGGCAAGAAGGTGCGTCGCGTCGATACGCGGCGCGGCCTCGCCGAGAACTCCGTGCTCGATGTCGCCGCGGATCAGTTCGATCGCGTGTGGGCCCGCGGCCCCGGCTCGCTGACGCTGATCAGCCAGTAAGAATCCGCACGCGGTCGCCGCATCGGATCACCCCACCGCGCTCGATCTTCGCGCAGATCCCGCCGTGGCCGCGCATCGCCTGGAAGCCGCCGGGTCCGAGCGCGAGGTCCATCTTGTCGCACGGCGCACACGCGCTCGTGCCGACCAGGATCACCTCGCCGATCGCGAAGCGCTGCTTTTGCAGCGAGATCAAATTCACGCCGCTGACTACGAGGTTGCGCCGCACGATCGGCGGCGTGACCTCGCGGCCGACGAGCGCGCCGATCACCGGCAGGTGCTCGGCCTGGATCAGCGTGACCTGGCGAGTGCCGCTCGCCTTGTAGCGATCGCCAACCAGGCCGCGGTCCGCGACTGCTTCGACGTCATCGAGCACGGTCATGGCTTCACCCCGCGACGGGCGAATACCGATCCACGCGACGGTGCCGACCTGCGGCACGATCTGGAGGCGTTGGGCGAGCGACAGCACAGACCAGGTGTAGCTCAATCCGCGACTTCGGCCGCCGACGGATGCTTTGTTCGATACGTCGCATCGATGTGATCCATCAGCTCGAGCAAGTTGACCTCGGAGCGCGCGGTGCCACCGAGCGGAGCATCGAGATAGAACGTGCCTTGCTCGCACTGATCACCACTTGGATCGACCGGCACGCCGCTCTTCTGCGGCTGACATTCACCGTCGACGAACACCATGACGAACTTCTGCAGCCGGCTCGCGAGCGGCTCGCTGCCGATCATGTGGTTCGCGACGACCGCCGACAGCGCGATCAAGTCATCGGGCTTCTGACCGTAGCCGTGGAGCACGTAGACCACCGGGTAGCGCTTTGCCTCGTTGCCGGCGACGTTGTAGCCGGGCGGTAAGAACAGCGCGTAAGGGCTGTTGCGACCGGTGGTCGGCGAGACGAACGTCTGGCTCTTGAGGGTCTGGCCACCGTCGAACACCTCGTCGCGGTCACCTTCCGGGAAGTGCCGATCGATGAACGCGAACGCGGTCTCGATGCGGTAGATGATCTGGTTCGCGGTGCCGACGTGGCGGCCATCGCCCGCTGCGATCTCGGCCGCCGATGCATCGGGGTTACCGTAGCGGAGGTAGCCGTGCTTCGGCAGATCCTGCCACGCGACCGTCGTGAAGTCGTAGGTCGCATCGGTCGCGCCCGGCACGAGGCCGCCGAAGCCTTCGTAGACGCCGAATGGCAGCCCGTAGATGCCGGTCGCTTGGCCGACCGCCTGGTTGGTCGAGACCGAGTTGTTGAGGAAGTCGCGCACGCCGGCGTCGAACCACATCGCCAGGTGGTCGCGCTGCTCGTCGGACAACGCGGCGAGGTTGCGCATGAAATCGCTCTTGTACCAATTGAGGACGTTCGGCGAGACATCCCACGTCCCGTTGCCCTCGCCGTAGTCGTAGCAGGTCGGGCCGGTGCCCGCCTGGCAGGTTCCGGCCACGCCATCGAGACCTACGTCCTCGAACGGCTCGTTCGGTTCGCGATCGCCGTTGCCTTCGGTGCCGGTCGGGTTGCGCAGGTAGTGATAGTCGTCGTGATCCGGATCCGGGTTTGTGACCGGGTCGTAGCCGGGCTCGTCCTTGTCGGCGAGCCCGTCGTTGCCGACATCGCTGAAGGGCTCGTAGCCATTCGTGATGACCGGCTCGCCCGGATCGCGCGTGCCGTTGCCATTCAGATCGACGGCGAGCACGAGCTCTGCCGGATCTTGCTGCGCGAGCGTCGGGTCGTAGACGCCGAGGCCGAGCGAGGTGCTGTCGCCGCCATCGCAGAACGTGATCACGGGCTTTTCGCCGGCCGGGTTGAGCTCGCGATCGTAGAAGTTGGTCAACACCTTCGCGTTCTCGGGCAAGCAACGGGTCGCCGGCTGGGTCGCGAAGTAGCTGAAGTCGACGCCCGGTGGCGCGTACGCGTTCATCGGGTTGTAGAGCGCGGGGTTGCCCATCGCGCGCGCCATGTCGCGCGTGCCCTTCATGTAAAGCGAGCGATCGAGCGTGAGCCCGACGCCATCGCCGGCTTGATAGAGCATGTGCTCGAAGTCCGAGGCGATCTCGAACTGGCCGGGCTTCTGCGAGGTCAGCGGGCAGAGCTGGCCGAGCTTGGTGGTGGTCGCGTCGCAGAAGCCGCCGTAGACGAAGTCGCGCACCATCGCGAGCGTGTAGACCATCGAAGGTCCGGGCTCGCCGCCCATGTCGCCGAACGAGTCGAACCGATCCGGATGGCGTAAGGCGATCGACATCGAGGCGTTGCCACCCATCGACACGCCGGTGACCGCGTTCCACGCGAACTGCTCCATGTGCGTCGTGCCCGCGGTCTTCTGCGCGACGACCTGGTACGTCGTGAGCTCGCCACCCTTGAACGTGGTCCGCGACGCGTAGCTGTCGGTGTCGTCGATCGTGCGGTTCGCGACGGGCGGAAAGAACGGCGTACCGCCCGCGTGCTGGGCGACGATCCGCACGTTGCCGCGCGTGCCGTGGTTCGGCATCCGCGCCATCTTGTAGGGCAGCGTCAACAGAAACGCTCGATCGGACGCCGTTCCTTCGGCCCCGAATGCGACCGCCGGGCCGAGCGCCAGATAGCCCTCCGGCACGATGTCCGCGGCGCACGCGATCGTGAGCGGCTGACTCGGGATGGTCGTGTGCTCGTCCGCCGCGATCGTCGCGCCGGTCAGATCGGCGCCGGCGGTCACCGTGAGCGGCGTCCCTATCGCCAAGGCCCCGGCCGTTCCGGTCCCGCAGGTGATCGCGTCGTTCTTGTCATCACCGCAGCCGAACAACAGGCTGCCGGTCAGCAGGCACGCGGCCAGTAGAAGTCCCCTCATGTGCGCGCAGCGTACACATAGTCGACCGAAAATACTGGGGTTCCGATCCCGGCCAAAAGTTGGCGATCGTGGGTCGAGGTCATTACCTTCGAGCCCAGGTGAAGACTCTGGCCGACACGCACGTCGAACCCGCGCTACGGCGCTGGGCCATTCGGTTCGTGCTCGCGATCGTCGTCGCGATCCTGATCGGCTATCTGCCGGGCGAAGCCCTGCGCCGCGATCCGCGCGCGGTAAAGCTCGAAGGTCAGGTCCAGACGCTCGAGGCCGACGCGCAGAACCTCGCTGCTGGAAATGCGGCGCTCGCCCGTGAAGTCGAGGCGCTGCGCAGCGACGTCGGCGCCATCGAGGACCACGCACGCGCCGACCTCGGCATGGTCTACCCCGACGAAGTCGTGCTGCGCGTGAACACACCGGTGTCCCCCCCGCCGGTGGTTCGATGAGTGCGCCACCGACGGCAATGACGCGGTATCGCCGCGCGCTCCGCCGCGCTGGCAAGGTCTCGATCGGCGCCTCGGCAGGCGCGCTGGCATGCGTGATCGTCGCGGTCGGTGGCGTCGACGGTGCGTCGGTCTTCGGCACGCACATCCCTCTGCCGCAAGCGATCGTCTCGGCCGCGGCACTCGCGCTCGTGGTTGTCGCGGTGATCCGGCGCATCCAGTTCACCGCGCCGACCGCGCGTGCCCAGCGCGTCTCGATGTGGCTCGCGGCCGCCGAAGATCTTGCGGATCTCGAGCTCGCGCTGGCGCTCGTCGCCGGCATCCACGTGATCATCGCGGTCAGTGGCGGCCAGGGCTCGCCGGCGTACCCCGTGCTCTACGGTCTGGTCGCGTTCTCGGCGACGGTGCTCGCGCGCCCCGGTGCGATGGCGACCTACGGCGCGGCGCTGTTTCTAGAGGCTGCGCTGCTCGTGCGCACCGGTATCAGCGACGTGTCGGTCATCGCGTTCACGCTCCACGCGCTCTATCTCAGTGGTGCCGGCATCGCGCACGCGGTGCTGCTGCGTGGGTTGACCTCGCGCTATCGCAAGCGCCGCGCGAAGCGGCTCGACGACGAGTTGCTCGCGCTCCGCGATTCGGCCAAGGACTATCGGTTGATCGCCGCAGCGCTCAGCCCGGATTCGCGCGCGCCGCGCAGCCGCGATGAAGAAGAGCGCCTGCTCGCGGTCGGTGGGGTCGGTATGATCGGCGATGCGACGAGCTGGGTGCTCGCGACCCTGAAGCGCTCGCTCGCCGCGCGCACGGTCGCGCTCCTGTGGGTCGAAGATGATGGCGAGCGCGTGAAGCTAAAGGACATCGCCTCCGACGCCGACGACATCACCGAGCAACCGCGGCTCGCCTCGGCCGGGGTGCTCGGTGCGGTGCTCCGCGATCGCGCGCCGTTGATCGTCGGTGCCACCAAGCCCGGCCAGGTGCCGTACTACGATTCGAATCGCTCCGGGATCGCACTCGTCGCGGTGCCGATCCTCGAAGGTGGCCACTTGCGCGGCATCCTCGCGGCCGATCGCGATGGAGCATTCGCGGAAGCCGATCGCGATCTGCTCGCCGATGCCGGCGGCCAAGTGCTGCGCGCCGTGCAAGCCGAGCAAGTGTTCCGCGCCGTCGAGCGCGCGAAGTACGAGCACGAGCGCTTCTTCACGGCGACCGCGATGCTCGGTCGCGCACTCACGCCCGAGCAGGTCATGGAGACCGCGTTCGATGCGTGCGCCGCGATCGTCGAGTACGACGCTGCCGTGATCGCGCTCTACGATAAAGATCGCGCGCGCCACCACGTCTCGGCGGTGCGCATCGGACCGAACGGCGGCGGCCTCGTCGATCCGGTCCAGCTCGCCGAGCTCGAGTTCAAGGACAACGCCGGCCTCGCCTCGATGGTCGTCAAGAACCGCCACTACCTCCCGGCCGCTGGCGAGGTCCGCGAGCTCTCGGCGCCGATCTACACCCGCAAGATCAAGCTCGACGAGGATGCGAAGTCGTTGCTCGTGTTGCCGCTACTCTCCGCGGACGAAGCGATCGGCACGCTGACGCTCGTCGCGCGCGCCGAGAAGCGGTTCAACAAGGACGTGCGCGAGATGCTCGCGGTGATCGCGAACCAGGTTGCCGTCTCGCTCCAGAACGGGTTCCTCTACAAAAAGATGGAGACCATGGCGACGACGGATGGTCTGACCGGCCTGACGAACCATCGCTCGTTCCAGACCCGGTTCGAGGATCTCCTGCTCCGCGCGCAGCGTCACGACCACAAGGTTGCGCTGCTCTTGTGCGACGTTGACTTCTTCAAGAAGGTCAACGATGGCTACGGTCATCCGGTCGGCGACGAGGTGCTCCGGCGCGTCGCGAAGGTGCTCCAAGAAGTGCCACGCAAGATCGATATCCCGGCGCGGTACGGCGGCGAGGAGTTTGCGGTCCTGCTCGACAACGTCGACGTGATCCAGGCCAAGGCCGTTGCCGATCGGATCCGGATCGAGATCTCGAAGGTCGTCGTCGAGACCGAGAAGGGTCCGCTCAGCGTCACCCAATCGATCGGTGTCGCCGTGTTCCCCGAAGATGGTCGCGATCGCGCGACGCTCATCGAGCGCGCCGACTTGTCGCTCTATCACGCGAAGCACACGGGCCGTAACCGCGTCGTCACCTGGGCCGAAGCCCAGGCGGCGAAGCGCAACGTCAAAGCTGGCTAGCCGAAAAGCGTTACCGGCAACGCTTTTCACAGATCCGACGACCGTGGTCCCACCAGCAATCGGTATGGCACGGACGCGGACGCGTCTCGACAAAGCAGCTGGTCGCGAACGTCGCGATCAGCGCGCCCACGACGAAGAGGCGAGACTTCGACATGATTACTTCTCCTCGTTCGCGGTTTCGGCGGCCAGCACGATCGCGTCCTTGACCTTGGCCTTGGCAGCGTGACCACCGAGATCGAACTCGCTCGACTCCTGAGCCTCGGTGGTCTTGGCGTCAGCGGCGCCGCCGGCGAAGACGCCCAGGGGAAGAGCGACGAGGGCAACGATGAAGCCAAGCTTGAGTTTGGTCATGCGGTAGATCCAACTCCAGCACATCTCGTTCCGTTTAGTGGTCTCCAAGTCTCGGGAACTCGAGGGCGCACACTCCTACATGTCGATGGTGCGTTTGGCCTCGGCGGGCTGTGGCGCTCGCCTCTTGGATCAGGGACATCTCGTCGTGATGCCGATGGCAAGTAATCGGTCGGCCGGGCTCGCAATTTCTGCCTGGTTCTGACGTACGATCGCTCCGTGGCGGTGAAGAACTACGTCCTGGACACCAACGTGCTCTTGCACGATGCGCGTTCAATGTTCGCGTTTGGTGATAACGCGGTGATCATCCCGATCTACGTGATCGAGGAAGTCGATACCTTCAAGAAGGATCAATCCGAGCTCGGTCGCAACGCGCGCCAGATCGCGCGTCTGCTCGACGAGCATCGCTCCAAACCGGGCGGTCTGTCGCAGAACCAACCGCTCGAGAATGGCGGCACGATCCGTGTCGCATTGTCGAAGAATCCGCCGAAGAACCCGAGCTACGACTCGCGCTCGATGGATCAGCGGATCCTCGAGGTCGCACTCGAGGTTCGCGATGCGGATCCGTCGCTCTCGACCGTCCTCGTCACGAAGGACGTCAACATGCGCGTCCGTGGCGACGCGCTCGGCCTCCAAGCGGTCGATTACGAACCGGAACAGATCTCGATCGACGAGCTCTACACGGGCAACCGCGAGCTGACCGTGCCGGTGGGCGCGATCGATACGTTCTTCGCGCAGAACGCGGTCGTCGTCGACGCGCCCAGCCTGCACGCGAACGAGTTCCTCACGCTCAAGGACGAGTCGGGCAAGTCCGCGCTCACGCGATGGGACAAGCCGACCGGCAAGGCCGTTCCGGTCCGCAAGCTCCGCGAAGGCGTATGGGGGATCAAGCCGCGTAACCGCGAGCAGCACTTCGCACTCGATCTCGTCCTCAACGACGACATCAAGCTCGTCACGCTCGTCGGTAAAGCCGGCACCGGCAAGACCTTGCTCGCGATCGCGGCAGGGCTCCAGAAGGTGACCGAAGAGCAGGTGTTCTCGAAGCTGCTCGTCTCGCGTCCAATCTTTCCGCTCGGTCGCGACATCGGTTATCTGCCGGGCGACATCGAAGAGAAGCTCAACCCGTGGATGCAGCCGATCTACGACAACCTCGAGCTGCTCCTGGGCCTTAACAAGACCGACAAGAAAGACGGCCGGTCGTATGCCGAGCTCGTCGACATGGGCTTCGTCGAGATCGAGCCGCTCACCTACATCCGTGGTCGCTCGCTGCCGAACGTCTACATGATCGTCGACGAGGCACAGAACCTCACGCCGCACGAAGTGAAGACCATCATCACGCGTGCGGGTGAAGGTACGAAGATCATCCTCACCGGTGATCCGTACCAGATCGACCATCCGTACCTCGACTCGTCGAACAACGGCCTGACGTACGTCGCCGAGCGTTTCAAGAACGAAGCGATCGCGGGTCACATCATCCTGACCAAGGGCGAGCGTTCACCGCTCGCGGAGCTCGCTACTCAAATTCTGTGAAGCTCGCGGTCGCGATCCTGTTGGTGGTCGCGGCGCCCGTATTTGCGGACGAGGCGCCCGGGTGGAAGCTCGATGTGCCCGAGCGCATCGAGCTCGCGGGTACGGGCACGCTACCGATCACTGTCGCGCTCGATCGCGGTCGCACGGTCTCGAAGGATGCCGGCCTCGTGCTCGATCTGTCGCCAGACAGTGGCGTATCGGTAAAGCGCCGCCGGCTCGGCCGCACGGATGCGATCGATCCCGATGAAGATGCGCCGCGGTTCTCGATTCCGCTGCGTGCCGAAGCGGCCGGCGACTTCACGATCAAGCTCCATCTGCGGTTCTGGCTGTGCGGCACCAAGGTCTGCCGGCCGATCGACGCCCGGCGCTCCGTGACGGTCAGCGTCACCGCCCGCTAGTGACGGCCGCCGCCGTCCCGGTCGTCGTGCGCGCCTCGTCCACCGCAAAATCAACACCACTCGACCGAAGAAGGAGGGCGCGAGAGCATCGTGACCGAGTCATGGTCGGGCACTGAGTCCCGGGGATCAGGGAACGAGCGACACCGGTTTCGAGAAGTCCTTGGGTCGGTATTCTCCATGAAACTCCAACGGTTAGCGTTAGATCCGAATTCGTGCTGGTGCGTATGTACGGGTCACCATGATCGACCGCCAGCGCATCACGACCCTTGGAATCACCACGCTTGCCCTCGCCTCGGTAGGCCTCGCTCTCTGGATGAAGCCGTGGGCGAGCGGGTCGCTGACCCAGCCCCGGCCGGTCGTCTCGGTGCCGGCGCACGAGACGGCCAACGACCCGCTCGAGGTTCGCTCGAAGGGGCATCGCGTCGACGTCGTGTTCGCGGTCGATACGACGGGCTCGATGTCGGGCTTGATCGAAGGCGCGAAGCGGACCGTCTGGTCGATCGCATCGCACATTCGCGAGGTCGATGCGAACGCCGATGTTCACGTCGGCCTGGTCGCATACAAGGATCTCGGCGAGGTCTACGTCACGAAGGATTTCGCGTTGAGCTCGGATCTCGATGCGATGTTCGCGGAGCTCTCGACCTACGAGGCGAGCGGCGGTGGCGACGAGCCCGAAGATGTCGACGCCGCGCTCGACGACGCCGTGCACAAGATGGCGTGGCGCCAGGATGCCAAGAAGATGATCTTCCTCGTCGGAGATGCGCCCCCGGCGAGTCGCGGCGAAGTGCCGAAATTCGATGTCAGCGCCCGCGATGCGGCGACAAAAGGCATCACGATCAACACGATTCGCTGTGGCACGGCGGAGAACACCAAGCAGGTGTGGCAACAGATCGCCGCGCTCAGCAATGGCGAGTTCTCTACGATCCAGCAGAATGGTGGCGTCCAGCAGATCGCGACGCCGTTCGACGACAAGATGGCGGAGCTGTCGCGCAAGATCGATGCGACGCAGGTGATCTACGGCGATACCGCGACGCGCGGTGCCTACGAAGGCAAGATGGCGGCGGCGGCGGCGGCGCCTGCGGCCGCGAAAGCGGATCGCGCGGCGTACTACTCGAAGCCCGCGAAGGCCGGCGGATCCCGCGATTCGGCCGACGTCGTCACGAGCATCGCGGCCGGCGAGATGAGCGTCGATGCGCTCGACGAGTCAAAGTTGCCCGCCTCGATGCATGGCAAGTCGAAACCCGAGATCGCTGCCGAGATCTCGGCGAAGGCGAAAGAGCGCGAGGCAGCGCAGACCGAGCTCGCCCAGGTGGCAGCCCAGCGCGCCGACTACCTGAAGGCGCATTCAAAAGAAGCGGGCGATGGCTTCGACGTGAAGGTGAAGGGTACCGTCGATCGCGAGCTCGCGAAGTAACGCGGATACGCGTTTACGGGCCGGGCGCGGGGTGCTAAAGCGCCCCCATGCAGTTCTCGGAGCTAGGTCTGATACCGCCGATCGCGCAAGCGGTGGCGGCGGAGGGGTATGTCACGCCGACGCCCATCCAGGCGGCGGCGATTCCACACGTGCTCGCGGGTCGCGATCTGCTCGGTCTCGCGCAGACTGGCACCGGCAAGACCGCGGCCTTCGCGCTGCCGATCTTGCAGCGGCTCTCGCAGCTCGCGCCCGGCAACGGCCGGCGAAACATCCGCTGCCTGGTCCTCACACCGACGCGCGAGCTCGCCTCGCAAATTGGCGACAGCTTCCGGACCTACGGCAAGCACTTGCCGCTCCGCTACACGGTGATCTTTGGCGGTGTCGGCACGGAGGCGCAGAAGCAAGCGCTCCGCAACGGCATCGACATTCTCGTCGCGACGCCGGGCCGGTTGCTGGACCTCTGCGGTCAAGGCCTCGTCGAACTGCGCTCGCTCGAAGTGTTCGTGCTCGATGAAGCCGACCGCATGCTCGACATGGGTTTCATCCACGACGTCAAGCGCATCATCAGCCTCCTGCCGGATCGCCGCCAGACGCTGTTCTTCTCGGCGACGATGCCGCGCGAAGCGCAGGAGCTTGCGGACCGCTTGCTCTACAAGCCGGAGACCGTCGCGGTCACGCCGGTGTCCTCGACCGCCGAGCGCGTCGAACAAGAAGTCTTCATGGTCGAGAAGGCCGACAAGCGCGCGCTGCTCAGCGAAGTGTTGCGCGACACCGCGATGAAGCGCGTGCTCGTGTTCTCGCGCACCAAGCACGGTGCCAACCGGATCGCGGAGCACCTCATCAAGGACGGCATCGGCGCCGAAGCGATCCACGGCAACAAATCGCAGAACGCTCGCGAGCGCGCGCTCGCAAACTTCAAGGCCGGCAAGATCCGCGTGATGGTCGCGACCGATATTGCCGCGCGCGGTATCGATATCGATGAAGTCACGCATGTCGTGAACTTCGACGTGCCGGAAGTGCCGGAGACCTACGTCCACCGCATCGGCCGCACCGCGCGCGCCGGCGCTTCGGGCATGGCGATGACGTTCGTCGATGCCGAAGAACGCCCCGATTGGCGCAACATCGTGAAGCTCACGCGCCAGGACATCCCGGTCGTCGACGGTCATCCGTACCAATCGAAGATTCCGCCCGGTGGTCAGCCACCCCCGTCCCCGCCCGATGATCGCGGCCCGCGGCCGCCAGGTCGTGGGCGCAGCGGCGGTGGTGGTGGACGTCGTGGTGGCGGTGGCGGCGGGCGCGGCTACCGCAGCTAGTGGCGCACGGCTTCATTCGGCGGCACTACCCGGTCGCGATCGCATTCATCTTCGGTGCGTTTGTCGCGCTCGTGGCCTCGCTCGTCTGGGCTCAACGCTACGCGGTCAAGCCCAAGACGACGTACGAGCTCGCGCTCGAGCCGACGGAGCTCGCGACGACGCTCTACCAGGGGCTCGGCGTGGAGCTTCGTCCCGGTCACACCGTCGAGGTGATCGCGAACGGCGACGTCATCGAGCGGGTCGCCACCGAGGTTAAAAAAGCAAAACGCAGCATCGATATCGTGATGTACATCTGGGAGCCGGGCGTCGCTTCCACGATGGTCTCCACCGCACTCGCCGCACGCGCGCGCGGCGTGGCCTGCCGGATCGTGGTCGACGCTTTCGGGAGCCCGACGTTCGATCGCATCTTGCGCCCGGAGCTCACCGCCGCCGGTTGCGAGGTCCACGTCTTCCGCCCACTACCCGGCATAGATCCGATCGCGCGCAATCATCGCAAGATCCTCATCTTCGACGGTCAGGTCGCGATCATCGGTGGTCTCGGCGTGCGCGACGACTGGTTGGGCGACGGCGTCCACGGCTATGGCTGGCGCGATACCGGCGCGCTCTTCACGGGGCCTGCGGTGCGCGAGGCGCAGCAGGCGTTTGCCGAGAATTGGCAAGAGGCAGGCGGCGCCGCGCTTCCGGCGATCGATCTCGCACCGTCGCCCGCGACCGGCACCGTCACCGCCGCGTGGATCGCGAGTACGAGCTCGACGGTCGTCACGCGCGCCGAGCGCCTCACCCAGATCGTGATCACGCAGGCGAAGCATCGGCTGTGGATCACGAATGCGTACTTCGCGCCTTCGCCTGCGATCGTGGACCTGTTGCAACGCAAAGCCGAGGCCGGTGTCGACGTGCGCCTGCTCGTGCCGGGCGACAAGAGCGATGTCCCGGCGGCGCTGCGCACCGGTCGCGAGCTCTACCCCCGGCTGCGTAAATCAGGCGTGAAGATCTGGGAGTACCTGCCGGTGATGATCCACGCCAAGACGATGCTCGCCGACGCCGATCTCACCGTGATCGGCTCGATCAATCTCGATCCGCTCTCGCTCAACAAGCTCGACGAGAACGCGCTCTTGATCAAAGATCCAGCTACCGCGGCCAGGCTCGAGGCAATGTTCACCGCGGACACCGCCCTCGCGAAGCCGATCATTCAACACTAGGCTCACTTGGTGCGAGGAGACCTGCCGGCTCTCCGATCACGGATCAGGTGAAGAACTTCGGGACCAGATCGTCGGCAGGGCCCGCGTGCACTTCGCTGTAGGACACCATCGCGTCGTCATCGACATCGAGGTTGAGCAAGATCGTTCGCGCGCCCGCGTAGTCCGCCGACCGGACGAATGACGCCGCGGGCCACACGGTGCCCGACGTGCCGATCGCGACGAACAGATCGCACTCGCGCAGCTCGCTCTTCACTGCACGCTCGGCGGCGATGGGAATCGCTTCGCCGAAAAAGATGATGTCGGGCCGCATCGCCTGGCCGTCGCACATCGGCACCGTCCCGGTCGGCGGATCGGTCTCGCGTCCGCAAACCTCGCAACGCCAGTGCGCGAGGTTGCCGTGATACTCGACGACGTGTTGCGAGCCCGCGCGCTGGTGCAGGCCGTCGATGTTCTGCGTGACGATCATGAACTTGCCGGTGCTTCGCTGCTCGAACGCGGCGAGGGCTTTGTGCGCAGCGGTGGGCTCGGCGATCCGGGCCTCCTGGCGAAAGTCCCAGAACATGTCGGTGACTTCGGTGCGGCGCGTCTCGAGCGCGGCGAGCTCGGCGAGCTCCATCTTCCTCGGATCGTTCCACAGCCCGCCGGGTCCGCGATAGGTGGCGAGGCCTGCGGCATGAGAGATGCCGGCTCCGGTCAGAACGACGATGTTCTTGTAGCTCGCGAGCGCCCGCACCTTACCTCCAGTCTTGAATCACAGACCGCAGCTCGCCGAGGCGCGCGCGTGAGAGCGAGCCGACCGCTGCGACGACGAGATTTTTCGGCGAGAGCACGTGCTCCGCGACGGCCTTGAGATCCTGGACCCGGACCTGTGCCATCTGTTCCAGGCGATGCGACAAGGACGGCGGCTCGTAGTACAGCGCCGTGCCACCGAACCAGCCGGCCATCGAGGCGGCGTCGTCGATCGAGGCGAGCGTCTCGTAGCGATAGCGGACCCGGACCTTCGCGAGCTCGTCGTCGGTGATCTTTCCGGCGCGGAGCTGATCGAGAAGGATCAGCAGCTCTTTGACGAGCGACGGGACCTTGTTGTTAGCGGTCGCGCTCGAGATCTCGAACAACGCGGTATCGGCGAGCGGCTCGATCGCGGCGTGGACCGAATACGCGAGGCCCTTTTGATCGGCAAGGGTGTAGTGCAAGCGCGTCGACATGCCGTCGTCGAGGACGCGGAGCAGCGCGACCAGCGAGATGTACGCGGGATCGAGCTCGGGGACCGCACGGAAAACGACCGAGAGCGCGGTCTGGGAGCCGGCATCTTTGACGTGCTCGAGGATCGGGCCGCCGTGGAACGCGGGCGCGGTCGGGACCTGGGCACGATGACCCGCGGGCATCCTGGCGAGGGCGCGCTGGGCCTGGGCAACCACCTGCTGGTGGGTCACCGGGCCGGCGATACACAGGTTCGCGTTGCGCGCGCCGTAGAACGTCGAGTGGTGGCGGCGGACGTCGGCGAGGGAGAACTTCTCGACGTTCGATTTCGGGCCGATGATCCGCTGGCCGAGCGGATGATTCGCGAAGATCAGGCCGCGGGCGATGTCGTCGACGTTGATCTCGACGCCGTTCTCGTCGTAGTCCTCGTTGATCTCCTCGAGGATGAGGCGGCGCTCGAGCTCGATATCGTCGAACCGGGGGCTCCCGATGAGCTCGCCGAGGACGCCGATGGCGTCGCCTACCAGCTCCGGCTCGAGCGCTAGCTGGTAAAGGCTGTAATCGCGGCCGGTTTCGGCGTGGAGGGTCGATCCCAGCTGCTCGACCGCCGTATTGAGGGCCAGGGAGGTCGGATAGCGCTCGGTGCCCCGAAACAGCATGTGCTCGGTGAAATGCGAGAGCCCGTTGTCGTCGGGAGTCTCGAATCTGGACCCCACTTTGACAAAAAGAGCACAAACCGCCGTGTGGAGGTGGGGGAGGGGGACCGTCGTGACGGCGAGGCCATTGTCGAGCGTCGTCGTTTCAACAGCCGGATCGAGCACGAATTCAGGCTTACCACGTGGTATCAACAGGACGATCCGATGCTCCTGAAAAAGATCGTGATTGCCGAAGACGACGACGCCATCGCGCACATGGTCAACATGGCGCTCGGTGACGCCGGTTTCTTGTGCCTCCGTGCACGAGATGGTGAAGAGGCCTTGAAGCTCGTGAAGGCTCACGACCCCGACCTCTTGGTCCTGGACGTGATGATGCCGCGCGTGGATGGTCACGAAGTCGCGCGCCGCCTCAAAGCGGACGTGATGTGGTCGCGCACGCCGATCCTGATGCTGACGGCGCTCGCCGGTGTGGACAATGAAGTGACCGGTCTCGAAGCCGGCGCCGATGTCTACATGCCCAAGCCGTTCGACCTGCGCGAGTTCGGGGCGCGTTGCAAGGCGCTGATCCGCGCGGCTCGCCGCGAGCGCGATCGCAACCCCACGACGAACCTCCCCGGATCGCGCGCGATCGACGAAGAGATCGAGGGCGCGCTCAAGAGTGGCAAGCCCACGACCGTCATCCACATCGACATCCTCCACTGGGATGCCTACGCCGATGCGATCGGCATCGCGCGCTCGGAAGACACGGTCAAGAACCTCGGCCAGTGGCTGCTCGATGCCGCGCGCAAGGCGAGTGGTGGCGGCGCGTTTATCGGCCACATCGGTGGTTCCGATTTCATCGCCGTGCTCGCGCCCTCGCAAAGCGACGTGTTCATCGATCACGCCGAGAATGCGTTCGATGCGCACAAGACCACGTTGCCGGGCGATGCCTCGGCCCTGTGGCTGGTGCTCGCGATTACGAACACCGAAGGCTTGAATCTCCAGACCGGCGCCGACGAGCTCGGCCGTCGGCTTGGCAAGGCGATGAAGACCGCGAAGGCCAACGGCAAGACCGGTCACGTCAAGTTCACGGGCTAGCGGTTTGGCCGAGCCAGGCGACGAGAACGACGCCGATTCACTCGCCGATACGGCGGCGCCCGCATTCGAATCGGGGACGCAAAAGAAGCGCGCTGTCCACACCGGCGACACGCTCGGCCGCTACGAGCTCGCCGAAGACGTCGGCGAAGGCGGCATGGCGACCGTCTATCGCGCGCGCGACAAGGAGCTGAGGCGCGAGGTCGCGATCAAGGTGTTGTTCCCGCACCTCGCGAGGCGCCCCGATATCGTGCGGCGGTTCCATCGCGAAGCGCGCGCGGCCGCGGGCCTCGAGCACGCGAACATCCTGCGAATCTACGACGTCGGCGGCGATGTCGAGAGCGATGACCCGCCCTTCATCGTGATGGAGCTCATCCGCGGCTCGACACTGCTCGGCGAGATCGAGCAGCGCGGCCCGATGTTCGCGGAGGTCGTCGCGTGCGTCGGAGCGCTGCTCGCAGATGCGCTCGCTGCGGCGCACGCGGCCGGCATCATCCATCGCGATATCAAGCCGGCGAACGTACTCATCGCCCGAGACGGCCGGTTGCTGCTCGCGGATTTTGGAGTGGCGCGGCTCGAGAC